>Ga0163150_10001301_pt1 | contig 42887 bp, 48 predicted proteins | sample OliLakLV19P2IB_FD_148628 | JGI IMG/M metagenome (GOLD analysis project Ga0163150, IMG submission 148628) | Freshwater microbial mat bacterial communities from Lake Vanda, McMurdo Dry Valleys, Antarctica - Oligotrophic Lake LV.19.P2.IB | ecosystem: Environmental > Aquatic > Freshwater > Lake >... | reverse complement strand
AGGAGATACTCCGTGGGCAGTCCTCTTTGATGCCAACACCAAGCCGACGGCCAACGATGCCAAGTGGTGTGCCGAGCAATACCTGATGGACCGTGCGCTCGGCGCCGAAGAACGCCTTGAACGGATCCTCGCATTCGTCGTCGTTGCGCAGCCGCAGAAAGATGACGATAGCCAGCAGCGGCAGATCACGCTCACTCCCTGCAAACTCTGCCGGGATCGGATGAGCCACGCTGCTGACTCAGGAGATGGCGTCATTTCTTCTGAGACGGAAGTGATTACCGCGGACGCGCGTGAGACGGCATTCCGCAAATTCCAGAAAGTGAAAGACCTGCGCGTCTTCCACAAGGAGTATATAGAGGTGGACTAGGTAAGTTCCGGAGAGATCTCAAGGATGCCCATAGCGAACTTGAAGAACTCAGGGACCACGGCAGGAGAGTCTCCTACGGGATACATGGCAGGGCAGGTGGTCGTCTCGCCGAACCGTTTCTTGAACAACTCGGGGACCTTGTTTGGATCCAAGAAAAGAACATAGGACCCCTCTACTTCACGGAGCTCGAACATTCCTTCGTTCCCTGGAGCCCATAAGACCTTCGTGAGCAGGTTAGCGTCGTTTAAGTCCATGCGCGCGAGCATGAATCCGATGTTGCGGTATGCACGCCTGATCATCTCGAGCGTCTGTTCGCGCGTCAGCGCTATGCCTTCCTGCTTCAGGCCATCTCGCTTCTGTATCACGATCCGCGCAAGATGGAACGCCGCATCTTGCGCAGTCCCCATTCCTCCGGTGATAAGCGCGATCGAATTGATACCAGGCACCACGAGTCCTTTCAGGTTGGATATCTGCACATGGCGCAGCGCGATAGCATGCGAAGGAGCCGAAGGGTCCTGTTGCCGGGCGAACCACAGCATGCAGGCTTGATCAAACTGATTCTTGGTCTCTTTAAGGCGTGCAAAAGCCGTGTCCGTCGCCGTGGCTATCTCCTGACGTGCACGCACGAACTCAGGATCGTTCCATATCTGAGAGAGTATGATCGCGCTCAGCGCATTGGCTTCAGGCTTCAGTCCCTCGAGATAGCTGATAACTTCTTTTGAAAACGCCTCTTCCTCCGAGGTCTTGAACTGATGGCGCGCCCGGGTAACGAATTGATAGGTCCGATCGTACATCTGCTCAAGCGCGACGGAAGAGTATCTCTCTTCCGGGGAGTACGTTCCGGCTTGCACAGCGTCAATCTCGCTACGTATATCGCGCACCTCTTCTGCGGCGAAAGGAAAGGGAATCTCGCCTTTCATACTTACGCAGCGAGCCGCTGGGACGCAAGTCGCATCGCGTTGATGACGAGATTCAGGAGTTCCAAGTATGCTTTCGGATCTTTTTCGCGAACGAGACGAAGTTCTGAATCGATGGTCGAGAGCATGTGCTGACGTTCTTCCTGCGAAAGAGGGGTGCCCATGCGAATCTTTTCGATGAGTTGGTGGAGGGCCATAGTCTATGGGCGTTCGAGCGACGCTTTTACTGCGCTTGCGAAGGCAGAGATGTCAGTCTCGGCGTTTCCAGCCCTTAGCTAGGAGGCGAGCGCGAGCGCTTCCTGTTCGGCAGCATGGATGCACTGCTTCTCATTTGATCCTCCGAAGTGCTCAACCAATCCGTATAGTCCTCCCGTATCCCCTCATCATACCTCATACGTACGCCAGTTTGACACTCGGTACCCATCTCCTTATACTGCGAGCACTAGGGGGTGAATTCCCGAAACCTTTATAAGGCTTATTGTACGCTCACTATGGCTAAACAAGACGTTTCTTTCCGCCCGCTTGGCGACCTCGTGCTCATCAAGCCGCTTCCGGTAAAAGAGGTGGTGACCGCCTCTGGCTTCATCGTTACCTCCTCGACGAAGATCACCATCAAGGACGGCAAGGTAATCGCCGTGGGTCCGGGCCACTATGACGATGGAGCGCTCGTCCCTATGACGGTCAAAGTCGGTGATACGGTCAAATTTGTCGATGATGAATTCTCCAAGAAAGAGATCTGGCTCAACAACGAGAAGCATTTCATCATCCCGGAATCCAATTTACTAGGAATCGTTAAATAATTTTATCTATGGCAAAACAAGTACTGTTCGGAGACGACGCGCGCAAGAAGATTCATGGAGGTATCGCTATGGCTGCACGCGCAGTCAAGGCGACCCTTGGTCCGCGCGGACGCAACGTGATACTCGATCGCGGTTACGGAGGCCCTCGCATCACCAACGACGGCGTCTCGATCGCTAAGGAGATCTCTTTCAAGGACAAGTTCGAGAATATGGGCGCAGAGATCGTAAAGGAGGTCGCCAACAAGACCAATGACGGAGCGGGAGACGGCACCACGACCTCAGTCGTATTGCTTGAGGCTATGATCGACGAGGGACTCGGCGCCATGGTCAAGGGAGCGAACGCTATGGGCATCCGCTCAGGCATGGAGATGGCTCGAAATGCGGCTGTCGCGGAACTGAAGAAGATGGCCAAGCCGGTCTCCGGCAAGTCAGATGTGAAGCAGGTCGCTACCATCTCGGCTGAATCCGAAGAGTTAGGCGCCATCATCGCCGAGACGGTAGAGAAAGTCGGCAAGGACGGAGTCGTCACGGTCGAGGAGTCTCAAGGAATGGACCTGGAATACGAAGTGGTCCAGGGGATCCTTATCGATAAGGGATACGCGTCTGCGTACATGGTCTCCAATGCAGAGCGCATGGAGGCCGAGATGAAGGATGCCACCATCCTCCTTACCGACGGCAAGATCGGGAATATCCAAGAGATGCTTCCGCTCATCGAGAAGATCGCGCAGTCAGGAAAGAAGGAGCTGGTGATCGTCGCGGATGATTTCGAAGCAGAGGCGCTCACGAACTTCGTCGTTAACAAACTCCGAGGCGCGTTCAACGTGCTCGCGGTCAAGGCTCCAGGATTCGGCGATCGCAAGAAGGAGATGCTCGCGGATATCGCAGCCGTGATCGGCGCCCAGGTGATCTCAGGCGACACCGGCCTCACCTTCGAGAACGTCACGCTCTCGATGCTCGGCAAGGCATCCCGCGTCATCGCGACCAAGGAGACGACGGTGTTCGTCTCCGGTAAGGGAAAGAAAGCAGACGTCGAAACCCGGGTGAAGCAGCTCCAGGCGCTCATCGAGCAGACGAAGTCTTCCTTTGATAAGGAGAACATCGAGAAGCGCATCGCACGGCTCACGGGAGGCGTCGCCGTCATCCGCGTGGGAGCGGCTACCGAGACGGAGATGAAATACCTGAAGGATAAGATCGATGATGCGGTCAAAGCGACGAAGGCATCGATTGAAGAGGGCATCGTGCCGGGAGGAGGCACTGCGCTCGCAAAAGTCGCGAAGAAGCTTGCCGGCGCACCAGGCAAGATGACGACAGATGAGAAGGTGGGCTACGACATCGTCGTACGCGCGCTCGAGCAGCCGCTCCGCCAGATCGCGCTTAACTGCGGCAAGGATGATGTCTCTAACATCGTCTCTAAGGTACAGGCAGGCAAAGGCGCTGCTGGCTACGACGCGCTCAAGGATGTGATGGTGGACGACATGATGGACGAGGGAATCATCGATCCCGTCAAAGTCACCAGGAGCGCTGTCGAGAACGCAGTTTCTGCAGCAGCGATCCTTCTTACGACCGAGGCGGCAGTCGCTGACCTTCCGGAACCGAAGAAAGACGAGGGCGGTCCCGACATGGGAGGAGGGATGTTCTAAAGGAAAGCCCCGCCTCGTGCGGGGCTTTTCCGTTGATATACTAAAAGTACATATGACAGAACGGAACCCACTATCGCCTCTAGAGCGGATGCTCACTTTCAACCTCGGTAAAAAGTAACGTAACCCTATGAAGGTGAAGATGACACGCATCTTCGGATATCACCTGGCTCCTGCGGATGCGGATCGCTTTGTCGATAAAATGCTTGAAGCCGAACCTGATGCTCACGTAATCGTGCTGGATGGACCCATGTGGACTCCGGAAGTCGAGGAAATCATGAACGCGGTTACGCACGGGAAGATGACTCATGCGCAAGCCGCTGCCATGGGCATGGAGACACAAGATGGATTTTATTCCCAGATTCTAAAGAGGCTCGAAGGAACCAAGAAAATCCTCATGTTTGCTGATATCCCTGCGCGTGCAGGAGCGAATGCTCCGCCTCCGGAAGTGACTGTCCGGTACCACAAGGCACTGCAAGAGTTCCAGAACATAGATCAGATACTGCATCAGCGACCGTTCTCATATGAGGAGGCGCTTCGCGAGAGCGAACGTATCGCGAAGGAGTTCGCTGCAGCGAACGCAGCGCGAGAAGAATACATCATCGAGAATTTCCCCAAGCGTCTCACACGCGTTGCGAAAGAACATCCTGCGCTCAAGATGAAATCACCGCTCAATCTAGTGGAGTTTTATGGGCTGGCACACACAACGGGTATCGGCAAGGAAATGAGGAAGCTCCACCCGCAAGCAGAGCCGTACCGTCTAAGTGCCAAGCCAGCAGTGAATGATTATATGGGAGAGTACGTTCGGGTGTTAAGCATGAAGAAGGCTCCGGCTCCGGAGCTCGCGCACAAAGCGCTCGCAAGTTTCCTCATCGAAGACTTGATTCTCAGCCAAGACCTCATGCGAAAGGAGGACGCTCGCACCTACCCGATTATGCTCCGCAAGCTCATCGATAGTCTCAGCATGGATGACCTAAAGAAATTTTACGAGTTGTATATGGTAAAGAGGAACACGGCTGCCGCTGCAGAACTTATATCCTCTCGCCTCAAGATAACGTAGATGGCTTGAAATCAGGAATTTGCTATACTATCCCTCTAACCGCATACCCTATATGACCATCCTCTACATCGTGCTCGGCGCCATCGCCATCATCGTGATCTGGCTCATCGCCGCCTACAACGGCTTCGTGGCTCTCGTAAACCGCGCTAAGGAAGCCTGGAGCGACATCGAGGTGCAGATGAAGCGACGCTATGACCTTATCCCGAACCTCATCGAGACGGTGAAGGGATACGCTGCGCATGAGAAGACTGCATTCGAGAATGTCTCCAATGCCCGCGCTGCTGCTATGGGCGCTACGAGCGTCGCTGACCACGCGCAGGCGGAGAACATGCTCACCGGAGCCCTGAAGTCCATCTTCGCGATCGCTGAAGCGTACCCAGACCTCAAAGCGAACACCAACTTCTTGGAACTCCAGCGCGAACTCTCTGATACGGAGAATAAGATCCAGGCAGCTCGCCGCTTCTACAACCAGACGGTCATGGCGCTTAACACCGGACTCGAGCAGTTCCCAGGCAACATCGTCGGCGGCATGTTCAACTTCAAGGCTCGTGAGTTCTTCGAGCTAGAGGAGGGAGAGGCAGCAGCACGCCAGCCGGTAAAGGTAGCGTTCTAGCGTAATGCCGAACCTCTACCAAGAACGCTCAAATAACGTCATCCGCACCTGGGGCTTGATGATCGGATTCTTCCTGGTCGTCATCGCGCTTGGCTGGGCGATCTCTCTTTACTACGGAGACGTCTCTATCCTCTATATAGCGGTGGGACTCGCGCTCGTGATGAATGTGGGCAGCTACTGGTTCTCCGATAAATTAGTGCTCTCGATGACGGGAGCCAAGCCCGCGTCTCGGGAGGAATACTTCGACCTCTACACGATCACTGAGAACCTTGCGATCACCGCAGGCCTTCCGATGCCGAAACTCTATGTGGTCAATGACCCGGCACCTAACGCGTTTGCAACCGGACGCGATGAGAAGCATGCGGTGGTCGCTGCGACGACCGGTCTTCTGGCGATGCTCAATCGTACGGAACTCGAAGGCGTGATCGCGCACGAACTCTCGCATATCCAGAACAAGGATATGCTCGTCATGACGGTCGCGGTGGTGCTTGCGGGCGTGGTGGCTATCGTTGCGGACATCTTCTTGCGCATGTCCCTATTTGGTGGAGGAGATCGCGATAACGGCAAGGCAGGAGCGGTCTTCGCGGTGCTTGCGATTGTGGCCGTGATCCTCGCTCCTATCGCAGCCCAGTTGATCAAGCTGGCGATCTCTCGCAGACGGGAATACCTTGCTGATGCCTCAGGAGCCTTGCTGACCCGGTATCCAGAGGGCCTCGCCTCCGCGCTCAAGAAGATCAGTGGCTACGCTGCTCCCATGCGCAAAGCCAGCCATGCAACCGCCCATCTCTTCATTGCCAACCCGTTCGGAGCGTCCGCTGGTAAGTTCGTGAACAAATTGTTCGCGACCCATCCTCCGGTCGAGGACCGCGTACAGCGACTCTTGGGGCACGCGGCCTCAGAGTAGATTTTGTGCTATAACACAAGCCACGGAGGCGTCGCATAGTGGTCTAGTGCGCACGCTTGGAAAGCGTGTGAACCGCAAGGTTCCGAGAGTTCGAATCTCTCCGCCTCCGCAGAGCAGGACTGACTACCCATGTTTCGGTATTCCGTCCCGTATTTTCTACATCTTCAGGAGTTCGAACCTGACCTAACTCGTCTTCAATTTTGACGAGGTTTTCCGCTATGGTCTGGAACACAGTGGAAGGTACCCCAAACTTCAGACACTTCTTCTAGGCCCTTACACCCTTAGAATATGATCTATGAAGAAATCATTCCGCATTGCGCCTGATGTAAAAGCACAGATACTCGCCCGCATCAAAGACGAAGGTGTCTCGGTGGCAACAGCCGCAAAGGATCACGGCGTCTCTGAAGCCAGCATATACCTCTGGCTCGGCGTGAGTGCCTCGGGCGGCCCTACACTGAAGGAGTACGTCGCACTCAAGACCGAGAACCAGCAGCTTCTTGCACTCGTGGGCAAGCTCACGCTCGACAAGCTTGTCACCCAAAAAAAGACTTGAGGGACCTTGGCATGAAGCCTAGCCGCTTCGCTAGCCAGGTGGCCATGTCCCGCTCCATTTCATGACATTTTAGAGGATCAAATTATTCCAACCTTTCATAGCTGGTGTGTACGAGTATTCCTTACTTTCGTTAATTTTCCATCCATTCACATCCTTTACTGCGATACCACCTGCAAAGCATTTTCTTGTCTTAAACCATTCCTGTAAGGCTTCAGCTTTGTATTTTGTATCGTTAGATTCAGCAGTGAAACCAGCTTTGGTATCAATAATCCATACCTTACTCTTAGTCTTTATAATCCAGTCAGGGTAAAAGAGCTTCTCCTTGTTCTCGTCGTGATTGTTGTAGGAAATTGAAAAATATTCACTACCTGAATCTCCGTTTTTATACCACCATTCAACATCCTTGTTTTCATCCAAAAACTTAATGAATGACTTTTCGTTATCAACAACATCCTTAGCAATATAGAACGGTTCCATTGCCGAACGTTTCACTTTCATCTCCTCATAATTATCTGTGAAGAAAAGAGAAGCTCGTGGAATTTCAATTGTTTCCGTTCGCTTTGAACGAGCAGACTTTTTATTTACTTCTTGATCACGGATAGGACGATATATTTCCAATGCTCCCCCAAGAATAGGTCGAAGCACACCACCTTCTTTAAGCAGGTCAGTGAGAATCACTTTGTATGCATGAGTACGGTCATCACCAAGTATTGGGAGTAACCACACGTTGAGAGCGGTCTTGAGCTTTCCCCATGAACGCTCTGGTGCAAACTTTTTATTTTCGTCAGTTTGCTTGCCGACAATGTTGAAGCAGACGAGATTATAAAGTCTTTCGATGTCATGCTGTGACATTTCCTGATCATGGCTTCCACCCTCAGCAAGCAGTTCTTTTGTGAAGTTGTCGTAATCATCAATCTCAACTCCGACAATAATGCCGTTAGTGATCTGGGGCTTAAGCTCAAGCCCTTTAGCAGAGAGATTCTTCTTAATATCGCTATCAGTATCTTTAATACCAAAAGTTTTATTGGCGATTTTTTTGAATGTTGTCTGAAATGAATCTCCAAGGTCGTTGTAGTCAGAACGACTCATGAACACAGACTCGATTTGAATAGGTTCAACGTCCTTTCTTCTGTAGCTACCAAAGATGGCTGGTTTGTTTTCAGACTTCGTCTTGTCGTACTCACTGATAACCTCGTTTCGTTTGTAGTTAGTGTAGAGGTATCCTAGGTTAAGTTCAGGCTTACCAAAGTGGGTACCAAGTGGCATACGCAAAATTCTTCCCACGGTCTGTATAGCAAATGTAGGATTCTTTATTTCACGAAACATAACCAAAACTCCAGCACGAGGACAGTCCCACCCTGTTGCTACCGCTTGTTTGAAAAGAAGGAACGAAATTGAGGAGTTGCTTCGCTCTACATCCTCTAGGTTTATCTTGTCTTCAGATAGCCAAACAGCGATGCTGTCTTCAGAAACACCTTTTTTCTTGAGATAGTTAGTGACTATCTCCTGCTTATTGGTATTACTTGTTTCCGTCGTAGCCTTGTCATCGTTTGGAAGCTGTATGAGAACAAGCGGATTAATATCGAGCTTTAACTCTTTGTAGTATTCAATCAATTCTTCACGCTTCTGGTATGCAAGCTCAAGCAATATCTCGTCCTGATCCATTCCTTTGAACTGCTTCTGATTTAGATCCTCCTCTGTTTGGAAGATAATCTTTTCTTTGATAAGGCCTTCCTTAACAACATCTTCTCGACGAACACGAACAAAACCAGCAGTCTTGTCTTCGAGATCGCTTACTGTTGGCTCAAGTTTCGGAGTAGCAGAGGTGCGGATTATTATCTTTGGTTTGATAAGACCATCGATGAGTTCGAGAGCCTTCTCGGTGTCAGCTCCTAGATGCTCTTCATCAATAATCACGACTATCTTTCTATTCTCTTCGTGAGTCGCCTCGATCATTCCATCAAAAGAAATATCCTGTTCATTTTCCTTACGGATTTTAAGAACATCTTTCGACTAACCTTTGAGTTTCTCCCAGTTTATAAAGAAGACACTGTTGCGAGTCATTACTTTGCGGTTCAAATCATTGATATCCAAAAGCTCAAGTTCAGAAGCGCCGCCATAGTATTCAAAGAGTTTATTTTTACTTTGCTCAACAAGTGTTGGGCCCTTGGACATCCAAAGAAACGCAACATCGTTACCCACAAAGCGAGGGTCAGAAATAATGTCACGCAAAAACTGAGCAAGCATCACTGTCTTACCTGAACCTGTGGGTGACTTGAATACAAGTGATAGTTTTGTAGCAGAAGACCTCCAAAGATCCAGAAATTGATCTTTGAGTTTTGCTATTGCGATTTCTTGAAATGGTTTAAGTGGAAACATAAATTATAGGCGATTAATTTCCTTGTATACCTCAAGGATAGGTTCTGGAATATCCTCGACACGGATATTAGCTGAGCTGTACTCGCTCTTGTACTCATTTTTACCCCAACTGAAAATATATAGAACTGTTGGTTGCTTTTTCTTCTCCAAAAGTTCAACAAGATCTTGGAGTTTCTCTTTGTCTTCTTTGAAATAAATAGCAGAAGTTTTTCCATGACCCTCAAAGATCTGCCACCAATCACTCTTTTCAACTTCATTAAGTGTATTTTCACGAAGACCAATCATTTCACCAGCTTGATATGTGAGTTTAACTTTTGCGTGATCAGGAGTGTGATGAAGTTTCTCAATATCAACAAGATCAGTTTTGTAGTAACGAAGATTACCACCAAGTGCTTCCACTTTTTCATTCTCCTTATTTTTATACCCCTTAATAACACGTTTTATTCTTTCGTAGGTTACTTCTTCGCAAATACCATTCTCGTCATTCGTACAGAGAATAAATTTACGATTTCCTCCGTCCTGTTTATTCAACTCAAGAACGGCGTGACCAGTTGTTCCTGAACCAGCAAAGAAGTCTAAGATTGTTGCATTCTTATTCTCTGACATAACTAGTATGGAATCTATCAAAGCATAAAGTGACTTTGGATAATCAAACTTTTTTGATCCTATCAATGAAGTCAGTAGGTTCGCACCCATCGCTGAGGCTGAATAATCAGATTTATCCCAAATCGTGTAAGGCAGCATCCACTCATCTTTCATTCTTCCTTTGTAATAAACTGAAGGATTCTTATCTCTATCTAAACGAACTCCCATTTCAGTATCCTTTACGGATTCAACAGTTTCCATCGCCCATTTCCAAGTTCTTTCCCGACCATTCGGATCTATGGGTAAAGAGATTCTTTCAGAATTATCAGGTTTCTCTAAGAGATCATGGGACTGCGTTTCTGTATTCCATTTCATTTTCGGAATTCTAAAACCAGAACAATCTTTCTTTACAAAAATTGGGTACTTCATCTTTGGAGATTCGGTACTGTATTGTGCTCGAAAGTTTCGCCACTCAAATGGTCCATTTTCATCGGATTCTTTATACCGATCAATCTGTTCCTGTGAGCGTGGAAGTCTTCCAATTTTCGCTTTCTGCGTACGACCATAAAAAAGAGCGTACTCATGAGAGACCTGGAATCCAGAGACACTCGATCTTCCTTGAGGGTTGTTTTTAATTACAACAGTCCCTAAATGGTTTTCTTCTCCAAATATTTCGTTCATTAAAAGCGTCAGTGTGGCAATTTCATAATCATCAATAGTTATGACTATAACCCCATCTTCTTTTAGGAGAGACCTAGCTAACATCAATCGCTTCTCCATAAAACTAAGCCACTTACTGTGACGGAACGCATCATTCCCATCTACATAGTCGTTATTGTAAACCCAGTTTTTTGCACCGGTGTTATAAGGAGGATCTGCATATATAGCGTCTACCTTACCTGCGTGTGTGTAATTTAATACTGAAAGTGAGTGATAGTTATCGCCTTCAATTAGGAGATTCTCATCCTTTGATTCATCCGTGATAACAATAGGTTCAACACCTTTCTTCTTCTCTTTGAGACGTAAAATAGGAACATTGCGTTTGCAATCTTCCACGATTTGTTCGGGCTTGTCTTCCCAAACCAGACCATACTTCTTTTGCTTTTTAACCTTTTTAAGCTCTGATTCAAGCTCAGAAATCTTTTGAAGCAATATTTTTTCTTTGTTTATTTCTGTAGACATAAATTTATATTTTGACATATCTAGTTCCTCGACCACGCCCGACACGCTTGATCTTTCCTATTTCTACCAACCTCTCGAGTGATTTACGGACAGTCGGGATGAGGATTCCGGTTGCCTCGGCTATTTCGCCTGGACTGGCATCAGTAATATCTGCAAAGTATTCCCATACCTCGTTTTGTTTTGGTGACAGAGTGTCATCATGTGTGTCCTCATTCACAAGCTCTAGTGATTTTGTTGCCTGCTCTTTTACAACTCCAAGGAAGAAGTTGAGCCATGGCACAATGGTATCGCTTTCAGTATTGAATGTTTCCTGAGATCTTCGAAGGGCAAGATAGTACTCGTCTTTTCTACGCTCCACAATTTGCTCGTGTGATGCGTACTGGATGAATGGATAGCCTGATCGCAGAAGAAGCAGGTTTGTAAGGACACGAGAAAGACGACCATTTCCATCTTCAAATGGGTGGATTTTGAGGAATTCAACGATAAAATTAGCAATGATAAGCAGTGGATGGAAACGCTCTTTTTCAAGGGCTTCATGTGTCCAATCTACAAGCTCAGTCATCTCCTTTGGAGTTTGCCATGCGGGAGTAGTTTCAAACATTATTTTGGCAACCTTGCCTGACTCATCGAGAATTCCCACAATGTTTTCCTTTTGTTTATAGTCACCTCTATGTAAGTCATCTTTTGATGAGTACTTCAGAAGCTCTTTGTGGAGAGATTGAATGGTACTTTCACGAAGTGACAATGTCTGAAAACTATCGAAGACGTTTTGCAGCACTTCCAAGTATCCTTGAACCTCTTGAGAGTCACGATCGGCAAATTTTGAAAATGAAAGGCCTTGCATGATCTTTTTTACTTCTTCATCGGAGAGTTTTGACCCTTCGATACGAGTTGACGCACCGGCCGAGGTTACAAGTACTGATTTTCGGAGGTTTGTGATCGCTTGTGGTGTCATGCGGAGACCAACACGGAATACCCCCCTGATCTCATCGATGGTCGTTAAAAAAGAGACGACATGAGGTTCGGGGTTTTTGATTCTATGATCAAATTTTCGTGGGTTTTCTTCCATATTGCTGATATTGGTTAACGTATTAGATTTTATCAGATTGTATGAGATAAAGCAACAGTACCCCTAATGTGGATAAATAATAGCAAAAATAGCCTTAATTAAGGCTATTTTAGGTTTTTTAAAGACCAATTCGACCCTATTTCCCTGCAAATGGCTGGGTATTGTCCCCTTTATTTGAAAAGTAGAAGGACGATGCTGCGATAGCTAGAATCATGAACTGATCGACTGGTAACTTCCCCATTACGAAGCCGGCACATGCTGTGGCAGTGAGTAAAACGAAAACTAATTTTGATGCTGATTGATATATTTGCATATTTTTTAATTAATAACTTTTAATGCACATGCTCGAGCCATATCGCATATATAAAAAGAAATGCTGCGATAGTCAAAAGAATTTGTGAGAGGTATTTCATAGCTGGTTTAGCAAACTGATAATTTGAGACTTGATTGTCTCTTTATTTGTTGGTAGAACCGGAAGCAATCGCTTGAGAAGTTCTGTTCGAACAATCTCAGGCTTTTCTTTGTAGTCCGCAATATCTCCGTGAATAATTATGTTTTTTTGATCGAGCACGAATGCCGTATCCGGATTGTTTGTGAAAGACTTTACAAGCTCTGTAAGTTGTTGGTATTGCCATTCAGTCACATCATTCTCGTTCGGTTCAACCACACCGTCTTTGTCTACGTCATACCCTGCTGCAAGTTCGATACCGATGGTGTACTGATTCGGATTTACAAACGAACCATCCAGATTTTTGAGCATCACCTTCTTTGCCCTTTCATTTGGATTGCTGATTCCACCTGCGTGCCATGCGATATCCGTAAGCTTCACAAGCTGAGTGATTTCTCCTTGATTTCGGCCAATGACAAAATGAGAAGATGACCTATTTGGTCTATTTGAATTCAAAAGCCAACTTACTGCCCCGCTATATGCACCGAGCGTAAAATGAAGGACTACTGCTATTTTCTTTGTAGTACCGACTGCATAGTTTGGTGTCTGTTGAAATAAGATATTCATAAATTATTGTTTAGATGGTAATCGCTCATTGAGAATCGTTTCAATTCTTGTGAGTCTGTCCGATGTTGATTGGTATTGATCCTGACTTTGATCATCGATACGCTTCACATTTTCCTCGATAGTATGTATGTGGTTATCTCGAATATTATTCAAAGCTTCTATGACCTTAATATCCGTATGGGGTGTTTGGAGCATATTAAAGATTCCAAACGTCACACCTATGATTCCGGCCACGAGTGCGACCTGGTTGTATAGAAACTTCTTGAACGATTCTTGTTTATCCATATTTAAAGCATAGATGTTAGTTGCGACAAAAAAGGGTGCATTACTTTAGGAGAGCACGCACAGCTTCTATTTGCCTTTCAGGAGTGATATTTCGGACGAGATTGATTCCCTTTCGGACTGCTTTTGATAACAATCCACTAGCGTTTCCTGTAGCAACATCCGTAAGTGCACCTGTGGCCTCTTCGGCACTATTAACTCCTTTTGTGATTTGCTGCTGGAGGCTTTGAGATTGCGTAGTGCCGTACAAGTCTTCAAGGAAATTTGCAAAGAGGAATTGACTTCGTGCATCAATATTTTTGTTGTATCCATACTGCCTTGCGAGATCTTGAATATTTTCTACAATTGCGAGAGGACGTGACGATCCATTGCCGAGAATTCTTCGACCCACTTCTCCTGCTCTGAGTGACGAATCTATTTTTGTTGCTTCAAAGTCTTTTCCGAGAGCACGTTGGAAGTAATCCATTGCACTAGTAAGTTTCGAATATTCATTTGAAAGCTCTGCGTAGTCTGTATCTATGTATGCGATATTATCTCCCAATCCCCCATACACTTTTTGGAGGATTCGCTTCGCACTCTTATCAAGATTCCCTTCGAGGGTTCCAAGGTCGACTTCAGTTCCAAGCTGTTGCCGGATCATGTCTACCGTCTTTACGTTTGATTGATCGCCAAGACTGGATATTCTCTGATGAACGCTTTCGATTATCTTCTGGACCTTAGGAACATTTGCATACTTAGAGTTTGAGAAGTCGAGACCGTCGTTAGTTATTTTTAATCCAGCATCATCAAGGTCTTTATAGAAAATATCCGCAGTATCAGTAATTGTGACAGGGTTGTTGCCGAGTTGAGCTCTCAGTGCACCGAGGTCTTGACCCACTTTTTGACGAGCACCTTCTACCGTATCGGCCTGATCGATAAGAATTTTTCCTGCCTGTTCTATAGGCTGACGTGAGTATGTTTTATCCTTTGAGGCTTGTTCAGCGACCTTCATTGCTTTATCGAATATTGTTTTGTCTTCAACAGAGGCATTCTTAATAAAGGCGATATCTTGATCTGCAATACCGGCCTTGAGTGCCTCGGTTGCTTTGGTATCGATAACTTTCTTACCATCAGCACCTACTGAATATTTAATGGCATCAGCAGGAATCTTTCTGCTGTCATCAATAACGTCATCAGCCTTTGATATTAATTCGTCAAAGTTTGTTTTATTTGGATCAATGAGTGTTCGATATTTCTCTCCAGCTCCTGGAACATTCATATCCAGATTAGCTGCGATATCATCAATACGTCCCTTAGCAAGTTCAGGATTGAGGGCACCATCTTTCTGATAAACCTGATCAATATTCAAATCGCCGCTTTTAATTGCAGCTTTGAATGAATCTTCATCAGCATGTTTGGCAATTTCGTCATGAAGTGAGTTTATAGTCTCATCGGGAGCCATTGCTGGCTTGAGCATGTTGTTGATTTCCCTTCGTCGATTTAAATATCCGCTTGTACCACCGACAACTGCACCTACTGTTCCACCGGCCACACCCCCAACTACACCACCCGTCATCGCATCTTCAACGATTTGATCATTGCTCTTATTTTCCTGCATCGCTCGAGTCGCGCCTTGAGATGTTCCCCATACAGAACCTGATACAAGACCCTGTTTTGCACCTTGCCATGCACCCTTAAGGAAGGCTTGGGCTTTTGTACCACCACCAATAATACTTGGAAGCGCTCCTGCCAAAGGCGATACCGTACTTCCAATCCCTGCTTTACCCAGAACGGTCGCAACCTTTCCAGAAGCCTTTCCTGCAATAAGAAGTTTTCCACTTTGAGCACTTTGAGCAGCTTTCCCGTATGATCCTGCGGAGAGAATATCTGCTACAACACCGAGACCTTCACCATATATTTGCTTTGCTGTTTTATTTACGGACGCATTCGTTTCATTGATATCGATCGGAGGTTTCTCTGTATCTTTCAAGTGCCCTTGCAATGCAACTTCAAGACGAGTTGTATCTTCGCCACTTTCTTTTTTCTGCTTGATGGTTTTCAAAAGATTGTCAGTAATTTCCTGACTCTGTGCCATGAGCTGTTCGTTTTGCTTATTTGTCCATGCCGCACTTCCAGGAATAAGAGAAGGCAAAGCATCAGCGATACTTTTTCCGAATTTGAGCTCACTCGAAATGATTGCACTACCCACAGCTTTCGTTCCACTCCAAATCTTTCATCCTCGAAATACTTCTGGAGCTCTTTGACTTGCTGCGGGGTTAATTTATGGCGCGGATTATTGACGTTGTACATTCGGCATAGCTCTTAGATGTTTATTGAGATCTCTACTTCGACCTTTCCTTTGCCGTCCTCGGCATAGTGAGACTCAAATGCGCCGTCAAGGAACTTGTCATTCTTAAACAGCGCGTCTGCAAGTCCCTTGAACACATTGTCTGGATCGGCATGGACCCCATGCGCCCAGTAGATCTTGATTGCCATGCGTCCTCTTTCAGAGATCTTCGTAGTCATTGGATGAACCTCAACTGATGAGAACTCAGGATAGTTACGAAAGAAAACGCTGCGAACGTATTCCTTCCATGCGTGATACTTCTTTGCATTAGGAAGCCAGAGTGCTCTGCCGACTACCCGAATGTATGGAAGAGGATTACCTTCAATGTCTTCCTGATTTCCCTTTATAGTGAATGTGATTGTTTTCTTCATAGGTCTTAATGTTTGAATTGATTAATGGTCATTTTTCTTACAAGTTCTTGGGTCATTGTGGATAACTTTTCCCCAGAATCCCTAATACTAGATTTCTCTTTTTTTCCTAGATTTTGTGTGTCTACTTGGTAGACCGCTTTTGGTCTATTTCGTAGACTGATTCTGGTCAACTCTCTAGACTGGTCTACTAGGTTGACTACCTTATCCACATCCATAAGCAGGTTTATTTCATAGATGTTTCCCTTACGACTTTTGAGCACTTTGATAGCATCGGCCTTGGCCAGATTTTTTAGAGCAACCGCGACCGCTTGCCTAGAGAGTCCGGTGCCATAATCGAGGACAATTCCTCTCCGATCTTTGATGCCGTCCATAAATTGAGAGAAGCTGATACGATCGGTACCTTTGTGAAATCCGAAGGTGCGACGGCAGATGTAGATAAGGCATCGAGCTTCTGCTTCCGGTATAAGAGGAAAAACCTTATCGAGGATAATGTTCGGGAGCTGGGTACTATTTGGTATGAATGGTGTTTTTTGTTCTTCCATAGTTTTTTATGAAGAGAGAAAGCGCCGGTTAAAGCGGCGATCTCTCTTTGACTTTCCCCGAAGTTTTTGAGAAAATGAACCTATCTGACGGATTCAATCTCTCCTAACGGGGGGATTTTATTTTGATAATTTCTTTCCTTTGGGGCTACTGGTTTTCTCGAGCTGATTTATCGTCTCTCCAATGAAGGCGTCATAAATCTTGTTGAAGCATTCATCGACTACTTCTTGTGGCTCGTCTGCATCAAGGACCGTGAGCTTTCCCATCAGTTCCCCTGTCCAATTTGCAATTTCATCTAACGCTTCAGGTAGGATGCGTTCAGTTACGATGTCTTGGAGTTGTTTACTCAAGACCATCTCTTTGACCTCCTGCTTCAGCGCTTTCTTGTGTTGAGGTGTCATAGATCTTGTTTTTAATTTCCTCGGAATCTTTGAGTTTCTTTTTGCGCTCAAGACTGAGAGTCTTGTTTTTCTGCAATCGGATCTCATTTGGCTGATAATCGATATCGACAACGTCGCCAATGGACAGTCGATAATTTTCTGTGAGCCATTTACCCTCGAGGATCAAGGCTGGTATGCCGTATCGCCTGTAGGTAACTGCTCGGGTTGATTTGAGTTTTTTCATTGTTAGCATCTGGCCTGTACGGGGCCTGATCCCTTTAGGGACAATGATTCTGATTACCTATATTTCTTTCGAATCTCGAAGGCTTCGGGATAGAGACCGTACTGTTTGAACAAAAGGTCTACCAGATGGGCGTCGCCTTTGATGCCAACGTGCCATTGATTTACTTCTTGGACAGGACGGTAATCTTCTTTGTAGTCGTAGATGGTGAGGACCATCGGACGTTCCCGATCTGTCGACTTGAAAGCCCATTCAACACGGACCTTCTCGTCGCCGGATTTCCATTCGCCTTCCTGGGTGCAGTCATGAGGCTCTCCGAGCTTATCCACAAGCTCCGGATAGGAGATGTGTAGATACCCATGAAAGCCTGAGTGCATAGTGTCGTTACGTGAAGCTTGCTTGAATCTGGGTGTAGGTTTCATAAATCGTTTAATTTGCTAATAAATTTCGACCTTTGACGAGCTCTGGGTATACAAAAAACACCCAGTTTTCACTGAGTGTTTTTCCAACGTTTTTCTATTTTAAGCCAGATTTTTCCTTATTTTGGCCTCGAAGATGGTAGTGTTATATCCTATCCTTGATCACGTCTCCGTCCTCATCGAAATTCTCGTCATCAAAATTCCTTTCTCGTAACGAGTCTGCCCACTTCGCACGCTTCGTCCAGCTTCTGGCGCTCGAGGCGACCTTTGGGAACATAGCAAGAAGTGTCGGAAAAATGTGAGCATGGACGCGACTGGTAGAGCCTTCCGTAAGACCGCTTCCCTGCGACATCATGAAGGACCAGTAGACGAGTTTCGTTATATCTTCCGGCGCGTATTCAGCAGTTCTTCTTTTCTCTGGCTTCCCTCCTGCTACACGCTCGGCCATATCAACACTTAACGTTCGCGACGATGTAGTCGAATGCCTCGTCTACAGAGTCAACGAGCTTGTACATCTTCAGGTCTCCTTCGTCGATTGCGCCATAGGCTGTAAATAACCTCTTCTCGAACTCGTCGATAAGCGGCGTCCAGTATTCCTTGCCATAGAGCACGATAGGTACGGGTTGAATCTTCTTAGTCTGCACCAACGTTGCGATCTCAAAGAATTCATCGAGCGTACCGAACCCTCCAGGGAAATAGATGTACACCTCGGAAGCGAACGCAAGCATGGTCTTGCGTACGAAGAAGTGATCGAACGTGAGCGAATCCGTAAGATACTTATTGTAGCCCTGGTTATCTGAAAGGCGGATGTTAAGACCCACTGATGCTCCGCCGGCTTCAAAGGCGCCCTTGTTAGCAGCCTCCATGATTCCTGAAGCGCCTCCAGTAATGATGGCGAACCCGCGCTTGGCGAGCCTCCCCGCCAATTCAGTCGCCGCTTGAGAGATAGCATCACCAAAGCCTGCACGTGCGCTTCCGAAGAAACTGGCCGCAAGTCCGTATTTGGAAAGGAGCTCGAACCCTTCAACTAGCTCGGACATGATCTTGAAGATGCGCCACGATTCTAGCTGACGGGGCTTGCAGACCAGAGGCTTGAATTCCTCGGTCACTTCAGGCTTCCCTTGCTTGATCGCATCGACCAGCACCTCCTTCATGCGCTCGTGATGCTCCTCCTGTGTTGCGGCACGCGGAGAGATCACCGGCGGAAGCGTGTTATTGCTCGGAAGGTCTTTTAGTGGCTCATCCATGGTATGTCGTATGCATCGAACTCCGGCAGTAGTTTCTTATTATACGCTATGCGCGAGATGACTTCGGCGTGACAAAAGGCGCCCGTAAGCGCGTTGTGCGGCTTTGGTTCAGGCGGAAGGCCGCAATACGAGAGCGCATACGTCATATTGATCGCTGAGTGGTTGTTCTCGACCGGCGGCGTCTTCCCTTTCACGCGCATATGGGTCCAAGTAAGCGTATGGACGTCGATGGTGCGCTTGGCAAACGGGCACTCTATCCCCGCTCGCTCGCAAGCAGCGCGAACGACCTCAGCATCGAACGACACGTTCTGGGCGGCCAGAGTTCGATCAGCTGGCCTATCCATAGCCCAGGCGATAAACGCGGCAACCAGTTCGGCTTCGGTCTTCTTTGCTGTGTCGCTGCACTCCTCCTTAGTAAAACCGTTTATGGCGAGCGCTTCGGGATCGACATGCGCTCCGTCCCATATGCGGCACTCGTCATAGAACTGATTGGTCGGCTCATCGAGATCGAGCGCGCCGATCGAGAGTATGGAGTGTTTGCCAGGCACAACGCCGGTTGCTTCTACGTCGAGAACGATCATATCTGCTGCTTCATTGTAAGAAATATACCATCAGCTTAAATCCCCTTGCAGTTAGCCGCAGGCGTATATCCTCTCGCCTCTGCTTCTTCCTTGGTCGAAAACCAGATCTTGTTTGCCTCGCTTATGGTCTTGGCTCCGGAACACCACAGAGCGTGATATTTCGTCCCGTTTTTGGACGCTACGTACTGAGCCCCTTCTGGTGTCGCGACCGGAGCCCCCGCAGCCCCTACGGCTGCTCCCAGCGCCCCTGCAGGGTATTCTATGGAGAATCCAGTCCCCTTTCCCCCTTCCCGCTCGGTGAGCATCCCGAGCCCGAAACTGACCCCGCAGGAGAGGACCAGAATGGCCGCTAGGAGAGCGTCCTTAGGGACCTGAGCCATGATTGCCTTGCTTCTACGGCCTACCTCTGCTATATTCATGCTCACAACAGCATACCACTATGGCATCAACGAAAGCAGGAGGCTCAACAAAGAACGTACGCGACTCACAGCCAAAATACCTCGGCATCAAGCTAGGTAACGGCGCTGCGGCTCGCCCAGGCATGGTTATCGTCCGCCAGCGCGGTACGAAGATCATGGCCGGCAAGAATGTCCGCGTCGGAAAGGACCATACCCTTTTCTCGCTCGCAACCGGCAAGGTCGCCTACACCGAGAAGCGCAAGACCCGCTTCGATGGCAGTGTCATCCGCAGGAAAGTAGCAAGCGTCGTCTAAAGCAAAAGCCTGCGAAAGCGGGCTTTTTCATTTCCTCTTCTCAAGCCGCTTACTCGGCTTCAACGACGATAGTGATCTTGCCGAAACTGTCGCCGTACGCGACTGGTACTTCAAAGGTGCCGAGCTCCTTGAACGGGCGCTCGATGGAGATTGCATCAACTGGGAGGCTGACCTTGTCAGCGATCTCCTTGGCATCCACAGCGTCGTAGAGGTGTCCCTGCTCGTTTGCCTTCTTGGTGAAAACGATGCGGTCCTCTGCCAAAGACGCGAGGCGCTCGGAAATGAGCTTGGCGTCGAGTTCCTTCCGGTCGGCTGCAGCCTTCTGGATGGTCTCTGCACGCTTGATAGCCTCCGGAGTAGCAGGAATCGCTGACTTCTGAGGGATAAGGAAGTTGATAGCGTGTCCGTCTTTGACGTCAACGACGGTCCCTGCCTTGCCTGTGCCCTTCACATCTTTAAGCATTACGACTTTCATAGTGGGGGTATCCTACCTCGTTCCCCACGAGGAGGCAAGCGCGGCGTATATGCTACGTATCTTATTTGCCGGTCGTCAAAAACTCTATCGCCCGGTCTCGCTGCGGGTCCTTCCCTGCTTCGCGGTCCTCTGCCGTGCGCTCTATTTCGATGTCTGGGGTAAGGCCTCCTGCGGAGATGGAGTCTCCAGACGGTGTGAGCCAGCGAGCGACCGTGACCTTGAGCGATCCGCCCCCGATCTCGACTAATTCCTGCACAGAGCCTTTACCGTATGAACGCGTACCGATGAGGGTCGCTACCTCGTGATCGCGCAACGCACCGGCGAGGATCTCTGAAGCGGAGGCTGATCCCTTGTCGATTAGGATAACGGTCGTCACTCCTTCAAGGATGCCCGGAGAGCCGGTTGAGCGATGCTCCCCGTTCTCTTTCTTGCCGTCGTAGTCTTCCGTCACGATGAGTTCGCCCTTCGGAAGGAAGCGGCTCGCAATCTGGACTGCCGACTGCAAGTACCCGCCTGGATTGCCGCGGAGATCGATGAGCAGCTTATCTGACCCTGACTTGTTAAACGCGAGCAATGCTTCTGCAAAGAGTCGGTTTGCCGTACCGGTAAAACTGTAGAGCGTGATGGTGTAGACGCCGCTATTAGCATCGTAACCGTGGTCGATGGTCGGTACCTGGATGATGTCGCGGATGACCGTGATGTCGGACATTTTGCCGTCACGGAAGATGCGGAAGACGATCGGCGTCCCCTTCTCGCCGCGAATCAACTTCACCGCCTCGTCAGTCGACATACCGTCGGTCGGCGTGCCATCGATTGCGAGGATGAGGTCACCGGCATGCATGCCAGCACGTTCTGCAGGAGTGCCCTTTAGAGGAGCGATCACCGCGAGTATGCGATCCTCGTTCACACCTAGCACGATGCCGACTCCTCCGAAGTTACCGAGGATGTCTTCCTTGAAGATCTTCGCCTCTTCCGGCGGGAGGAACATCGTGTACGGATCACCATACGAATCCGTGAGCCCTTCGATTGCGCCCCATAGTTTTTCTCGAGCCTGCGGCAGCGTCGAGCTAGCACTGGTCTCGACGAATTTAGCGTCAAGCGTATTCCATGCCTTCCAGAAATCACTCAGGTCTACCGTCGTGTCCGGAGTGGAATCAAGGCCGTCGCCAAAAAGCGGCAGATTATCAGCTAAGATGCGGCCGCCGGTTCCAGCCCCTGTCACGACGCCTGCGCCGAAGACCAAGATCGCCAGCACCGCAAGCGTGATCGCGCCACGAACGACGTGTCCGAACTTTCGAGAGCCGGAGGATGTAGAATCCGGAGCCATAATGCTAGCAAGTATAGCATGATGCTATACTTCGATTCATGACCATCCGAGCCGTTTTTCGTCGGTACGGGCTTCTCCTCGTTCGCGCGCGCTAGGCGCCCCCTCTACTATGTGGCCGTTTCGCACGAAGCAGAAAAACGAGACGCCTTTGTTCTTTTCCAATACCCTTTCAGGCAAGAAAGACCTGTTCGTGCCTCTGGCAACCGGGCGGGCGACGCTCTATTCCTGCGGTCCGACCGTATACGGAGCCCAGCATGTAGGCAACCTGCGAGCCGCTGTCTTTGCTGATTCCGTCTCTCGGGCGCTCAAGGAGGCCGGCTACAGTGTGCGCCGGGTGATCAATATCACGGACGTCGGACACTTGGTTGGCGACGGGGATGAGGGCGAAGACAAGATGGCGGTCGGGGCTCGAGCCGAGAAGACCACGCCTGAAGAGATCGCCAAACGCTATACGGATCGCTATCTCAGCGATATCCGTTCCCTGAATCTCGATACCACTGATATCCATTTCCCGCGCGCAAGCGAGTACATCGCGGAGCAGATCTCCATGATAGAGACGCTCGAGATGAAAGGGTTCGCTTACCGCACCGACGACGGCATCTATTTCGATACCGCCCTGTTCCCTTCCTACGGGAAGTTAGGCAACGTGCGCGATGTCGAGCAGCGCGCCGGGACGCGCGTATCGACGAGCGGCAAGAAGGACCCTCGCGACTTCGCCCTCTGGCGCTTCGCAGGACCAAACGACTTGCAGCAATGGGAATCGCCTTGGGGCACGGGAAATCCCGGCTGGAGCATCGAATGCTCCGCGATGGCTCGCTCGCTTCTCGGCGATACGATCGACGTGCACACCGGCGGACAAGATCACATCTCCGTGCACCACAACAACGAGATCGCGCAGTCGGAAGCGACGACCGGCAAGCCGCTTGCGCGCTACTGGCTTCACAACGCATTCCTTACGATCGAAGGCGCGAAGATCTCGAAGTCAGTTGGTAACGTACACACCTTGGCTGACGTGACTGAACGAGGCTTCCATCCGCTTGCCCTCCGCTACTTCTTGTTGCAAGCGCACTACCGGACTCCCCTTTCCTTTTCATGGGAGGCGCTTACCGCTGCCAATGATGCGCTTTCGCGCCTTTGGAAACTCGCAAACGAGATCAAGCGAGAGAGCGGCGGCCGCGCTCGTGCCTCTGATATGTCGCTTCGCCTCCGATCGATCTTCCTCGACGATCTTGCCACCCCGCAAGCGCTCGGCCTCCTGTGGGAAGCCCTCAAGGAGGACAGTCTCACCTCGGGAGAGAAATGGGGCGTCATAGAAGCCGCCGATGCGATCCTCGGTCTTTCGCTGACCAACGCTCCAGAGACGAGCAGACAGGCCCTTTCGGACCTCCCAGAAGACCTTCAGGCGATTGCGGTGGAGCGCGAAGAGGCGCGGCAGGCCAAGGATTTCGCTCGTGCGGATGAATTACGTATCCACTTATTGAAACGGGGATATGCTGTGGAAGACACCCCTTCCGGACCCCTCTTCACCACGAGCGAAAGATAGTAGAATAGGCCTCTATGGCCGGCGATCGCATCCCTCCTCAGAGCCTTGACGCAGAGCGCGGACTTCTCGGCGCTCTTCTTCTTAAGCCTGACGCCATCCACGATGTCGCGGATCTGGTGAAGCCGGATTCGTTCTATGCGGAGAAACATCGCCTTATCTTCGAGGTGATGAAAGAACTCTCCGATCGCGGAGAACCTATCGATATCCTTTCCTTGTCCGAACGCCTCACCTCCAAAGGAAGCCTCGAACGCTCCGGAGGGCGTGCGTATATCGCAGAACTCGCTGGCAGCGCCCCTGCCCCAGGTAACTTCTCACACTACGCAGAACTAGTTTCTCGAAAATCTTTGATGCGCGGCCTCATCAATGCGGCCTACGAGATTACCGAAGCCGCGTACGAGGAATCTCGCGATGCGGCAGAAGTGCTCGACGAGGCAGAGAAGAAGATCTACGCGATCGGCGACGCATCTGCCGCTCATAAGTTCACACCAATCGCCGATGAGCTGGGAGCCGCATGGGATCGCATCGAAGCCTTGTCCAAGAAAGAAGGCGGCATCCGCGGTGTGCCGACCGGATTCCCTGAGCTCGATAACATGCTCTCGGGCCTCCACCCGTCTGACCTCATCATCCTCGCTGCCCGTCCTTCGGTCGGTAAGACAATACCGCCGTGCGGCACGGGACACCTGTCGGCATTTTCTCACTCGAGATGAGCTCCGAGCAGCTAGTCGATCGTATGCTTGCGGCCGAATCGTACGTGAACTCGTGGAATATCCGCACAGGAGCCATCAAGAGCGAGGACGATTTCGGCCGCATCCGCGACGCTCTCGAGTCCCTCTCGAAGGCTCCTATCTATATCGATGACAAGCCGGGCAATAACATCCTTGCCATGCGCGCGGTGGCCCGAAGACTCAAGCGCGAGCAGGGTGTCGGGCTCATCATCGTCGACTACCTCCAGCTGATGGCTCCGGTAGGCGCGAAGAGTTCGGACTCTATGGTGCAGCAGGTCACCGAGATCTCCCGCTCCCTCAAATCGCTCGCGCGCGAATTGAACGTCCCGGTCATCGCTCTCTCGCAGCTCTCTCGCGCCGTCGAGCAGCGCGGAGGCAAGCCTCGCCTTTCAGATCTTCGCGACTCGGGCTCGATCGAACAGGACGCCGACGTCGTGATCTTCATCCACCGTGAAGACAAGACCAACAAGGATTCCGATAAACCAGGCATCGCTGAAATCATGATCGAGAAGCATCGTAACGGTCCTACCGGACGCTGTGAACTCTACTTCGATGAGAAGCGCGCCACCTTCCAGTCAGTCGATAAATCAGGATATGCCGACCTGGGCGCTGAGTTCGATTCCTAGTCATGGCTGACCGCGTCGAAGATCTCTCCCGTTTCTTTGAGCGCTTTCCGGGCATCGGGCCACGGCAGGCGAAGCGCTTCGTCTACCACCTGCTCACTCTTCCCCAGTCAGAGCGCGCGAAATTAGCCGACCTGGTCTCTGCGCTTGCGGCAGACGTGAAGCAGTGTGCAGAGTGCATGCGCTATGCCCCGGGAGCCGGGCCTTCCTGCTCGTACTGCTCTGACACCTCCCGCGATGACGCTATCCTCATGATCCTCGAGAAGGACCAGGACTTGGCCGCTATGGAGCGCGCAGGCACCTATAAGGGGCGTTACTTCGTCCTAGGCGGCGTACTCACCCTTTCGGGCAAGGGCGTGATCCGAGAGAAAGAACTGGTGCAGGCGGTAAGCGCTCGACTCAAAAACGGACTTACAGAGGTAGTGCTCGCGCTCTCTGCTACGTCTGAAGGAGAGAACACTGCCGATCGCGTCCGCGAGCTGCTTCGCAATTACCGCAAGCGACTGAAGATCACCGCGCTTGGACGCGGGCTTGCGACTGGCTCAGAGCTGGAATACGCGGACAAGGAGACGCTCTCTGGAGCGCTTCAGAATAGGAAGGAGACTTAGGCCGCCTCTCGCTCTGAGACCTCTTCTTCAGTCGCTGTTTCGCATCCTTTCATGCCGAACGCCCTTTTCGCTTCTGGCGTCAGAATATTCTTGAAAAAAGGAACTATCTTGTCTTCATCGATTTCACTTCCTATGGACTTTTCTGCCTCAGCCACTAGCTGCTTAGTGCTCTTACCTTCATAAAACCGCATATACAAGAGTCGTACTGCAAGATCTGTGCTGTATACCGTCTTTCTGCCCTTGCGCGGAACGGGAGAAGGAGGAACCGGAGTTGCTCCTAATTCTTTTCCTTCACTCTTCGCCGGTCTCTGATCGAAATAAAAGATACGGTCCCTTTGTAATCCTGACTTTTCTTCCAACGCACGTATCTGCTGCTCGGTTACTGGGTCTTCTGGCTGAAGGATGGCGTGGAGTTTCCGCACATGCCTGCTGCCCTTCCCCATTGATTCCGCCAAGTCCGAAAACCACCTGGTGCTATGTTTCAGGCGAATCTCAATGGCCGTTAGGTCTTGTGCTGGGTACCTGTGTCTGAAGGCCGCGGCGATTTCTCCCCACGATCTTCCATCTACGTACATGAGCGCAATGCGCATACGATCCTCGGGCGCGAGCGTATCGAGGTCCGCGCTCTTGTCTACGATCGATTTCCAATATTTAGGAGTAAACAGGCTTTCCATCGTTACGCCACGCTGTGCTGCCAGGACTTCAAGGCCCTCCATGTCTGCACGCTTTATCTCGGGAATCTTGATTTGGCCCGCAGGCGGCTGCGGTACCAGCCCGGACCTTGTCTCGGTGAGCGGGATGTACACATCTTCAGCCTCGATCTTATTCGATTATCCTTCCGCAGGTGACATGCCCTAAGTATATAAGCAAAAACCCCGTTTGTGACGGGGCTTTCAATTAGGAGATGGCGTCGATTTTGACGCGGATGAATGGCTGGCGATGACCGCGGCGTTTGAGGTAACGGCTCTTCGCCTTGTACTTCACGACCTCGATCTTCTTCGCGCGGCCGACCTCGGTGACCTTAGCAGTGACCTTGGCTCCCTTGATGGTCGGGGTACCGATCGTCGCGTCCTTGCCGTCATCTACCATGAGCACCTCATCAAAGGTCACGACATCTCCCTTCTTGAGGTCCTGTGTATTGATGCCCCGGCCGAGCTTCTCGATAGTGATGACGTCGCCCTTACCGACGACGTACTGCTTGCCACCTGTCTTTACGACTGCGATTTCCATAGTCCCGCTACTCTACCCGAAACACCGCTATATGTAAATACAAGCCGGTTCGCTCGTGGGATATCATCAGACCTTGTTTTGTAGATATGTCAATGCTTGGGCGCCTTCTTCTCCTTCTGGGCCCGGAGGCCAACGAACGTAAGGAGCACATCGGCTCCCTCGAACATCGGAAACGCCGCTTCCTGGACCGGCATGAGATCCCACGCTTTGCCCGTCCAGATGGCCGCCAGGAATCCATTCCCGGCTGCTTGGACGCATCGATGCCCGGAGGGCAGTAACCGGGAATCGGCATGGTGCAGACATAGCGCTTGCCCGCACGCGCCTTCCCGCCTAAGACAGAAAGGTAGGCGAGGAAATCTGAGAGGCTTGCAGCTTCGTGCTTGAGAAGTCGCATCTGAGACTCAATCCATGCGAGATCATTCTTCACGGTCCTGCTCTCAAGCATGTATCGGCCTTTGCTGGTGAGCATATGCGGGGCGCCGAAATCATCCTCAGTCTTCCCCGTCAGAGAAACGGCAGTGCCCTTGTAGCCAGAGGCCGACAAGCCGCCTACCACCCTTGAGAGGTCCGTATCGGGAGAATGGAGCAGTCGAGAATCAATCTTCGCAGACGACAATGATTTCCTGCTTCCTTTGACCGACGTAAGAAGGACTGGGGCTTCGCTGCTCCTTAGTTGTTCAGGCGCCCGTGTAAAGCGTTCACTCATCGGTATCAGTTTTGGGCTTATCAAGGACTGTCGCCTCAATGCCTATCCTCGTGCCTTCAATGCGATAGACATCCTTATCGATCTTGCCTAACTCTTTATAGCCCGAATTATAGTGAGAGACGGCAGTACCGAGGGCGGTACCGAGTTTCTCGTAATAGGTCTGGTAGGAACCGATGTGCTTGCCCAGTTCCCCTACTCGCTTCTGAATCTCTACTGCCTTTTGCTCGATCTGCATCGCTTTCAGCCCCTGCATGACCGTCTGGAGGTACGCGAGGAATGAGGTCGGCGAAACGATAAACACCTTGTTCTTGGAGATAGCGCGCTGGAGCAGGTTTTCTTCTTCTCCTGCGCCCACCTGGTTGGTAAGGAGATCATAGTAAATACCTTCTGAAGGAATGAACATGAACGCGAAGTCCATGGTGTCTTCCTCCGGACGGATGTATTTTGCCGTCTCGGTGATGCGGAGCTTGAGATCGTTAACGAATGTCTTTTCCAGCGCTATGCGCTCAGCGCCCTCGGCATGGATATACCGATTGTAGTTATCGAGAGAGAACTTCGAATCGATCGGGACGATCTTATCGTTGACCCACACAACGGCATCCACGATCTCTCCGTTCTTAAATGCATATTGCATCTGATAGGAGCCTGGAGGAAACACGTTCTTGAGGACGGTCTCAAGATAGTATTCGCCAAGAATGCCGCGCTGCTTCGGATTCTTAAGGATGTCCTGGAGTCCTTTCAACTGCTCCGCGAACTTCCCCGTCTCGCGACCAATCTCTTTGACGGAGGTGATCTCTTCGGTGATCTCCTTGATGAGCCGTGACGACTCCCCGAGCTGGGTGCGCATGGTCTCGTCCATCCGTTTAGAGGACTCGCCCATCCGGGAGTCCAAGGTGCGCTCCAGATTCTCCATCTGCTTCTGCAGAAGCATGAGGCCGCCCGTGCCTGCGTCAGGTGCTACTTCCTTGCGGCGGAACAGGAACCAGAAGCCTATGCCCTGTATGAGAAGGAAGACGAGGACGATGGCGGCGACTGCGAGAAGGTTCATGCCCTGAGTATATAACGGGGAACCGTACGGGCCCTACGCCGCCGCCAGCGTGCGGCGATGTGCCTCCTCTTCCTCAGGCCGGATGAAGAAGAGCCATTTGGCGATCTCGATCGTGAGCATGTTGACGATGCCGAAGGCTACCAAGATCAGGAGGTTGATCGGGGACGGCGGGACGGTGTGGATGAGGTTCTGCACGACCGGCACATAGAGGGCGACCGCGAGCAGGGCGGCGCTCGCCGCAAGCGCGATGATCAGGAACTTGTTTGAAAGAAGTGACATGCGCCAGATAGGGGTACCGAAACTCTTAATCGAGAACGCGATGAATATGGTGTTGATCGAGACGCCGATGAACATCATGGTCTGGATCTCGATGAGCGGCAGGCGGAGCGAATAGAGCATGAGATAGATGAATATGAGGAAGATGGCCGTCACGCTTCCGACCAGAGCGATCAGCTTGAGCAACTTAGGCGAGAGCACCTTAGCGACGTCAGGATCGGTCGGCTTGCGCTTCATGGCTGACGGATAGAGCGGTTCAAACGCGAACGCGAAATTCATGAGTCCTCCTTCGATCAAGTTCGACCAGAGAATCTGGGTTGGCAGAATAGGGAGCGGAAGGCCGAAGATGAGCGTGAACGCAATCAAGATGACTTCGCTGAAGTTGGTCGAGAGCATATACGCGAAAATCTTCTTGAAGTTATCGCGCAAGCGCCTGCCTTCGCGAATCGCCGCCGTGATAACCCCAAAGCCGTTATTCAAGAGCACCAAGTCAGAAGCCTCTTTCGCGACGTCCGTACCAGAACCGACTGCCATACCGATAGACGCCGCAGAGAGCGCCGGGGCGTCATTGACCCCGTCGCCGGTCATCGCGACCACTTCCCCGCTGCTGACTAACACGTTGGCCATGCGCAGTTTCTGCGCCGGCGCGACGCGTGCGAACACATGATTCTTCCGTAGCACTGCGAGCAGCTCGTCGTCGGTCAGCGGCTCCAACTCCGCACCGGTGTACGCCCGGTCCATAGGTCCTGCGATGCCGGCTTCCTTAGCGATCGCAAGCGCGGTCTCAGGGTTATCTCCGGTAAGCATGAGCACGCGAGCGCCTGCACCATGCATGTCGCGAACGGCGTCCTTCACATCCGGCCGCATAGCGTCAGAGAAGACCAGGAGGCCAATCAGCGTGCCCGTATCAAGAAACGTATCCAGTTTCTCCATCGGGAAGAGTGGCTGATCGCTCTCCACCCGCATGACCGCGACGATACGCTTGCCTTCTTTGGCTGCAGAGTTCAGCGCAAGCGCGAACTGGCTCGCGAGCGCATCGGTCATGCGATGGGACGCGCCTTTGCCATCCCGCACGTGCTTGACCTTCCCGAGGAAGAACTCAGGGGCGCCGGAAAAATACGCTACCGACTTCCCTTCTTCGCGCACCATCATGCCGCCGTATCGGCGAGCAGAATCGAAATGCAATTCATCGGTGCGTGGGCACGCGTCGCGAAGTTCGGGGCCTGCGATACCTACCTTGAGACCTTCAAGAATGACTGCCTGTTCGATAGGGCGACCGTGAGCGACCAGGCGCTCTTCTCCTTCTTTAGCATCCGCACGTTCCTCAACATATGCATCAGACGCTAGAACGGCGCTTGCTAGAAGCGCTCTCTGTTCGTCTCCTGTGCGCTCTTCCGTCGTCCCGCTGAAGGTAACGAAGGAATGAATGCTCATCTGTCCCATGGTGAGGGTCCCGGTCTTATCGGTGAGGATGATGCTCGTCGTACCCAGGGTCTCGGCGGCAAGCAAGTTACGGACTAGTCCGCCAGACTTGAGGATGCGCTCCATACCGAGCGCGAGTACCACCGTCACTGCTGCAGGGAGGCCTTCCGGAACGCTCGCGACCGCAAGCGCGATCGCAGTGAGCAACGTCTCGCTGAGCGGGATCCCGCGCAATGTTCCCAACACGATGATGAATACCATGATGATCGCCACGATGATGACGATGAACCGCGCAATCTGGCGGATGTCGCGCATAAGCGGCGTGACGGTGCGCTTCTCACGGCCGAGTTCCGTCGCGATCTTCCCGAACTCGGTATCGATACCGGTCGCAACCACGATACCCTTGCCGGCGCCTGAGACCACGAGCGTGCTCGAGTACGCCATCCCAATACGCTCCACGAGCGGTACGGCTGAGTCCTTTGGAATCGTATCTTTCTCGACGGCTACCCATTCGCCTGAAAGCGCTGATTCGTTCACCGTCAGCGCGTGCGTCTCGATCAGACGCAAATCGGCGGGGACGGCAGTGCCCGCCATGAGCACGACCAGATCGCCAGGGACGAGTTCCTCAGCAGAGATCTTTGCCGGTTCGCCATCGCGAATGACGACCGCGTATTTCGCTTCGCTTTTTTTCAGAGCCTCGAATGCCCGGGACGCCCTTCCTTCCTGTATGAGGCCGATGAAGACGTTGACCAGAAGCGCTACCGCGATGACGATCGCATCAGTGTAGTGAGACAGGAAGACAGTCGCGATGGCAGCGAGCACGAGCACGACCGCGATGGGGCTTGCGAATTGGCGGAGCAACCTAGAAAGGAGTGACTCGCGCCTAACCTTGGGCAAGCGGTTCCTGCCTTTCATAAGGCGTGCGGCAGCCTCTTCACGCCCTAATCCTTTGAGCGCGTCAGCGGATAGCGAACGAACGACTTCTTCCGCCGTGAGCGAGTGCCACACCTGTTCCTGCATTGCCTATATGATACTCTATAAAACTATGGCTATCCACGAATCCATCAAGGCAGGCATCCCTGACGCACTACGCGCCAAGGACGAGGTGCGCCTGCGCACCCTGCGCTCTCTCACCACCGCGATGACCAACGAGGTCGTGGCTAAGAAGCGCAAGCCCGACCAGTTCCTCACCGATGAGGAAGCGATGGCAGTGTTGAAGCGCGCGAGCAACCAGCGCAAGGATTCTATCGAACAGTTCGAGGAAGCCGGACGCAATGAGTTGGCGGTACCTGAGAAAGAGGAACTCCTTATCATCGATTCCCTCCTTCCTGCTCAGATGTCCTATGAGGAGATCGAAGCTGTCGTGAAGGCGAAGATCGCAGAGATGGGCGCAGACAAATCCAAGGCTGGTCAGGTGACTGGCGCAGTCATGAAGGAACTCAAGGGCAAAGCGGACGGCGGCGAGGTGAAGCGTGCCGTGGATTCCCTTCTCGCTTAGATTCCCCACTATATGGAAGAACTAAGCGACAGTATCTGGCGCTTTTCAAGCGCGACCCCCGGAACCTCCCTGGTGGTATCTGGCGGCATGCACGGCAACGAATCGACCGGCATCGAGGTGGTACGGCACTACGTGGAGGGATTCAAGAATGGCACCTATACCCTTGCCGCCGGAACGCTCACGCTTGTGCTTGGTAATACTCGTGCGATTGCGCGGAACGAACGCTGGATCGAGGGACGGGATATGAACAGGTATTTCTCTGATGCGCATCTCGTGGATCATATCGATCCCTCGTGGGAAGAAGACCGGGCGACTGCAATCGCTGCGATATTCAAGGAAGCAGAGGTGCTTATCGACATTCACTCTACCAATAAGCCCTCTTCTCCCTTTGCGTGCTCTCGAATCGATCCTGCGCATTCACGACTCTATCGATGGTTTTTCATCGACAACGTCATAGAGGATCCTGACTACGTGTTCGGAGACGGCCCCGTCACCGCCGATGAATATATGGATCGCATAGGAAATACCGGCATCTGCATAGAGGCCGGTAAGGCAGACGGCTTGGAGCATCTCGAACGCACCATCCAGAGCGTACGAGGTGTGATGACCGAGTTAGGCTTGCTTGCCGAGGCTCCTCCTGCTCTTCCGGAGAACCCTCCGGCCACCTGGCGTTTCTATAATACGATTAAGCTTGGCAGCGAGGGCTTTTCGTTCGCTGAAGGCATGGGCACGCATTCGTTCCAGCCCTTACAAGCAGGAGAGGTACTTGGCTATGCAGGAAAGGAGCCCGTGACGATTGATCGAGACGGCGTAATCATCTTCCCCAAGTTGCCTGAGCATCAACAGCTCGGTAAGCCGGTGTGTTATATCGCAATAGCCGTATAACGTAACGAATTGTTTGGTGACCCAAGTTAGACGTAATTGGAACCCTCTGGTTCTAGAGCTTAATTCTTGGCTTGTGTTTGGACGGACGCTAGAACAGGAACTCAATACCGCTCCTAGGACTTAGAGTCAGATACTGCGTGCCTTTTCTCAGTTGTTCTGCGAAAAGCAGTTACTATTTTTCCGTATAAATCCATACGGCCTTTTCTAAGGTTCTCAACTCTTTCAAGTATCGTTCTTATAGGTTCAGTATGTTCTTCTGCACGAGAAGCTAAATTACGAGGCCAATTCTTTAATCCTGTGTAGTCTTGTCGTTCCTCAATAACTTCTCTATCGCAAAGCTCTCTCAATAGCTTGTCCTTTTCCCAGAGTTCATCTTTCGTCGTTTCTGGCATCGCTCTTATTCGCTCAAACTCACGTTGAGTTTCTTCAAGTTCTTTCGTAGATTTCTGAAATCTCCCTTCTGGATCGTTTAGATCTCTCTCAACTATTTCAAGAGCTTCCTTAAGCATGCGTTGGTGCTCAGACTGTCTTCAGTGCGTTTCTGAGATTCGTTCATCCTGAAAGGGTACCATGGGTTCCAACGTCCCGTTTGGTGCCCCTACAACGTGGCTTAAAACAAGCACAAAATTGATGTGACCTTACGGGGAATCGAACCCCGATTTCCAGCGTGAGAGGCTAGCGTCCTAACCGTTAGACGATAAGGCCAGTTCCGACAAAATACCAATTCCTAAGCGTTCGGGCAAGTTACTTGATCAAGAGCCACTCCTTCTCCTGCCTCACTAATTTGCCCTTATCATCCGGATCAAGCAGGAGCCGCGCGACGATGCGCTCGGTCCGGATGCCTTGTGAGCCCTTGATCAACACCACGTCCCCTTCCGTGACCATAGCGGCCAATTCCCGGGCCGCTTCATGTGAGTCTACGAACTCGAGCACCTGGTCTTCCTTGAGTCCTGCTTCACGTGCAGCCTTCGCCAACGCTTTCGCGCGTATGCCGACCGTAACCAAGAGGTCGACTGACTTGGGCGCGATCGCTCCGATCCGCTCGTGCTCCTCCACAGAGTAACGGCCCAGCTCGAGCATATCGCCGAGCACCGCGATCCGACGCTTGGCCGCAGACAGGCGAGAGAGCGCCGTGAGGCTTTCATACACGGAAGCAGGAGAAGCATTATACGAATCATCGATGAGCGTGGATCCACGGATACCTGCGAGCAGTCGAGACCGGCCAGGAGGCGGCACGTAGTGTGCGACTCCTTCGAGCGCTTCTTCAGCGGACTTGCCAAGCGCGAGCGCGACAGCGATCGCAGCTGCAGGCGCATACAATTGCGGCCGCCCGAGCGCACCGCGTATCGAAAGTGGATACTTCTTCCCGCCGATAGTCACGTTCGCCTTCATGCCAGCGACCACGCCCTCTTCAAGAAATGGCGCGGCATCCGTTATGAGGATATCCGCGCCTGTATCGAATCCGAATGTCGTGACCTTTACGGGAAGTTTCTCTGCCATCTCGATCGCATGCTCGTCGTCACACGAGAGGATCAGTGGTGCGTCCTCCGGAAGCGCATAGGCTGGAGCGAACTCTTCCTCATGCACCGCCCGCGGAGAAGCATAGGCTTCCACATGCACCGGTACATTGGGGAGATGCGTCACCACGACCGCGTCGGGAGTAGCGATGCGCAGAATCTTTGCCAGATCGCCTGGACGGTCTGCTCCGACCTCGAGCACGAGCATGTTCGGGTAGTGCTGTGGAAAAAAAATAAGCGCAAGCGCTTCTTCAATGACTCTCCCCCATGCGAACACATCGTTCCAAGGATTGCGTACGCCAAAGACGGTGAACGGAACGCCGAACTCGCTGTTGTAGCTCTTCTCGCTCGCTCGGAGGAAATACGAGGAAGCGAGCGCTGCCGCGACCGCGTCTTTGGTCGAGGTCTTGCCCACACTCCCCGTGACCATGACGACCATCGGCTTGTACTTGCGTATGACCGCGCGCGCTAAGAGCGCCAACAGGCTTGCAATGAGTGTCCTAAAGAGAGATTTCATACCGGTGCCTCTACTCTTCGCTTGGGGCATATTCTACCCTGTCCGGCGGGATAGAGTAGTACCCGATCAGAAACTTGGTGAGATCCATAAACGGGTGCGTCAGCGTCTCAGACGCGTAGCGGACGCCTTTGGGCTCCCGGGTATACAGGAGGATGATGAACTTCGGCTTATAGGCCGGGAAGTAGCCGAAGAAGGAGTGGAAATAGCGGTCGTCATAGTACTTCCCTCCCGGGCCCGCCATCTGCGCGGTGCCGGTCTTAGCCGCGACGCTCATCTCAGGGATAGAGACGGTACCGCCGGCAAGCGAGTGATCAACGACATTCACGAGCATCGTGGTGACGTCCTCGACCGACTTTGCCTTGTACACCTGCTTCTCTTCTCCCCACGAAAGGTCTTTGACGATACCGGACTCCAGCCGTATGGAACGTACGATGTGCGGCGTCACCACTCTTCCCTCGTTAGCAAGAGAGCCAAGCGCCTTGATCATATCGACGGGAGTCTGCGCGATACCTTGTCCGAACGATGCGGCGGCGTACTCGACATCACGCGGGCTATCAAGAATGTTATCGATGGTGCCGGAGATCTCGCTCGGCAGATCGATGCCCGTTTCCGTACCCATGCCCAATTCTTTAAAATAATGACGGAACTTGTCGTGTCCCAACCTTCCAGCGATGAATGAGACGCCCAGGTTAAGCGACTGCGAGAGTATCTCCTGCATAGGGACCACGCCGCGAGCCTTACCATCGAAGTTCGAGATAGGCTTGTTATTGAGCGTGATGGTACCCACGTCGTTGTAGGTGGTCTCGGGCGTGATGACGCCCGCATCGAGGCCGGACGTCATGGTGAGCGCTTTGACGATGGAGCCGAACTCGTACCGGCCCTCGACCAACGGATTGCCGAAGTGGTTCGAGTTCTCGTCCGCAAATTCATTTGGATCGAACGAAGGCACCGTCTGCAGAGCAATAATCTCCCCGGTCGATGGATCCATGATGATGCCGCCGGTTTCAGCGCTGCCATACTGTGCCTGCACCTCCGCGAGCACCTGATCCAGTTTCTCGAGCACGACCGGCTCGATTGATGTAATGAGGTCGCCTGAGCGGGCGCCTGACGCGTCTCCGACCGCGGAGTCGAGGTTCGCAAAGAGTTCAGCAAAGAAGTTGCCGAACAGTCCTGTGTTCTTTCGGGTGAGGACATCCTCGTAATAGCGTTCGAGGCCAAACCGACCAGCGAGGTCGTTGTCATTGTCATACGCGACGAACCCTACCGTCTGCGCAGCGCGATCGTTTGCCGGATAGATCCTCCAGCGTTCGCGTTCGACGATTACGCCAGGGATATCAAGCGCAGAGATAGCGCGGCCAGCGTCTTCGGGAATGCGGCGCGTCAGCACCTCATAGGGATCCTCTGATTTCGCGACTGCGGTTTCGAACGTCTCACGGTCGATCGGCGTGTAGGCAGCAAGGCTCTCATACACCGCGCTCGCTTCCGTTATCTTCGATGGGTCCACCGCGACGAGGAAGCCGGTGGCAAGCGCTGCTCCTGAGAGCTGCGTGCCGTCCTTGCGCGTGAAGTACACGCTTCCCCGATCATAGAGGCTATGGCTTGCGCTCACGTACTGGCGCTCAGCTCGGAGCGAATACTCCTCCCCGTTGACGATCTGGACGAAATACAGCCGCGCGACCAAGAGCAACGCTATGAAAAAGAGGAAGGCGGCGATGACACGGAGTCTGAGGCGTAGAGCCGCACGCATAACCTACTGGTCAGCCCGCGAGAGTACCGAGACGCCGCTGACGGTCACGTACTCGACAGAACGAGGAGCATGGAAGCCTGCCGCAACAGGGTCAGCGGAGGAGAAGCGCTCTACCGCGTCGTAGTACTGCTCTTCAAGCGCGATGACCGCCCCTTCAGTCTCCTGAATGGAATGGGTGAGCCCGGTCTGCCAGGTAGCGAAAAAGACCGTCGCAGCGATGCCGACGAGATAGAGCGCGATCACCAAGACGCAGGAGAAACCGAGGATGGGGATGGCGCGGCTATTCATAGGAGTGTTCGACGCCCTTCTCGAAGACGCGCAGCTTGGCGCTACGCGCTCGAGGGTTGGCTGCCACTTCTGCGGACGACGGGATAAGCGGCTTCTTGTTCACCAAGGTGCCCTGTCCCGCATGCGCCGCATCACGGAACATCTGCTTCACGATGCGGTCCTCGATGCTATGGAATGTGATGACGGCGATGCGTCCTCCTTCGCGCGTGCGCTCGATGGCAGCTGTAAGTCCATCGCGAAGCGCGCCTAGCTCATCGTTGACGGCGATGCGCAGCGCCTGGAACGTCTTGGTTGCCGGGTGTATGCGGCGGCTCTGATACCAGCGAGGAGTGGAAGCAAGCACGACCTCGACCAGCGCATCCGTCGTCGTGATCGGAGCGATCTCGCGTGCCTCGATGATTCCTTTTGCTATCTGACGTGCGAAGCGCTCTTCGCCGAGCGAATAGAGCATGTCGGCAATCGCTTCTTCGGACGCGACATTCACGATGTCAGCTGCCGTCTCCCCTTTCACCGGCGTGCCATAGGTCATAAGAAGCGGCTCTTTGACGCGGAACGAGAACCCGCGGCCGCTTGAGAGATGAAACCCGCTCCAGCCAAGATCGAAGAGTGATTTGTCGATAGACGTGATGTTGAGATCATCAAGCACCTGCTCAAGGTTACGGAAATTGTTCTCTACCATGTGAACGGCGGGAGTAGCGCCTGCTGCAGCTGTGTGCGCACGCCCGATAGCGCCGTCATCTGCATCGATGCCGACCAACGTCCCCTTCTCATCGAGACGGGAAAGCAGCTCCTTGAAATGCCCGGTGCCGCCGATGGTTGCATCGACGACCGTATCGGTCGGAAGAATCATAAGCGCTTCAACCGCCTCTTTGAGAAGAACGGTCTCGTGCCCTACGGTCTCGGTAGTCTTTGGAGTGAAGGAAGCCATGGGAGTAAGGGTGGACATCATAGGGCTCCTGTGTCACCTAGTTTCTCAGCGAAGGCATCCGCATCCCGCTCGATTCCTGCGGTGTACTTCTTCCATGCCTTCTCGTCCCAGATCTCCACGCGATCGTTCACGCCTGCGATGACGCTCTTCTCCGCGAGCGCTGCGAACGAACGGAGATAATCCGGAACGAGGATGCGGCCGGCGCTATCGACATCGGCTTCTGACGCACCCGCGAGCATGAGACGCGCGAGCCCGCGGCCTGCGCTTCCGCCGGTCGAATGCCGCGCGATCTTCCCCGCTTCGCTCTTCCATGCGTTCTTCGGATATACGAAAAGACACTTATCCAGTCCGCGCGTAACGATGACGGAGTTGCCGAGTTCCTTACGAAATTTCGCCGGTAGCGATATCCGGTTCTTGGTATCAAACGTGTGTCGGTATTCTCCTATGAACATGAGGTGCAGATAGAAGATGAAGCGGTTTTCATGAATCCCACTTCATCCCACTAGTAGGTAAGTATATGCCACCCTATCCCACTTCCTCGTATGCGTTATCCCCAGCAAAAAGGCCGGTATTTCTACCGGCCTTAGTAACCCTCTGTATGAAGATTTATGAAGACGCCTGCTTGAGGTGCCCGAGCACCATGTCGCGAGGCAGCACCGACAGGAACCATCCGGCCTTAGGACCCGATGTACGGCCTAGAAAGAGCCTGTAGAGGGCGCTGAAGAGATCTTTCGGGGCGATGGGCACTTCGGTCTTCAGTTCATGCAGACGGTGGTGTATGTCCTCCCCGGTCCGTTCCTTCTCTTCAAGGAAGGCGTGGAGTGCGGCGAGCGCTTTCTTCTGGTCCGGAGCCAGATCAAGGCCCTCAGGAACGGATTCTTGCAGCTGGTATTTGTATTCGTCAGGCGCATACGTCGACAGCCAGAAACGAGCGTACGTCGCACGCTCTTCTAGCACCGTGCTCTCTTCGTCCGTAAGCGCAGCACCTTTCACTCGCGCGGCTTCAGTAGCAAGGGAGAGGTGCGGCATTTGTACGATGAAAGCGACTTGCCCGAAGCGCATCTGCCACGCCGCAGAAACTTCCGCACGCTCTTCGGGTACTTGCGCCAGTGCGTAGAGGCGCGTGAAGTCGTCTGCAGCGCCAGTGCGCACCTTCTCTGCGATCTCGTCGTACCAGTCGTACATACGCGGAACCGAATCACCGGAGGGGTCAACGTCGATTTGCTGATTTGGATCCTTACCAAGAAGAATCAATCGCAAGAGCGAGGGTGGGAACAAATCGGCCATTTCTTTTGCAGAGGAGCCGCGACCTTTGGACGAGGACATCTTCTTACCGCCGACGAGGAAGAATTCGTACGGGATATCGAACGGAGATTCGTAGCCGTATATTTCGCGCGCGATATGGTTTGAGACATCACGCGAACCTCCTTTCGTCGAGTGGTCTTTTCCCGCGCCTTCGATATCGACTTTCATCGCTACCCACTTCGCCGCCCAATCCGCTTTCCAAAACAGCTTCACCGCTCCCTTCTCGGGAGCAACACGCCCAGTGTGTCCACACGGAACCGTATCATCAGGAGAACGATCACACGTATATCCGACCGTCGTGCCGTCGTACTCATGGGCGCGCGTCGTCATCATCTTCCCGCATTTCTCGCACACCACCGATACGGGCAGCCATGACTCAACCTTGGTCGAGCCCGAGACTTCTTTCAAGATGCGGCGGATGTCTGCTGCGCGCTCGAGCGCCGTCTTGATAAGCGCGTCCATCTTCCCCGCCTCGTAGAGATCCTTGTACGTGCGGTAATACTCCGGGTGGAATCCTCCTTTAGCATGTACTGCGGCGAACTCTGCGCCATAGAACTCAGCAAAGTTTTCAAACCCAGGCTCAGGAGATGGCACCGCGTACAACGGCTTTCCTAAGTGCTCTTTAAATTTCTCTTGATCGAGATAGCCCGGAACCGTATCGAATGGATCGAAATCGTTGAACTCAAAGAGGAATCGATTTTTGATTCCGTACTCAGAGAGTACTTCAGAGACAGCGCCGTGAATCGCGACCCCGCGCATGGACCCGATGTGCACGCGGCCCGACAAGGTTTTCTCATCACGGATGATAAGCGGACGGTCCCCCGCTTTCGGTACAACGGTATCTTGTATTTCTTTTGCGACGCGGTCTGCCCAAAACATCTGGGTATCGTATCACGCCAGGCGAAAGCGCCGTTACGCGACCTTCTGAACGGTGTAGGTCTGCTTGCCGTTCGGGGTCTCGAAGGTGAAGACGTCTCCCTTCTTCTTTGCCATAAGCGCAGCTCCAAGCGGAGAGACGTGAGAGAGTTTGCGGACGCGCATATCAGCCTCTTCGCTGCCGACGATGGTGTATTCATGTGCTTCCTTGCTGCCGTCCTTGAGGATGGTGACGACTGAGCCGAAGCCGACGACATCCTTCTTCTTCCCGTCAGTGACGATCTGCGCGCGCTTCACGAGATCCTCGAGGCGGCGGATGCGCTCCTCGGTGGCAGCCTGCAGTTCGCGGGCTTCCTGGTACTCAGCGTTTTCGGAGAGGTCTCCGAGGGAACGAGCGTATTCGAGATTCTTCGCGATCTCGGTTCGGCGCACCGTCTTGAGGTTCTCAAGCTCAGCGACCATCTCATCAAATTTCTCCTGGCTCACGACGGCCTGCTGATCAGTCATATATATAGGTTACGAGTAGGCGTATTGTACGGGAAGGCCGGATGCCGTCAAATGCGCCGCTATTCTGTTATCCCGAAATACTCCGGCGCTGTCTGTCGCATCTCTGAAAACACCTGGTACATCACGTACACGCCACCGATCGCGGTTCCTGCCGGTGCGCGTTCCATCACAACTGCGTAGGCATACTTCGGCTTGTCATAGGGGAAGAAGCCGACGGCCCATGTGTTGTACCACTCGTTATTCACTCCCAGCTGCGCCGTTCCTGTCTTGCCTGCCGCCTGTACGTACGAAAGTGGATTCAATCCAACGGACGTCCCTTCAGTCACCCCTAGACGCATGCCTTCGCGCGCGATCTGGAGCGCTTCTTGCGAGACGTTGATAGTAGAGCCGCGGACAGGCTGGCCGGTAAGGACGGTCATGTCGAGCAATTTGCCTCCGTTGGCGATCGCCGCGATGGCCCGCACCGCCTCAAGCGGTGTGATCTGGACCGCGTACTGGCCGATCGCGGTGTGATACGTGTTACCGATCCGCCACGGCTCGTCATACGTCTCTTCTTTCCAGGCCTGCGTCGGGATGAAGCCGGTCCCTTCCCCGCTTAGCTCGATGCCGGTGGGCTCTGTGTACCCGAACGCTCGGAACCAGTGATCAAGCCGGTCGATGCCGAGCCCTTTCTGATCGCCGAACCCTCCGCCGATCGAATAGAAATACACGTCGGAAGAATACGCGATCGCGCTACGCATGTTCATGGCTCCAAGCGCTTTCCAATCCTTGAAGATGGTGGGATTGCTTGGGTCATACGCGTTTGGGATTGAGATCGATCCGGTCGAGACGATAATCTTCTCAGGTGAGATGATGCCGTCGGTGTACGCGCCAGCCGCAACGATCGGCTTCACGATCGAGCCGGGAGTGTAGAGACCTGAGACCGCGCGATCCAGATACGCTTGGCGCGGATCGGTCGAGTACGACGCGATAACGTCCGTGGGAGATCCTGCAGAAAGAATGTTCGGATCGTATTCGGGATACGAGGCGAGCGCGATGACTTCCCCGGTCTCGATATCCATCAGCACTCCTGCCCCTCCTTTATACGGGATGCGATCGGCCAGCTCCTTGATGTGCGCGTAGAAGGCGCTTTGCACTCTCGAATCGATTGAGAGCGTGAGCGGCACGCCATCGACCGTTGCCTTCACGCTTCCCTGCGACTGCACTTCCCCGAGCGCGTCTTCCTCTATCAGGAAGAGACCGTTCTCTCCCGAGAGCTGCTCGTCGAAAGTCGCTTCTGCGCCGGCGAGCCCCTTGATGTCGGTGTCATAGAAATTCCCTGACGAATCTTTCTTCGGATATGACACGTAGCCCAAGAGATGCCCGAAGCCAGGACTCATATACGCACGTTGCGGGTAGCCTTCGTCAGACGGTTCGTTCTCGACCAAGACCACTCCGTTACGGTCCAGGATGGCGCCGCGCTTAGCAAAGAGTATCTCTGGCCGCAGGCGGTTGTTCTCGCTTTGCTTGGCGTAGGTCGCTCCCTGCATAAGCTCGAGATTTGCTGCCTGGGCTGCAAATCCGATCAGTACGAAGGCGATCACGAGCATGATGCCCGCGAAGGTACGCTCGCTTATGGGTTTCTCGAGGCGGCCCTCAAGCCGGGTCGTGTCGAAATGCGGGATATTGGAGGAATCGAGGAAGATCTCATCCGGGGCGAGTTCCTTATCTACTGCACGGCGTTTCTTCCCTATCATCCGCCTATAATACTTGTTTCGACGAATCTACGCACGATAAGCGCTGCCGCGGTGCCGATCGCTCCGATGATGATGCCGAGCGGCAGGTGTCCGGGCGCAAGGTAGAGGACATCATGAAGGATGCCGACCGCGAGCGCTGCAAACGGCGTGAAGAACGCAGCGACTGCAGCTAAGAGTATCGAAAGAGACGCGGGGAATATGAAAGGGGCAAGAAGCGCGGCGATCAGAGAAAGAGTACGGCTCATGGAAGAAGGTGCGGCCCGACGCGCACGTAGGAGAGCGAGAACGGGTTAGCGTAGGGGAAGACGTGCACATGCGCATCGGGCGTCGAGGGATCGGTGTCGATGCGCTTCACGATGCCGACGGGAATCGCGCCAGGACCCGGAAGATACACGAGGCTGTCGACGGTGATGCCCGCGTCTTTGGCGACGGTGAGGCTGAATGTCCCTGACCCCTTGCCCACCAAGGTTACTGGCACACGCTCTTCTCCAGCCCAGCCCTGCGTCTCGCGGCCAGCCTCAGAAAAAAGCGATGCGCGTGAGGACGATGGCGTCGCGTCGCTGATGATGCCGATAGGCGTACCGCCTGGGCCGTATACGATGAGACCTTGCTGCACACCTGCGTTGCTTCCGGCCCCGAGGATGAGCACGTCATAGGGCGCTACCGGCGGACGAGCCAATACGCCGACGAGTATTCCTTCCCCTGTCGCGACAGCGCCCATGTCAGCGATCTGCGCTTGTGCTGTCTCAAGCTGGAGTGCGAGCTGGATATTTTCCATCTCCACCGCATCACGTTGTAGGGTGAGCGCGCGCGGATCCCCGAACGAAGACGCCGCACTGTCGATCCCGCTCGTCAACGCCGAACCGATCCCCCACAGTGGGCTCACCAGCGCGACGAACGCTCCTGGCCAGACGAGACGC
>Ga0163150_10001300_pt1 | contig 42891 bp, 36 predicted proteins | sample OliLakLV19P2IB_FD_148628 | JGI IMG/M metagenome (GOLD analysis project Ga0163150, IMG submission 148628) | Freshwater microbial mat bacterial communities from Lake Vanda, McMurdo Dry Valleys, Antarctica - Oligotrophic Lake LV.19.P2.IB | ecosystem: Environmental > Aquatic > Freshwater > Lake >... | reverse complement strand
CGAATTGAGTTCCTACATTGTATTCATTTTTATTATTTACATTTTCAATGATAATTTGGAAGAACCGTTTAGAACTTTGCTCCCAAGAAAAATGAAGCGACCAAATGTATGCTTGTTTTGATAAATAACTTCGATAGTGTCTATCAATTACAAAATCTACCATTGCTTTTGAAAATGCTTCTGGATTTCTGACTTCAACAAGTATTCCGGTAATTCCATGAACAATTGAATCACGGAGACCATGTACATCAGAAGCAATAACAGCAGTTCCTGCTGCATTTGCTTCTATAACTGTTATTCCCCATCCTTCAACCATTGAAGGTTGTAATACTACCCAGCTTTTAGCGAGCAAAACGGGCTTCTCACTCTCTTTGATTTTTCCTAAAAATTCAACTGATTTCTCCATTCCGAGATCACTTGTCATTTGTTTGAGTTGTTTGAGACTCTCTCCTTCACCAGCAATTGACAAAACTGCTTGTGGGTACTGTTCGAGAACTGTTTTGAAAGCAACAATAGCAGTATCAACATTTTTATATGGCTTTAATCTTCCAATATATGCAAATGATGGATGTTCTGTTTTTTCAGAAAGTTTATAAATATCAGGATCAATTCCAGGATTTACAATTTGAATTTCACTATTTTTGCCAAAACCAAGCTTTTGAATTTCATGTTTTGAAGATTCAGATATTGTTATAATTTGTTTGTTTTTATAAACAAATGGCATTATTTCCGCTTCAAGAGTTCTCCCAATAAGAGATAATGGAAATGATAAATGTTTTCGGAATACATCTTGATGGATATGGTGAATGAGCAAAAACACTGGCGTTCCTGTATACAACGGTGTAAAGAATGGGATTCCATTTTCTGAATCAACAATCACATCAAAGTTTCCTCTAAACCGTAGCATATAGTAAATAAATGCCCAGAAGTACACTGTGTATGTACCTCCCCTTCTTACCACCTGAACATTATCAACCAGTTGATTCCGAGGAGATTTTCCGTCGTTTCCGCAGAAAACTGTAACTTTGTTTCCTTCTTGAACCCATCGTTTTGCGAGTTCATGAATGTATATTTCAGCTCCTCCAGCCCATGCGTGTTTGGTATCTCTCCAGTTAAGAATGAGTATCCGTAGATTGCTTACTTGATTAGTATTTTCTTTTGGAAAGTGATCAAACAGCTGTAAGAAATCTAAAAAATGAGAAAAAAGCGCATTTACCTTTTCATAATTAACGTATAAAAACGACATGGTTGAAAGATACGTTAAGCTGATTACTACCATGACAATACTTATTGTCTCCACAGAATTATGAAATTGAGTGATGAGCGCTATTTCAAGTGCAGCAATTAAGAAACTTACTGCTGAGAACAAGTAATGTTTTTTAACTTGTTTGTATGCTGCAATGCTTCCACCAAAGCTAAATAGGACCATCGCAAATGAATACATTGGAAGAAGGTGAATGATTGGCTGAGCTTTTTCTCCGAATAACACAGGAATTGTCATATGTCCGAGTGCACCAAAGGTCATAAATCCAACGGTTGATGAAAGAAGAACAAGAATTACTAATTTATAAAAAGTCGTTTCAGATTTTTTGCCCGCACCCTCGGCTTTTCCAATAAAAGGATCTATAAATTGAGAAAACAACGATCCTAAAAAGAATGTCATTTTTCCAACCAAGGATAAAAGTGCATATTCTCCTGCATCCTCAGGACTCAGATAGAGTTTGGCTAAAATAACATCAAAACTCAAAAAAGCGATAATCGAAAATTTATTGAGCATTGAGCTAAAGTAATACTGTTTTGGAAACTTGAGAGATTCACTTGTTGCTTGAACAGGTCGTGTTTTGATGGAAAGGATGGCAAACCAACCGATCAGAAATGTCAGAATTATTGATGCAGGTACGGCACTGTATACAAAATGATGAAGGCCCGAATTGACGAGTATAAATGCAAATACGAATTTAGAAATTGATTCAATAACAGTTAATGCTGCGATAAGATTAAACCTGTGGTTTCCTGCCAAATATCCCCCGTCAACTGCTGATACAAACCCAACGATCCAAATTGGCGTAAAAAGAAGAAAGGGTAAGTAATCATTTGATTTAAAAAATATCGATAATACTGGGATTGAAATGATCCACAAAACTGTGATTGCAAGCGAGACAAAAAAAGTATTTTGTCTTGTTGTTCTCCAATATTGAGTTACGGGATGCTGATATTTTCCAAAAAGATACGCAGACTTATAAATAATTGTTTTTTGAAGTGCACCGAGCGGAATTTGAGATAAATATGCAAAGCTTCCAACTAAGCTGATAAGACCAAAGTCTGCAGCAGTGAGTGTTCGTCCTAAGTAAGCATTATAGAGAAAATTGAATATATTGCTGATAAGTGCTGAAGCAATAATAAGTCCGCCAGTACTTATTCCATTTCGTGCTTGTGTTGTTAGTTTGTTATAGTTACTTTCTTTAAAAGACATAGGTCTTATTACTGGTTTCACATTTGGTTTTTGTGAGGTATTTAAACCATGATTTGTTTTTTCCCAATAGTGAGGTTTAAAAATGAGCTGATAAAATGCCATAAGACCCGCGATACTAATTAAAAACCAGTAGAAAGGAATGAAGAAGACATATTTGATTAGTGTGTAATGGCCTCTCTTTATGCAACCCAGCATATAGTAGTACATGAAAAGGAAGTTGCCGGCAACAAGAGAAAAAGCTGCCATATAAAACACATATGTTGGGTATAGAGCTTCAATGGTTGTTGCTGTGTATTGATAGAGTGCAAAATACGAAATAGTTGTAATCCATAAAATCGGATTTATAAGTATGAACGCAATCTTTCCTCCAACAACGAGCTGGAAAATAATTGAATGATGTCCATGTTTTTGTGCGAATGAAACTGTATCTCTTCCGTGTACAAGATATGTTTGCATGTACCCTTTTATCCAGCGAGACCGTTGTCTAAGCCAGTTGCCGACATTGCTGTTTGCTTCTTCAAGAGTGGTTGAGTTAATAATTGCTGTCCTATAACCTTTTCTGAACAAGCGTACTCCTAAATCTGCATCCTCTGTAACATTGAACGGATCCCATCCCAAGAGTTTTCTGAGCGCTTCAGTTTTAAAATGATTGCTTGTTCCCCCAAGAGGCAAACTTGTTTCCAAACTTTGAAGTCCAGGAAGAGTCATATCAAACCACAGTGAATACTCAGCTGTAAAAAATTTGGTTAACCAGTTTTGGTGTGGGTTAAAATAGTTTAACTTTGCTTGAAGACAAATAACATTTTTTGGAACTTTTTGGAACGCAAGAAATGCTTTTTTTAGTTGTTTGGGATCTGGAATATCTTCTGCGTCAAAAATAACAATATACTCCCCTGTTGCATGAGAAAGGCCATAATTGCATGCCTTTGGCTTGGTTTTTGGAAATGAGTCAGGCACAATAAGCGTTTTTACATATGCCGGTAGCTCCATTCCTTTTGCAACATCAATTGTTATTTTGTCGTCTTCTTCAAGGAGCAGCAGGACTTGAAGTTTGTTTTTTGGATAATCAAATTTCGCTATTGCTTCTAAAAATTGAGGCAGTACATGTCCCTCTTTATAAAGCGGACAAAGTATTGAATATGTTGGAAGTTCGGTATCTTGGAGCTTTAATAATTGCTCATCCGATACTTCAATCTCGTATTTATTTCGTAGACTTTTTATTGTCACAAATAGATTAAAGACAGTGTCTATAAAGTAGATAAAACTCAATAACCCAATAGCTATTTGTAAGGTCAGCAATGGATATGAAATAAACCCAAGTACCGTTGTAAAAAGAATGATAGATATTGCAGTCTTTTGAAACAGGGTAAATGTATCTAAAGCGGTTACTCCGTGAGGAAGAGTTGTGTGGGTTATATATTTTTTGCCCTTATATCCAATTCCCGCGCCTTTCATAGAATGGGAATCAAACGACGCAATTTGAAGCGGATAAATTTTTCTCAGGCGAAGTAAAAGCGCATTGCCTCCAATTTCCATTGCTTGTACTGCGTAGTTAACTTTGGATTTACCGTCCTCTCGTTTGGAAAACTCAATATTGTAACTTTTTATTCGAAACCCTGAATGTCTTGCCCGATGCAAAAACTCAAGATCAAAAGTCCATGCTGATTTAGGTGTAAAGTAAATCGTTTTGGCAACTTCTCTAGTGAACACTTTGAGTCCCGATTGAATGTCGTGTTTGAGATTAAAAAGAACGTGCCCAAATACAAATCGGAATGTTTTGCTCATTGCTTTTCGTATCAGCAAATCTTTGTATTGTTTGCGATTTGCAACCACTACATCAGATTTCTCAATGAGTTTTACCATCTCAGTTATAGCTTCAGGAGGATATTGGAGATCTGAATCAATCATTACTAACAATGATCCAGTGGATACTTGAATTCCTTCTTGTATTGAATAGGCTTTTCCTCGTTTCCCTCTTTTTCTATAGACTTTAACAATGTCATCTCTTACACTCGTTAAGTGTTCGTATGTCCCATCTGTTGAATAATCATCGATAAAGATAAGCTCATAGGGTAAGTTTGTTTGTTTGAGTGAACTATGGAGTCGTGTGATAAGTTCAGCGAGACTCAATATCTCATTATATATAGGAATAATTACGCTTATTTTTTTGTGATTCATATATTTTCTCCTGTAGTTTTAATAACTTTGTGGTTGTCTATAAATGAGGAAAGTGAGGGTTTAGAAATACGATAATGTCCACCAAACTCAATAGCTTGTAGTTTTTGTTCTCGTATATATTTATATATTGTTATTACACTTAATTTTAAAATGTGTGAGACTTCTTGTACTGTAAAGAAATCAGTCTTGGAATAAAAGCTCATAGTAAATTTGCGTGAAACGTGTTTATACCATAATTACGCTATATTGTCAATTTAAACGTCATATTGAGAATAAGTACCAAAGCTTTAGACACATCCGCTAGTATGCAGCTATATTTGTAGTTGCCGACCGTTACGAAGTGATATTAAGTATAAATACGTATAAAGGCGGCAAGAAAGATATTATTTATCGTCAGATAAAAATTCTTTGGATAAGGTATATATAATTTGTACCATATTCATGCGTATTTGGCAAATGTGCCACGCACGAATGAATACTATAAGATATTTGTGATTGACAGATCAGCTATATCCCCCTATAATAAAAACGATTTGTAGCTTCAAAGTTTTCTGCTCCGCTTCTGCAAATTTCTGCCCCTCTTATATGGCTCGAAACAGAATTACGCTCAGAGACCGCATTAAAAAAGGTTCAAATCAAGCATATGCAATTACCAAAAGTAGGTTGACTAAGTCCAAGACTATTGTCATAGACCGTTCTAAAAAAGTCGGAAGAGTTATCGACAAAAGACCACTAACTAGTCTTTCGGTAGCATTAGGAGTTTTATTGCTCTTACTGGTGTTAGGAATGATTTTGCAAAGAAAACCAGAAGAAGCAAAAAAACTGGAAGTTGTAAAAACAATTCAAACATTTCGAATAGGTAAAAATCCTCAAATTGTGCAGTCAGCGAAAGTAGAAAAAACAGGAATCGCTAAAATTACCTCTCAAATGGGTGGAATTGTAAGTACGATTGCAGTTACAGAGGGACAAGAAGTAAGAAAGGGGCAAAATCTGTTGTCTTTGGCAAACAACTATCAAGGCGGAAATGCTTCATCAATTCAGAGAGAACTGGCCGGTATTCAATATAAAAATACAAAAGAAACGTTTGATTTACAAAAAGATATTATTCAAAAGCAGCGCGATATAGCAAACAAAAGTCGTGAAAATACTGAGGAACTTCGAAAAATAACTGATCAATCAGTTTCTGATACACAATCGATTATTGATCTTAACAATACTATTCTTTCAACACTTAATACCAACTTGACTAATTTACGGAATTCAAATGTCGGTGGATCAAACGACCAGCTTATTTTAAGTACGCAGCAGATGATTAGCCAATTTCAAGGAGCAAATAATCAGCTCAATTCAGGAATCCGACAAACCAGATATACGGTTGACACCAACAAACCTGCAAATCAGCTAGCCGATCTACAAAAAGATATCGCGCTCAAGCAGCTTGAAGCACAGGAAAAAGCACTTCAGCTCGGTCTTGATTCTAGCGGATTACAACTGCAACTTGCTCAAATTCAGGAATCTTTAATGTATCCGGTTGCTCCATTTAATGGAATAATCGAACGAATTAATGTGACAGTAGGTCAATCAGTTGCACCTGGAGGTCCTCTTTTAACAATTCATGGTGAGCAAAGTCAAAAAGCAGTACTACTCGTTCCTCAAGATATTGCAAAAATTTCGTCACGAGTTGCACCGAGTGTTCTCACAATTGGCCGAAAGACTTACGAAACAATCCCCTACTATGTGTCAAGTGAAGCAACAGATGGGCAATTATATGCAATTTACTATGCAATTCCTTCTGAGTTCCAAGATGAGTTAACAAATAACAGTTATATCCAAGTGAAGCTTCCCCTCAGTTCTGTAACATCAGCCCTTCCGTATATTCCAGTCGATGCAGTGTATCAAGGACAGAATGAATCATATGTGTATGTAAATTCGAAAAATGTAGCAGCAACAAAAAAAGTTGAGCTTGGAAACGTGTATGGACAATTTGTAGAAATTAAAAATGGTCTTTCTGACACGGACGAAATAATTTTGAACCGGAATGTAATCTCAGGAGATAAAGTCTCGGTTTCGGGCAGCTAATATGTATGGAACAATTAAGCTCGTACCTACGGCGAATTCAGTTTGATAAAAAATTAGAAAATTCTTGGATTGCAAAGTATCTTTCAAACCCAAGACTTGTCTTTTTAGTAATTTTGCTTGTTGTAGGAATTGGACTTTCAAGTTTTTTTTCTCTTCCTCGAAGTCTCAATCCGGACATAAAAATTCCTATTGTAATTGTCTCCACAGTCTTGCCGGGTGCTGGACCATCAGACATTGAATCTCTCGTAACAAAACCACTGGAAGATTCTGTGCAGGGTCTTGAAAAGGTAAAAGAAGTAACTTCTACATCTAGAGATTCTGTATCGGTTGTATCGATAGAGTTTCTTTCTGGTACTGACCCCGATAAAGCAAAAGATTCAGCGCAATCAGCTGTGGATGGGGTAATACTTCCGGAAGATTCTCAGGATCCACGTGTACAAAAACTTGATTTTGAACGCCAGCCTGTATGGACGTTTGCAGTTACTGGAAAAGATACAGCTTCGCTCATTCAGTTTAGCAAAGACTTAAAAAATAAAGTTGAAGATATAGCAGCAGTTGATGAAGTTTCTGTCTCAGGCCTTGAAGAAGAGGAAATCCAGATTCTCCTGCAGCCAGAATCGCTAATAACTTATAGGATAAATCCAAATGCTATTTCGGGAAGCATAAAAGCAGCATTAGGTACATATCCCGGAGGAAAGGTACAGACGCAGACTTCTGAATTTGCATTTACTATTGATCCAGCAATTTTAAGCGTAGATGACGTACGGAATCTGATCATAAATACCAACGGGTCAATTGTTAAACTTTCGGATATTGCAACGGTTTCAATTCAGTCAAAACCAAATCAGCTGGAGTCATTTGGTGCCTCGAAAAACGGTTCTACACTTCGATCTGTAAACTTTGATGTTTTTAGAGTAAGCGGATCAAACATTGAAAATACAGTCAAAGAAGCTGAAAATGTTGTAGAAGAAGAAACAAACAGATATGGAAATACGTTTGAGGTGCACTCTCTTTCAAATATTGGAGAAGAAATTCAAGATGAATTTAATGAATTGCAGAAGGATTTCCTTATAACTATTTCTCTTGTATTTTTTATTCTGCTTCTTTTCTTAGGGATTCGACAGGCTATTGTCGCTGCAATATCGACTCCGTTAACATTTTTTATAACGTTTACTGTTATGAACTTAACAGGTATTTCACTTAATTTTATCGCATTTTTCTCATTGCTTTTGTCCTTAGGACTCTTAGTTGATGACACGATCGTTGTGATTTCTGCTATGACTTCATACTATAGAACTGGAAGATTTACACCGCTTCAAACAGCGTTATTAGTATGGAGGGATTTTCTAGTCCCAATCTTTACAACAACTATTACAACTGTTTGGGCATTTATCCCACTCTTACTATCCTCAGGAATCATTGGAGAATTTATCCGGCCAATTCCCGTTGTTGTTTCAACTACTCTCTTGGCATCTTTCTTTATAGCAATGTTTGTGACAATGCCAATTATTATCTTTTTGTTCCAACAGAATATTCCATATAGAGTCCGAGTACTCTTTAGAATTTTGGCACTCGTTTTGCCTGTTCTTCTTTTGATTTATTTATTGCCGAAAGATAATTCCATATTCTTAGCACAGGTGTTAGCGATCTCTATATTTATGTTTATTTTTGTCAGAGTTAGAAAAACGTTATTTGCCCGATTACATGATCGATACACTCGCGGGCAAAGTAAAAGAGACCGAAGTGTATTTTCATATTTTTCAAATGGTGTCATCAATTTCCAAAAGATTGATTCTGGTTACCGAAGAATGGTGGAGAGAATATTATCTACCCAACAAAACAGACGGAAAGCAGTAATTATGGTAGTTGTTTTCTGGCTTTTCACTTTTCTTCTTGTACCGTTAGGCTTTGTTAAAAATGAATTTTTTCCAAGCAGCGATGCACCATATTTATACGTTAATTTAGAGCTTCCCCCAGGTACTAATGGAAGTACTACCAAAATAGAATCTCTTGCTATATTAAATCAGTTGAAAGATACTGACGGTTTAGATTTTGCTACCCTTTCAATAGGACGTGGTGTTGACCCAAGCGGCGGAGGATTTGCATCTTCGGGAGAAAATTCTTCTCTCTTTACATTATTACTGGACGATAAAGAAAAACGAAAAGACTCACAGGAAATCGCACAAAAACTGCGTGATGAATTTAATACCTATCCAAATGGTACGTTAACTGTACAGGAAATATCAGGAGGACCACCGGCAGGTTCTGATTTACAAATAAAGCTGAAAGGGTCTGGCTTGGGAACTTTGGATACATTTGCTAATCAACTTGTGGCATATTTAGAAAAACAGACTGGAGTCACCAATGTATCCAAATCGATAAAACCTGGAGTTAGTAAGATCAGTTTTTCGCCAAATGATGAGCAATTGGCATTGTATGGTATTGACAGAAATATATTAGGATTTACAGTTAGAACGTTTGTTAGTGGACTCGAAGTAGATGATTTAGAAATTGATAAAGGAAATTCAGATAGAACAAAAATTGCAATACGGACTAGTTCTGGCTCTCAAAATCTTGAGTCGTTACATAATCTTTCTGTTTCTAGTCAACAAGGTTCAGTACCGCTTTCAGCTCTTGGAACATTTACACTCAAACAAAACCCTGCACTTATAACTCGTGAAGGCGGTAAAAGAACATTATCGGTTTCGGCTGCAGTATCAAGCGGTTTTAATATACAAGAAATTAATGGAGAATTAGAAAAATATGCTGATTCTCTTAATTTACCTTCAGGGTATTCGTGGCAGACAGGTGGAGTGAATGAAGAAAACCAAAATTCAGTAAATTCCATTCTTCAAGCGATGCTTTTATCCTTTTTCTTAATTATTGTAACAATGGTCATACAATTTGGATCATTTAGACGAGCACTTATTGTTATGCTTGTTATTCCATTGGCTACATCTGGAGTTTTCTTGATTTTTGCGCTCACCAATACTCCCCTCTCATTTCCCGCTTTGATAGGAGTTTTGGCACTTTTTGGAATTGTAGTTAAAAATTCAATTCTAATCGTTGATAAAATTATTGCAAACCGAGAACTGGGAATGGATCTCAAAACTTCTATTGCTGACGCATCTCAAAGCAGGCTGGAAGCAATCGCCTTAACGACCATTTGTACTATTGCAGGATTGATACCAATTACTTTGTCTGATCCATTCTGGAGAGGCTTGGGAGGAGCAATCATCGCTGGACTCACATTTTCAGGAACTATCATGCTTTTCTTCATTCCTGTTGTTTATTATATGTGGTTTCAATCTGAAGAAAAAGCTGTTGAGAAAAAAATTCGCAAACGATCCTCTCGTTAATCATCTTTTGTGCTACACTATTTTTCTCATGACTTCTTCTTTCAATAGTAACCTTTCTGAATTTTATAAAAAGAACAAACGTGATCTTCCGTGGAGAAATACACGAAATCCCTATAACATATTTATTTCTGAAGTGATGCTTCAGCAGACACAAGTAAATAGAGTTTTGCAAAAATATCAAGAATTTATTAAAGTATTCCCTGATTTTAATACACTTTCTAAAAATTCCTTCCAACAAATTTTGAGATTGTGGCATGGACTTGGATATAACCGCCGAGCTCTGTATTTACAAAAATCAGCTCAAATTGTGGTTACGGATTTTAACGGCAAGGTTCCCAAAGATCCGATCATCCTGCAGACATTACCTGGTATTGGAGCAGCAACAGCATCTTCAATTGTTGTATTTTCATATAATATTCCACATGTTTTTATAGAAACAAATGTGAGACGGGTATTTATACATCATTTTTTCTGTGACTTAAAAGATATAACTGACAAACAGCTATATCCGCTTATTGAAAAAGAACTCGATCATAAAAATCCTCGTGAATGGTATTATGCATTGATGGATTATGGAACATTTTTAAGTAAAACAATTGAAAATCCAAATAGGAAAAGCAGACACTACACAAAACAATCTCAGTTTGAAGGATCTATCCGCCAGATACGGGGCAAAATTTTAAAGCACCTGCTCAGTGTTGGGAAAATTTCTGAAGCTCTGCTTTTTGAATCGTTGGATGGAGAGCAGAGTAAAAACAAAATTGCCTTTGATCAATTACTGAATGAAGGAATGATAGTGAAAATTAAAGATACAATAAGTCTTTCTACTTGACGCCTTCCCTTGTCTTTGGTACGGTAAAGTAAGCTTTACCCATGTTGTCATTACAACCTACAGTTCCAAAACATTCGTACTCAAAGTATATTAAATATATTCCCGTGCTTTTCTCGCTTGTTTTAGTTGTATCACTTCTTTTTGTTGTCGAGCAGGTAAAACAAAGCCAGCAGTTGGAAAGCAAAGCAGCTGTGCAGGATGAAGCAAGTACCTATGTTGTTTTTGATGACGTATTAACTCCTGGATGGGAAGATTGGTCGTGGGGGGGAGTTTCGGATTTTTCATTTGTTGACCAAGGCAATAGAATGATAGCGTTTTCTCCTTCTCCCACGTCTCAAGGTGGAGCGCTCAACCTTCACAGCAATAAAGCACTAGATATTGTAGAGTTTTCAGCTCTTTCTTTTCGGTTAAAAGCGACTTCAAATCAGCTTCCAGTTGATGTGATTGTGTATGATACAAAAGGCAATGATGTAATTGTCAGACTCTCAGCAACCACACAAAAAAATCCAACAACGATGTGGAAGGAATACAGCATTCGTCTATCAGATCTTATGATTGAGAATAAACCCATTAGTGAACTTGCCGGGATAATGTATAGGGTCGAACAAAACTCCAAAGATCAGCAGCAGCTATTTGTTGATGATGTACAATTTGCAGCGCCTTCATATTAATCAGGAGCGACTTTCTTCATAGCGATTGACGTAAGTTTTTGTAAAAGGTTTGGATAGCTTGAAATCATAGGGAAGAAATTTTCCGCAGCTTTTTTAGTTTGGTCAATAAGCGCAAAGTCTGAAAATTGAGCTACTTTTAATTCTCTTCTCCCATGCTGCATAGTGCCATAAATATCTCCTGGTCCGCGAAGTTTGAGATCAAGTTCAGCCAGTTCCGAACCGCTGTGTGATGACTCCATGGCTTTTAATCTGTTTATTGTAAGAGGGTTTTTGCTTTCGGTAAACAGCAGACAATATGATTGTTTGTCTCCCCGTCCTACCCTTCCTCGAAGTTGATGAAGTTGAGAGAGTCCAAACCGTTCTGATGCTTCAATCACAATTATTGTTGCATTTGAAATATCAATACCGACTTCAACCACTGGTGTTGCAACAAGAATTGAGTATAGATTTTGTTTAAATTCAGAAAGAACAGTATTTTTCTCTTTCCCTTTCATTTTTCCATGAAGCATTGAAAGGTGAAGTTCAGGGAAAATTTCTGTTTTGAGCCGTTCAAATTCCATTTTGGCAGCTTTAACCGTCTGCATGTTTTCTGATTCTTCAATAAACGGGCACACAACAAAAACTTGATCGTTTTGTTTGACTATTTGTTTTCTGATCCAGTCATATGCACCAGTTCTTTTTTCTTCTGGTACAAGCCATGTTTTTATTTCTTTTCTGCCTTTTGGCATCTCATGCAAATAAGAAACATCCAGTTCTCCATAAAGAGTTAATGCGACAGTTCGAGGAATTGGAGTTGCTGTCATAGTTAGAAGGTGTGGATTTATCCCCTTTCCTCGAATCACAGCCCTTTGTTCTACTCCAAATCTCTGTTGTTCATCAATTATGACAAGTCCTAGGTTTTCAAACGTAATTTTTTCTGACAATACTGCGTGGGTTCCAACAAGAATATCGCTTTGACTATTTGAATCAGGAATTATGGATGATGAATTGTGGGGTTTTTTCCTTTTTAAACCTTGATTCTTAATTCCTAATTCATAATTCTTTTTTGACCCTGTTGCTAAACCAACTTTAACTCCAAAGGGAGATAAAAGGTTGGAAATAGTATCAAAATGCTGGTTGGCCAGAATTTCTGTCGGAGCCATAATGACTGACTGATATCCATTTAAATAAGTTAAAAACATAGCAATCGCTGCAACGACAGTTTTACCTGATCCAACATCCCCTTCCAAAAGCCTATTCATGGGTTTTGGTGTTGCAACATCTTTAAATATATCTTCTACCGCTTTTTTTTGGGCATTTGTCAGGGTGAATGGAAGTCTGTTCCAAAATTCTTCGATATTCTCTTTGTGCTGAACGACTGAAAATACAGGACCCTTCATCGTTTGCTTCCACTCTTCTCTTTTTTGAAGGCTCCTCAGATGCAGGAGGAAGAATTCATCAAACGAAAGCCTTTCCCTCGCCACTTCAATGGAATCTTTGGATTTTGGGAAATGAATGTGTTCGATGGCTGTTGGATAATCGAGAAGGTTATTATCTTGAAGTATTGAGTCAGGCATATACTCGAACAGCTTTTGTTTGTGGTTTTGTAGGAGATTATATATAGTTTTTCGAAGCCATTTCGAAGAGATTCCTTGAGTTTCAGGATATATCGGCACTAATCTTCCTGTATGAATTGTTTGAGAAAAATCTGCAACTACTTCATAGTCATGAGATATCATTGTCGCTTTATTAAGAAATAATTCGACTTTTCCAGAAAGCGATATGAGATCTCCTTGATGGATGATTCGGGTTATAAACGGCTGATTAAACCATGTTACTTCAAGATTACCTGAATCATCAACAATTGTAGCTTTTTGAATTTGTTTTCGAAACTTTGTGTAGATATTTTTGATTTCCAAAACTGTTCCTTGGACTGTGACTACTTCTCCCGGCTGCACATGCATAATCTTTGATATAAGGGAATAGTCCTCGTAACGAGTTGGGATATGAAACAAAAAATCTTCAAGAGTAAAAATATTTAATTTTTGAAGCCGCTTGGCGAATAATTTAAAAACTCTTCCTGCGTCGGTGAGTGGTGTTTGAAGCTCCATACTATTCTCTTGTCATTCTGAGCGTAAGCGATTTATCTTTAGATTCTAGGAATGAAATCGTCCTGTAAGGGCGAAGAATCTTATTTGATTATATATAGAGATAAGAGATGTTTCACTCCGTTCAACATGACAAAGGTATTATACCTTATTGCATGAATAGAGGAAGGATAGAGGAGAGGACTAAAGAAATTGATGCAAGTGCAACGAGAATTACGAGTATCCATTTGTGTTTTCGAAGCGAGTCCATATAGATTAATATATCAAATTTTTTAACTTAATGCCAGAAGGCGCGTCGTCCAGTAAAGACCATTGAGATTCCTGCCTTGTTGGCTGCATCAATTGAAGTTTGATCATTGATAGATCCCCCTTGTTGGACAATACATGCAATACCTGCTTTTGCAGCAAGTTTTACACTATCATCAAAAGGGAAAAAACTGTCTGAGGCCAGAATAGCTCCTCTTGCAAGTTTTCCTGCTTGATCAAGCGCTATTTTTGTAGATCTTATTCGGGACGTTTGGCCAGTGCCAATCCCTCGTGTCATGAGAATATTTTTATCAACAACAATTATGGCATTGGATTTGATGCGGGATATAAATTTCCACGCTATTTTCATTTGATCCATTTGTTTTTTTGATGGTTTAATTTTGGTAACTATCTTCCAGTCCTTGAAGGATTTATCAATATCAGTATCTGGTGTTTGAGCAATGAACCCTCCATCGATCATTTTATAATGTAAATATTTGATATTTGATATTTGATATTTGATATTTCCGAAGGAGTAGATTCCCATACTCTTTCGAACTTTTTGCAGAAATTCGAGTGCATCATCATCAATTTCAGGTACTGCAACAATATCTATATTTGCCCGCGTTTCGTCTTTGAATTTTCCTATTTCTTTGGCAGCAGTGAGAGTCATTTTTGTATTCATCACTACAATTCCTCCGAATGCTGATTCAGGGTCGGCCTCAATAGCCAGTTTTAATGCTTCTTCTGCATTTTTACCAAGTGCAATTCCGCAGGGACAATTGTGTTTGATAATTACTGCTGAAGCATCTTGGAACATTCGTACTGACTCGAGTCCTGCATTAATATCAGTTATATTTACATACGATAAATCTCTTCCCCATTTCTTTTCTAATTTATTAAATGGTGAGTTCGTTAACGGAAACATATACACTGCAGCCTTTTGGTGAGGATTTTCCCCGTAGCGTAATGTTTGTAATTTTCGAAGAGGAATAGTTTTTTCTTCTGGGAAAATATCATCCGACAAGTAGTCTGCTATTATTGCATCATATATCGATATATGATGCAATGCTTTTGCGGCCAAGTCTTTTTTAAAATCTTTTTCCGCCATCCTGGCTTGTCCAGGATCTTCCTTGTCGGATTCTGGATGCGCCTTCGGCTTACCAGAATGACGTTGGAGGAAGTTAGAAACCATTCTATAATCATTTGGATCAACTATCACTATTACATTTTTAAAATTCTTTGCTGCAGATCGGATCATTGTTGGTCCTCCCACATCAATGTTTTCGACCGCTTCATCTAGCGTGACATCATGTTTGGAAATTGTCTGCTCAAATGGGTAGAGGTTACAAACAACAATATCGATTGGTTTGATGTTAAGGTCTTCTGCTTCTTGTATATGTTTTTTGTTGGTCCGGTCGAAAAGTATCCCTGATGCTACTTGGAAAGAGATGGATTTCATCCTTCCATCAAAGCTTTCTGGATTTCCTGTGATATCTTGAATCGGAACAACTGTTATTCCTGCATTGGTTAATGTTTTTGCAGTACCGCCGGTCGAGATAATAGTAAACCCTGATTCTGTTAATGCAGAAGCAAATTCAACAATGCCGGTTTTATCAAAAACACTCAATAGTGCAAACTTTTCTGGAGTTTTTTCTTTAGCCATATTATTTTAGGCAGAGGTTTTTATTTTCACAAATTTTCGCTTTCCTACTCTAACAACTGATCCATCGATTCCGCTAAATGGAGCATTAACGTCTTCTATAATTTCTTGATCTATTGATACTCCTCCTTGTTCAATGAGTCGTTTTCCTTCAGATTTACTCAGTACGAGCCCTGCTTCAATAAGAAGATCAACAAGAGATCCAGTTTTATTGGAGTAGCTGAATTCTGGAATCTCATTGGGCATTTCTTTATTCTGAACAGTTCGCTCAAAATGTCCCGAGGCTGCTTCTGCATCTGCTTTATTATGGAGTTGTTTGATAATTTCAAATGCGAGTTGTTTTTTGTACTTGACTGGATTTTCTCCGTCTTTTAATGATCTCGCGATTTCTTTAATTTCTTGCATCGGTACGTCAGTTAAGTATTCCAATCCTTTGACTATTACATCATCAGAAAGTCCCATTATTTTTCCAAATAGATCTTCAGGAGAATTAGTAAGCGCAATCACATTTCCTTCGGTTTTCCCAATTTTTCTTCCTTCAGAATCTGTTAGAAGTGGAGTCGTCATAACAAATTTATCCTTTTTATTCATATTCCGCATCAGTTTTCTTCCCATAAGCATGTTAAACATTTGATCACTGCCACCTATTTCTAAATCTACATCCATAGCTACTGAATCATATGCCTGCATAACAGGATAAAGAAACTCATTCATATATACGTCCTGTTCTTGTTTTTGTCTTTCCTGAAACAGATCACGTTCTACCACTTGTTGCACAGATAAAAGTCCAGCAATTTTCAGAAATTCTATTGCGCTCATTTTTCCGAGCCATTCACCGTTAAATAAAACTTTAACCGGATTTTCCCCTTCAAATTTCAAAATTCTTGATGCTTGTTCTTTATAGGCATTTGCATTTGCCATTACTTCTTCCTTGGTGAGCATTTTTCTGACTGTAGTTTTTCCTGAGGGGTCACCTATCATTGCAGTGAAGTCTCCAATTAAAAAAATAACATGATGACCTGCTTTTTGCCACTGTGCTAATTTTCGAAGTCCAACCATATGTCCTATGTGTAACTGGGTACCAGTTGGGTCAAATCCTTGATAGAGTTTTAGCTTTTTACCGCTTTTCAAAACCTTTTCTAGTTCATCTTTTGCCGGATAGACAGTATCAACTCCGCGGGTTAAAAGCTCTTCTATTCGATCCATAGCCAGAGTATAGCATATTGGTTTTTGTTAAAAAACTGCTATTTTGCTATACTTATGCTTGTATGTTTCCAAGATCCCGCCGAAGAAGACTTAGACTTAGTAAATTGCGTCTGAATCTTGACAGCTTTACCGCCAACCGCTTACTTAAAATAGCTTTTATTGGAATTTTTGTAGGAATTCTTTTTACGTTTGCACTTTTTGTATGGTATAGCCGTGAATTACCGACTCCTGGAAAACTAGTTGTATCAAAATATGGAGACGCGACACGAATTTATGACAGAAATAATAAACTTCTTTATTCTGTCTATCAGGATCAAAATAGATCGTATGTTGCGCTTAACAAAATTCCCAAGAAGGCTCAAGAAGCGACAATTGCTATCGAGGATCAGGATTTCTATAAAAATCAAGGATTTTCAATCTTAGGATATGTTCGAGTTGTTTGGAATGCAATGCTGGGGAAAGGTTTGGCAGGAGCATCAACAATCAGTCAGCAACTGGTCAAAAATGTATTGTTAACAAACGAACGAAGTCTGCCCCGCAAAATAAAAGAACTTATTTTAGCCATTCAAATAAACCAACGGTTTTCAAAAGACGAGATTTTAGAAATGTATCTCAATAATATTTCATATGGCGGGACTGCTATTGGTATTGAAGCGGCTTCAGAAACTTATTTTGGCAAGAAGGCGAAGGATTTGGATATCTCCGAATCAGCATTTTTGGCTGGTCTTCCGCAAAGTCCTTCATCCTATTCCCCTTTTACCGGAAACAAATATTACATAGGAAGAACAGAAGCAGTGCTTCGCCAAATGGTCAAAAATGACTTTATAACACAAAAAGAAAGTGATCAAGCAATTAAAAAAATCGCAAATTATAAATTTACTCAAAAAACTGCCGGGATAAAGGCTCCCCATTTTGTTATTTTTGTAAAGAATGAATTAGCAAAAAAGTTTGGAGAACAGTATGTAGAGACTGGTGGTCTGCAGGTAACAACGACTCTTGATTATGAATTACAGGAAAAAGCAGAAGAAATTTTGAAAGATGAACTCGATAAATTAAAAGGATTCAATGTAGGAAATGGAGCTGCGATGATTACAGATCCAAAAACGGGTGAGATTTTAGCAATGGTTGGAAGCAAGGATTACAACGATGAGGAAAACGATGGCAATTTTAATGCTGCAGTTGATGGAAAAAGACAGCCTGGGTCTTCTTTGAAACCCATTATTTATGCCAAAGCTTTTGAAAAAGGATATAACCCGGCTACGCTTGTAATGGATGTAAAAACAGATTTCCCAACAGATGATCCCACACAACCAATTTACACGCCTGGAAATTACAATGGAAAATTCAACGGACCAATGCAGCTGCGGTTTGCTTTAGGAAACTCGATCAACATTCCTGCCGTAAAAATGCTTGGTCTTGTAGGAGTCAAAGATGCCATGCAAAAAGCATATGACATGGGAATAACAAATTGGGAGCCGACAGTTGAAAATAGAAAGGATGTTGGGTTATCACTAGTTTTAGGAGGGCGTGAAACAACATTGTTTGATGAGATGACTGCATACGGTGTTTTTGCCAATAAAGGGGTCAAACAAGACTTACTATCATTCAAAAAAGTCACAGATTCGAAAGGCAAAAAACTATTTGAAGAAAAACACCGTGAAGGTCAAAAGGCGCTGTCTGCGGAAGTAAGTTTTCTTATTTCTCATATTTTGCAGGACAACAACGCACGTTCTCAAGAATTTGGCGTTAATTCATTTTTACGTATCCCCGGTAAAACTGTCTCTGTCAAAACTGGAACGACAGATTTAAAACGGGATAACTGGACGATTGGGTATACACCCTCATTTGTTGTGGGTGTGTGGGTCGGAAACAATGACAACACCCCGATGAATCCCAAAATTGCATCAGGAATAACAGGAGCCTCATCCATTTGGCACAACTTAATGGTGATGGTATTAAAGGACAAAAAAGATGAACAACTTTCCAAACCTGATAATGTTATTGCCTTGCAGATTGATTCTCTTTCAGGCGGGCTGCCTGTTGACGGCCAGGCTTCTCGGTCAGAATATTTTGTAAAAGGGACAGAACCTACAGCACGATCCTTGATGTATCGAAACAAAGATGGGAAAGATTATATCGTCTTTCAAGAAACAGATCCTGTTTCGACTGATGGAATAAATAGATGGCAGCAGGGAATTGATGCATGGCTTGAGCAAAATCATAAAGGAAATGATAAATATAATCCTCCAGATGAAGTAAAGAATCCCAAAAAGCCAGACACTCCAACTTCAACTCCAGAATCGGCTGATCCAGCACCAACTGCGGCTAGTGACCCTACACCAACGGAATCTGCTACTCCTACTCCAACGCCTGCTCCATAATCTTTATACATAGTTGAGAATATGATACGCTAATAGAAATGGATACTACTGCTCAACCGCTGAATATTTCAAAGCTTCGAACTGGAAGAGAAAAATTTTATCTTTGCTTAGTTGTTATTGCATCACTTCTCATTTGGTTTTGGACATTATTTTCTTTATACCGGCAGCTGACGAGCCCTCAAGAACGATATGCAGGATGTTATCTGCGGGATACTTTTTCAGACACAATTACAAAAACAAATAAAGAATTAGTTTTACTAGGTGAAGATTGTAAAAAATACAGCCAGTTAACAGAGGAAGAAAAAAAACAGGTTACCAACGATGATTTGATAGGCCGTTTTTTTGCAAGTATTTCAACACCAATTCTTCTTTTAGGATTTATATTTTTTAATTTCTTTTCTCATCTCTTAGCAATTGCGTACATACGGATGAATTCGATAAAAGTTGGACCGAATCAATTTCCAAAGCTGTATGAATCACTTCAAAGGCAATCACAGATATTAGGACTGAAAAAAGCACCATCAATGTTTATTCTTATGGGAAATGGTGTGTTGAACGCATTCGCAACCCGGTTGGTTTTTCGCCAGATTATTGTGATTTTTTCGAATCTGGCCGAAGCTCTTATTGAAGAAGAACAAGATCAGAAGCAGCTTGATGCAGTTGTTGCTCATGAGCTTGGTCATCATAGACTTATGCACACAACTCTTTTTGAATGGCTGCTTTTGCCTGCATCATTTATTCCTTTGTTATATGCGGCTTTGACCCGGTGGAGAGAATATTCGGCTGACAGAGTTATGAGAGTTATAACTCCTGATTTAGAAGGATCGCAGCGGGCACTAATAAAACTTGCTGGAGGAAGACTTATGGGAAGTCAAGCAAACATAGAAGAATTTATCAACCAATCAAATGATGAAAAGGGTTTCTTTGCTTGGTTAGCCGAAGTTACGGCTACCCATCCTCATTTACCAAAACGGGTCAATGCTTTAAAAAAGCTCGATATTTCTAAATTTGGCATCCAAACTCCCTCAGTGCCAACTCCGCCTCCTACTCCACCTCAAGTTTTGTTAGCTAACCAAGATGAGCATGGTCATTCCACGTAACAAGCTTCCAGTTAGAATTTGTTTTTTCGCATACCGTTATTCCTGTATTTGATACTTTGAATGATTCATAAATGTGTAAAAATTCTTCTGGAGTGAGATTTTTAGAAAAAATAATTAAAGAGATTATCATACGTATTACAATGGCATGTGTCACTAATAACACATTTTCCTCTTTTCTTAAATTTAAATATGCAAGAAATTCTTCAATTCTTTTTTTCAGATCATAAAAATTCTCCTCATCGCTAAAATGCCACTTCTGATCATTGTGATTTTGTAACATCTGTTCTTTGATTAATAAAGCATGAGGATCTTCATAAGATTTTTCTTCTATTTCGGTTGGACGCTTGATCTCTCGAAGAAGATGAGTATATGTAATTTCTTTTCTGATAACTTGACCAATAAATCCAGCCGTTAGTCGAGCGCGTTTTAAATCACTTGAAAGTATCACGTCGATTGGAATTGTTTTGAATCTGTCAGCCAAAACTTGAGCTTGCTGAAATCCTTTTTGAGTTAAAGATACATTTCTTCCTTGATGAAGCCTTTGCGCATTTCCTTCCGATTCAGCGTGTCTAACGATATATAGTTTCATATTTATTGAATCCTTTTTAGGGAGTCTTCGACCAATTTTTTTGTAAGTGGTAAACAGTCAGAATAGTTTATTTGAGACGGGACAAACCATTTATATTCTGAAGATTCACTATCTTGGCTAATGTCAATTACTCCGCTGGAATATAAACAAGGAAATCCTAATAATAATAGTGCTTGATCATTTTCGGACAAACAGGTATAGACAATGGGAGTATGTGAAAGTATCTCAACAGTGATTCCTACTTCTTCTCTTATCTCACGTATGAGTGTTTCAACAGGTTGCTCACTACTCTCAATTCCTCCACCAGGAACCTGCCATTTTCCATGAGATTGTGGGCTTTGAGGCTCGTTTCGTTTGGTTAAGAGAATTTGTTTTTTATCGTTGAAAATAAGTCCTAAAACTACTGCTATATGTTTCATCAGGTGGATTTGAGATGAATAGTATATTTCTTTTCTAAAGTATTTACAAATTTATCTCTGATTTCGCTTACCTCACTACTTGTTAAATTTTTGTCATTACTTTGATACACAATATGAAATGTTTTGGAGTCTTCATAGGTATCTAGGAGAGTTACTTCTTTTATTAAGCTGCTTTGGTTTTTAATTGCATCAATTATTGTACCGGTTTGTACATTTTGTGGAACAATAAGAGACATATCTTCGACCAATGCTGGATACTTTGGCAGAGGATGAAATGTTTTGTATTTATTTTTACTGTTAAGATTCTCGAGTAGATTTGTATAATTTATTTCAAAGTATATTCCATCATCTACTACTTCTATCTTTGATTGTATGCCAGTGCCGTTTGAATCTTTTAAAATTTTTTCTATAATTCCTTTTATTTCATAATAGTTTTTGCTGTTTGAAATTCCACTGAGATGATATTCTTCTTTTGCTTTGTCAATTGATTTTCCAATATACACTTTTCCCAATTCAAAAAGATTTACTTCTTTAAAATTCGCCTTATTTTGTATTAGTGCTTTCAGTAGATTTGCTTTCAGTGTTGGTCTCAGGTACTCGAAATCCCGACTGACGGGATTATCAACTCGAAGTACACTATCTGATTTTATTTCAACGAGCTGCAGCTCTTTTGAACTTATCAAACTGTAAGTAAATACTTCAGAAAAATTCGATGCTTTTAAAATATTTTTTATTTTTTCATCAATTTTATAATCTTTAAAATATGGAATAGGGTAAGTTGAAATTTGTCCTTGAGGCAGCGTTTTTGGAAAATTGTTATACCCATAGAGCCGGGCTACTTCTTCGAGAAGATCTTCTTCTATTTTTAAATCATTTCTATACGTCGGAATTGTTGTTTCGATTGTATCTTTCCCCACCAATTTTGGAGATAAATTGAGATTCGTTAGTATCTCTAAAACAGTCTTGGTAGCAATTTCGATACCTAGAACAAAATGAAGCCTTTCAAGTCGCAGCTTTAAAGGTGTTGGCTCAAATTCTTGTTTTTTGAAATCATACAATTCGCTCGCTATTTTTCCGCCGGCCAGTTCCACTATTAAATCAACTGCTCGTTTTAAGGTTTCAGTTGTTCCCCCTTTATTCACTCCCCTTTCAAAAATGCTTGAAGCTTCAGAACGGAGGGACAGCCTTTGGGAAGTTTTCCGAATAAGTGATGGTATTTCAACCGGCACGCGAATAACTATTGTTTTAGTGTCGTTAAACGTTCCACTGCTGTATCCTCCTTTGATTCCACAAAGATCTATAACTCCTTCTGTATCTTTTATTATGACTGCGTTTTCAGGCAAGTGGTACATAATACCATCAACGCTTTTATATGATTCTCCCCCTTTTGAAAGTGCAACAGTCATACTATTTCCTTTTATTTTATGATAATCAAATGCGTGGAGTGGATTTCCAAGTTCTAGCATTACGTAATTTGTTATATCAACAATATTATTGATTGTCCTCTGCCCCATTTGTTCAAGTCTTTTTTTGAGCCAAAGTGGTGATTCTTTAACAGTTATTCCATCTATAATAATTGCAGTAAATCGTGGGTTTATTTCATAGTTGGTTTTGATTTTTAAAGGAAGGATAGGTGCAGTCGGTTTTAGATTTGTTTTTAATTTCGGAAAGTTGAGTTTTTTTTGTTCTATTGCCGCCACTTCTCGGGCAACTCCAATGATAGATAAAAGGTCTGGTCTATTTGGGGTAATTTCTAAATCAAATACAGTATCCTCTTTTGTTGTATGAATTTTTTCAGTCCCCAAACCCACTTCAGTAAGTCTATCTCCTAGCTTTTTAGGAGGAAGGGTTATTGTGACGTATTCTTTGAGCCACGATAATGGTGCTAACATAATTTAAAATTGATTAATTATTCGTAAATCAGGATTTGTTAATAATCGTAAATCATCCATTTTGTATCTGAGTGTTACAAGCCGGGATAGCCCTATTGCAAAAGCAAAACCAGTAACTTTTTGAGAGTCGTATCCTACAGCTTTTAAAACATTTGGGTGGATCATACCAGCTGGCATAATTTCGCTCCATCCTGCAAATTTACAAAAGCTGCATCCTTTCCCTTTGCAGACAGTACATTCCATATATGTGTCAACGCCTGGTTCTACAAATGGAAAATTTGTTGTAGCGAATTTTAATTTAATCTCTTGTCCCATCAACTTTCGAAGGACATAATCGATAGTTCCAAATAAATCGGTGAGTCTGACATTTGTATCAACCATAAATCCCTCAACCTGCCAGAATTCAAAACCATGAGATGCATCAACCTGTTCGTAGCGGAAGTTTTTCCCAGGAACTATTACTCTCAGTGGTGGTTGTGTTTTTTCCATAACTCTTCCTTGCATGGCCGATGTTTGGGTGCGGAGTATGATTTCTCCAGGATTTACCTTCGCATTCGCAATATCTAAATAGAGAGTTTGTTGTGTATCGCGGGCGGGATGGTCTTTTGGAATGTTAAGCGCTTCAAAGTTATAGTAGTCTGTTTCAATTTCAGGACCGTCAGCTGCCTGGAATCCAATTTCTTTGAAAACGTCGACTACATCGTACAAGACTTGAGACATTGGATGAAGGTGTCCAATGTTTGGTTTTATTCCTGGGGCAGTGGGATCAATTTTCTCATGTACTGATTTTGTTTTTTGTGCTTTTAATTTTTCGAGTGCTTGAGAAAGAGTATCTTCAAGAATGACCTTAATTTCATTTGTTAGTTTTCCAATCGCGGGTCTTTTTTCTTTTGGAAGTTTTGGAATATCTTTGATAAGAAGCGTTAATTTGCCGTTTCTTCCCAAAAATTGAGCTCTTGTTGCTTCAAGAGAATCGAGATCTTCTGCTTCCAAAATGAATGAAACAGCAGTATTTTTTAAATTTATAAGCTCTTCTTCCATAGCCTTAGGATATCATAAAATAACGGCTTTTGCACAGAAATTGATCTTAATTATTTCTGATATCTCGTGATACTGCAAAACTTTTTTTTCCTGTACTGTTGGTCTGCGCAATAATTCCAATAGTAAGTGTGCCATCTAATACTTCTGTCTGATCTTGTAGAGGTAAATGTGCAAAAAGAGTTAAGATATGTTCTGCTCTTAAATTTCTTTTATTTCTTTGTGCTGCTTCTTCTACATTTCTTCGTTGAATGTTCAGATTTTGTTTTACAAATAAAATACCGTTGTTAGACGGTACAGCGAGTAAATCATTTATCTCTGTCGTAGTAAGCCTACCATCTATGCCATCTATAGAAGGTTCAAAGATATCGGCTGGGCTATCATATACATTATATTCTCTCCGTACAGATGCAATATGTTCCTCATCAATTATACTTCTATTTTCTCTGCTCATATTTTTCACCTCCTCTCTTAGGCGCGCGGCGCCCTTTCACCTTTTTTGCCATAAAAAAACCTCCCTTTCGGGAGGTCCTCGTTATTTTCTTTTACGAGCTTACCTCCCGGTTTGGGATGTAAAGTAAAAAGAAAAAAATCGACTGGTATTCATGTTATTTGGTATTATAAAAGACAGAAGAGTTTCTGTCAATATGTTGTTATTTTACTGATTCCACAAGTTTTGAAAAAGTTTGTGGATCATTCACTACTAAATCGCTCAAGATTTTTCTATCCAGCGTAACGTTTGATTTTTTCAGCATATTCATGAATTTACTGTAGGAAATTCCCTGCTGTTTTGTTGCTTCACCAATTCTTACAATCCACAGACTTCTGAAATTTCTTTTTCGAAGCTTTCGTCCATGAAAAGCATATGCTCCTGCATGGAGTGCTGCTTCATGTTGCATTTTTGTCAATTTACTCTTTGTACCTCTATATCCTTTTGTGAGGTCTCCAAGTTTATTATGTTTTCGTTTTGATACGATTCCTCGTTTTACGCGTGCCATATTAGAGTGAAGATGCTCCTAACATCTTTTTGATCTTTTGTGCAAATAATCCTTGTAATTGACCTGGTTCTTTTAACCTTCGAAGTCTTTTTTTGGATTTTTTAACTCGCAAGTGTCCACGATACTGTCGGCCGTGAAGCACCTTCCCGTTTTTAGTTACTTTGAACCGTTTCTGTACTGAGTTCTTGATCTTTAGTTTCGGCATTTACTTTTTTCCTTTCTGGCGATACAATCGCGATTAATTGTTTTCCTTCAAAATGCGGATCTCGTTCTAATTTAGAAATATGAGATATTGCATCGACCACTTTTTTCATCGTCTGTTGTCCAAATTCTGGATGAACAATTTGACGACCTACAAATTTCAGTACTAATCGAACTTTATTATTATCTTCTAAAAATTCTATTGCCCTTCGAATCATAACTTGTAGGTCATGTTCCGACATAAAAGGGCCAAGTCGTACTTCTTTTGTTTCTGAAACTTTACTTTTCTTTTTCTCTTCTTTCTTCTTTTTTTCCTGTTGGTATAAGAATTTATTGAAATCGATAATTTTGGCGACTGGCGGTTTTGCCATTGGGGCAACTTCTACCAAGTCTAGTCCTTCTGCTCTTGCTTTATTTAATGCTTCAAATTTTGTTAAGACTCCAATTTGTTTGCCTTCGAAATCCAATACGCGTAACTGCTGAGCAGCGATTCTTTCGTTTGTTCGGTAAAAAACTCTTTGTTGTTTACTTTTATGTTTTTTTATCAATTTCTTCTTTAACCTTTTGAATGAATTGTTTTAGTTCTTGTTGACCTAAGTCTTGTCCATTTTGTGTTCTAATCGAGATAAAAGACTTCGATTCAACTTCCTTGTCCCCTATTATACCTATATAGGGTACTTTTTGTAAAGTGGCCTCTCGTATCTTGGCTTGAAGCGTGCCTGGTCGGCTATTGATCTCTCCCCGAATTCCACTACTTTGCAGGTTATCGTAGAGCTTTGTAGCATGTTCTGTATGTCTATCGGCAATTGGAAGGAGCATTACTTGAACAGGCGAAAGCCAAACAGGAAACTTGCCTGCATAGTGTTCGGTCAAGATTCCTAAGAATCGTTCTAAAGATCCAAAAATTGCTCGATGGAAGACAAATGGCATTTGTTCTTTACCACTTGAATCAATGTATGCGAGATCAAAGCGTTTTGGTTGTTGAATATCAAGTTGGATTGTTCCGGTCTGCCATTCGCGTCCTAATGAATCTTTCATCAAAATGTCTATTTTTGGACCATAGAATGCTCCTTCACCTTCTGCTGTAAAATATTCTTTGCCAGATTTTTCCAATACTTCCTTGAGTGTTTTTTCAGCAAGCTTCCAATCATTATCTTCTCCCAATGCTTTTTCAGGTTTTGTACCAAATCGAAGTTTGTAGGTCAGCCCAAATGGTGAGTACATTTCTTCTGTCATTTTCATGAGAGATTCAAATTCTTTTTCAATATGATCTGGTGTTACAAAGATATGTGCATCGTCTTGGCGAAATTGCCGGATTCGAAAAAGTCCATTGAGAGTCCCGGACAATTCGTATCTATGTAAAACACTCGTTTCAGCCAGCCGAAGTGGTAAGTCGTTATATGATTTAGTCTTTGAAGCAAATACTATCATGGCGTTGGGGCAGCTCATTGGTTTGACACCAAATACTTCGTGTTCTCCCATATTGGAGACAAACATGTCATCTTTGTAGTGAGACCAATGTCCTGATGTTTCATACAACTCTTTTTTGTTAAGCATTGGAGTTGCAACTTCTTTATAATCATATTTTTTATACATGTCTCTGACAAAGCTATAGAGCGTATTGTAAATAGTGAGTCCTTTGGGCAGCCAATAAGCCATACCTGGAGAGGTTTCATGGAAGAAAAATAATTCTAGTTCTTTCCCAAGTTTTTTGTGGTCTCTTTTTTTAGCTTCTTCAAGCAAGTTTAAGTGATCGTCTAATTCTTGCTGTGTCGAAAATGCTGTGCCGTAAATCCGAGTAAGCATAGGATTTTTTTCACTCCCTCTCCAATATGCACCAGCAAGAGATAAAAGTTTGAAAGCTCCAATGTCTTTGGAGGGATTATCACTATGTCCTCCCCGACATAGATCTTCGAAATCACCTGCTTTATAAAATGTGATAGCTTCTCCCTTTTCTTCTATTTCTTTGATGAGTTCGATTTTGTATTCATTGTCCTTATAATGATTTTCAGCCTCTTGAACAGGAACTTCACTTTTCTTGAATTCATTCCATGACGGTAAAAGGTGTCTCATTTTTTCTTCAATTTTTGGAAGATCTTCTTCTGAAATTGGATTTTTGAAATCAAAATCGTAATAAAATCCATTTTCAATGGCCGGTCCGATAGTTGGTTTGGCGTCAGGATATAATTGCATTACAGCGGCGGCAAGCAAATGCGCTGCAGAGTGTCTGAGGTTTTGTAACTTTTTTTCTTTTATTTCCATAGCTGTACTATACCAAAAATTATGATGTTTAGGAAGAATCTCTTCTAGAATCGAAAGACGAATCAAAGATTACCCCATGGGATTGATGTTCATACAGTTCTGTTGATTCCCTATCAAAATTTTGCATTCCAACGGGAACAATTTGGACTGGAAAACCTGCAGCATTTACCGGTACTATTCGGTTTTTTGCTAATGTTGCAACGATTGCATATTCTGGTAGGTTTGGTAGTAAAAATCTTCCTTGTCTTACTCCGATGGACTCAATCATCGCTACAGAAATTTCTCCAAAACTCGGGAGTTTTAATCTTCCAAAATGTCCAGATCGAAGTATTTTGGGATCATCCAAACGGAATGATTCATATTGAGGATTTTGTTCTCTCATAATATTGTGATGAATTTTCCCCTCCCAGGTTGAGAGACAAAGATCAATAGATAATTGATTCTCATCAAGAATATAAAATGCTGATTGGGGTCTATTCGGACCCAAACGATTAAAACCCATGTACGCATTGTGACTCAGTTTATCTGATATATCTTTTGCAGTTGACGGATCAATCGATGAGGCAGCTTTCCATAAAAACATTCTCATCCGTGGAGTTACGTCAGTTTCAATATCAAAATTTCGTCGAACAATAAGCGGATGTATTTCACTCCACTCTGAATCTGATCTTATGATGCGTTCTTTATCTGAAATTCCCATAAAAAAAACCTCCCATTGGGAGGTATAATGCACAAAATCTACAACCTCCCTAAGAGAAAGCTGCAGTTGTACAAACAAAAAGATTTTTATTCACTGATTGAGATACTACCATACTGTAATTTTAGTTGTCAATCCTTGAAAAGCAGCTAGCGTCCGCTCATACAAGGATTTTTTATTACACATCTGTATGTGCGAAGACATGATCTTCGAGTCTAAAATACTCAGGTACTTTTTCAAAAGAAGATTCCTGCTCTTCTTCTTTTTTTATTCCTGAAGTTTCCTTTGCTTCAGGATCAGTACCAAGTAGTTTTAAAAACTCCAAGACCGCTTTCTCAAACATATATATTCACCTCCTTAAAAATGTAATTTCATTTATTCAAAATCAGTATATGGTCCTTTTGGTTTTAATCCATATTCTTTATAAAGATCATTGAGTGCTTGTTCACCCCTCAATATGGCCCCATCAACCCCTTGAGCTTGTCGAGCGATAAAGCTTTTTTCTTCATCGGGAATAGTCGTATTGTTTCCAAAACTACCCCTTTTAAGATAGTGATTAGGAATATATTTTTCTCTCATATCAACGAATTGTTTGTTCCATAAAAAAAACCTCCCTGGTAGGAGGTTGTGTATGCCAAAAAAGCTACAACCTCCGTCAGGAAGATGCGGTTTGATTTTGGGACATCTTAATTGTTGCGTGTTTCATTGAGACCAATGTATCAAGAATATGATGGGGTGTCAATAGTTATTTTTTGTTTGAAATATATTCACTAATTTGGGAAGTAAAATCTCCAATAATAGGGACCAAGTTAATTCCTTGTAAAACAAATCCCAAGATTGCAAGAATGATTGTAGCACCAATAGTTGCCCCTAGTCCCCAGGATATTCCACCTAAAAAATTGTTAATTATCATTTTCTTTCTGCTTCGGTGTATTTCTTCGTATTTTTCCATTACAGTCCTAACTGAGTACTAATACTCTGCATGGCTTTCAGAGTTATTTCAACAAATTCGTTCAGGGGGATTCCAAGTTTTTCTTGACACAAAAGAATCTGTTTTCTGTCAGCACCTTTGGCAAATCCGCTTTGATTCATTCGTTTAATGACGAAATCCGTATCAATGGATGCTAATTTTTTGTCTTTGTGAATAAGTGCTGCTGCTACAATAAGACCGGTCAATTGGTCGACACAGGTTATTGCCCAATCCATTTTTTTGACTGGAAGTATTTGTGTGTATTGATAATTGTGAGATTTTATTGCATACGCAATTTCTGTTGGAATTGCTTGTTCTTTTTCAAATAACAGCAAGCCGTGTTTTTCAGGAATTCCTTTTGCCATTTCATAATCTGCATCATGCAAAAGACCTGTTATCCCCCACTTTTCTTCTTCTGAAGGGTCAAATGGATCATTCAGCCGTTTATAAAGCGCTCTCATAGCTACTTCCGCAGCTAGACAGTGTTTTATCAAGTTTGGGTTCGTTAAATATTTATTGAGAATCTGATTCGCTTGTTCTCGAGTCATATTGGTATTATACCAAAGAAGAATTTGAGGGGTGGAGCCAAGTGGATTCCCCGCCTGCAATTGCCTTCGGCAAAGCCGATGGCGGGCAGGGAACCACTGACCTGTCCGATGGTCATCGGACCGCTCTAACAGCTTTTGTTAAGTCATTTTTATGTATTGATCTTTAATAATTTTTTCTATTATTATCTTACTTTTTGCTCGTTTTAATTTGTATTCTATTCTGCGCGCGTCAGAAAGTGTAGGATATTGTGTACTAAATACTAATTGAAAAGGTTTTGTTACTTTAGTATAAGTCGATTTACCCTCGTTATGTTCTTTTAATCTTCTCTCGAGGTTATCTGTTGATCCTATATAGTAACGTTGGTTTACTTCTGACTGAAGAATATAAAGATATGCCATGGGTGGAGCCAAGTGGATTCGAACCACTGACCTTTACAATGTCAATGTAACGCTCTAACCAGCTGAGCTATGACTCCAAGTGTTTGGTAATTGTAACAAATAAGGTATTTGAATTCAATTCAAGTAAGGAAACAAGAATTAATTAAGTGTTGTTGCATCAAAAACATTAATAACACCTGTAGGTTGCTTAGATGTAGCTTCGTCGTCGTAAAATGCTGGGAAGACTACTTGACCTTTTCCATCAATAGGAATAATTCCATGTGCATATAACGTATTTATCATTTTTCCCATAGGGCTCCTTTTTTCAATAGGACCTTTCTGAGTCCCTAAGTCGTCAAAAAGCGCAATATATCCTGACACATCAGTCAATTTTGCAATATGACCTGAGCTTAATTTCATGCCGTTTTTCGGTCTTTCTCTTAATCCAGGAATACTATTATTCAAAACATTATGAAGTTTTGCTACATTACTTTTTGGATCTATCACTCCCCATTCAATAACAACAGATTCTTCATCATGAGGTTGATCGCCTTCCATTTGTACGTCTGCCGGTTTATAGGTAAAGTACGCCGAAACAGGTCGTTCAAATGAGAGTGGTTTCCTATTTAAAGCGGTATTGTTATTCATATCAAATGTCACAATATTTCTTAATGTTTTTGATTCGGTATCAGGTCCGTTGAGTGCATTTAGTACCGTTAAAACTTCTTCACTCGGTATCCACGAATCCATAGGAACAACAGGAAGAAATTCTCTTCCGTACACTATACCTGGTTGCTCAGTTTTAATAACAGGTGTTGGTTTCGTTTGTTCCGCGATACATTGTTCTCTCATAGTATTTGTCCAAAAAAAAACCTCCCCGTGAGGGAGGTGGTTCTTTGTTTTTCGTTTATTTGTTGGTTACTTCAAAGTTCCTCCCACAACATTCTCATCCTCGATGACGAGGAGTTGAATGACTGTAAGGAGAAATCTGCTATTCATACTCAGCAATTATAGTGCTCATTCAGCTTTTTTGTCAAGGGGTCTCACAAAAAGACAGACCAAAAGTTTTTCTCCTTTGGCCTGTCTTTGATACTATCCGTTATTCTCTTGTTCCATTTGGAGCAGGTTGTCTAACCATATAGTGTAATCCTTCTCCTACTGCACTTCCGACTGGTGTTTTACTCAGTACTCCTAGTGGCTCTCTGTGTAAATTTTTATCAAGTCCAAATCCGAGTATTACTTGTTGTGCAGGATGAGGAAACACTACAACTTCTCGTTCTGAGCTTTTTAAAACAACGTGTTCTGGTGTTTCTTCTGTACCAAGAACATGATAAGCCTCAGAAACTGCATGTACCTCAGGAAGATCATCTCCTAATGCTTCTTGAAATGCACGTAAATATCCTTGTGCTAGATTTTCCGCTGTTCCTGAAACCATATACACTACCTCTTTGTGAGCGACGACTACAGAAGCATTATGAGTGTCCCCATTTTGTGTATGGAAAGCTTCAACTACTGTAAATACCCGTGGGGCTTCAGTTTCTTGAGTAGCATACACTTGTTCTCTTTGTCTTTCTTTCATATTAGTAACCTCCTTTCCCATAAAAAAACCTCCCGAGTGGGAGGTCGTTCGCTTGTCTAAGAATTTTCTTACGCGAAAAAACCTCCCTGAAGGGGGGTAATAATAATTTCAATAATTGATAGAACTTTCGTATTCATGATTTGTATAGTAACAACAGAAAAATTAAATGTCAATATTAACCAACCTGAGTAGCGACATTTCGTTCATTGGACATTCCAAAACTAGTACCATGTTTTTTGAACATCTGCCAATATCCACGATCTTTTTTCTTGCTGTGAAGCGCCGACATAAATGTTCCTGAGCTTTCAACTTTTTGTCTAGCATCACGGAGTAGTTTGAGCACAAATGTAAACAAGTTTATATGATATTTTCCAGCTTTTACAATTCGTTGTTCTGATGTAACTTCTTTGAACTGTACTTGAAGTTCGGCAGATGCATTGGCCAATTGTTTGATCTCAACCAAAATTTCCTGAATTTGGTATTGTAAGGCTTTTTCTGTTTCATGAGTTATTCTTTTCTCTCCGTGCAGAATTTCGTCCGTGTAATTTATACCGTCTTCAATATGTCTTGATTTTTCTGGTTTATTAGAATGATCAAGTGAGAATTCTTTTCCTTGTTCTAAATCCCCATGTTGTGAATTACCAGGTTTCTCAGCTGCACCAAAAAACTGTGCCCACATATCTGACATAGACTCTTTCGCAAAGTCTGTTGTTTGAGATTTTACAGTGTCTCCAATTGAGCCAAAAGAATCCCTCAGTGCTTCGACTGTGTTTTTATCTGAAAAATACTGCTTTTTTTTTGCTGCTTTCGTGTTCATATTAGCCTCACCCTATCACAAATTGCGAAGAAAATCAAGAGTTTTTTGCTGCCGTAGAATTCCGGCGAGGAGATAGCGGTTCTGTTCGAGGTTTGCCCGTTCTTTATCATCCTTAGCTTTAAGAATCGCTTCTTGAATTTCTTTTTCATCAACTGTAATTTTTTCAATTTCAGCAATTTTTTGAAGAGCAAATTCAATCTTTAAGTCGTTGTCAGCTCTTTGAGAATACTCATCCCTGAGATTTTCTGATGTGCGGTTGGTGGAAGCTAAATATTGATCAAGTGTAAGTCCAAGACGTTTTACATCGTCGAGTAATTGGGATAACATTCGTTCTGTTTCATGATCAATCATAAGCTGTGGAATAGCAGTTTTAGTACTGGTCATAAGCGCTTTCATAATCTCGTCAAAGTTGGCCTCTTTTTTTTGTTCCTGGCCGGGAAGAATTATTTTTGATTTTGCAGTAATTTTTTGTACGTTCTCTTTGTAGTTACCTAAATCGATTTCGGGTGCTTCACAGGTTAACGCTGAGAAAACCCATGGTTTGTCTTCGTCAATTTTTTCCACGTGGATTTTAGGATTCATAATGGGCTTAAGTTTATGTTCTTCAACAGCCTTGATATAGGCCTGTGGCAACACTTTTTTAAGAACTTCTTCTTGTATTTTGGCCAGATCAAGTTTTTCTTCCACGAGTTTTCGGGGAGCTTTTCCTTTTCGAAAGCCCTTAATATCTGCTTCTTTAACAGTATCTGCAATAACGTTTTCTCGGGCTTTTGTAACATCCTCAATGGGTATTGAGATAGTGAGTTTGATTGTTCCTTTTTCTTGGCGTTCGAGTTCTGAGACCATAAATTTATAGTGTCATTCTGAAGCGAAGCTGAAGAATCTCGTCTTTAGGTTTTTGGATCCTTCGGCTCGTTTCACTCGCTCAGGATGACATGTTATTTTAAATATTTAATTTCTGAATGTCATTTTACCAAATTCCAGCCTAGATTGCTAGTTCAGCCAGATGAAGCTTGCAAATCGTCCTGTTATATGATCTTTTCGGGCTGAGAAAAAGATGTCATTTCTGCAGGAAGTACAAAGGGATGAGACTTCAATATTTTCTGCACGAACACCAGCCTCAATAAGCTGGAGGTTGTTAAGAAGCTGAAGGTCAAGATATGTTTTGGAATCGTTTCTTCGAACTGCGCTTTTCTCCAATTTACCTTTGAATTGGCTTACAACATCATTTTGAACTTCAAAACAACAAGCACCAATTGATGGACCAATTCCCACAATGAGATCATCTGGATTACAGTCATAGGCGCGTTTTAAAGCAAGAACAGTTTTTTTTGTTATTTCAATTGCTGTTCCCCGCCATCCTGCATGTATTGTCGCAATAACACGTTTGATGGGGTCATATATAAGAAGAGGGACACAATCTGCAGTTTTTACCATGAGAACTATGTTTGGAATGTTAGTAATGAGGGCATCTGTATCTTGAAGAGCAGATTCATTGTCATTTGCGCCCTTTCCTTTGTCTTTTTCAGTAACGGCATGAATGATATCTTTATGAGTCTGCTTCCCTGTCACAATGTCTTGAAGAGAAATTCCAAATGCCTCTGCGGCAAGGGTTCTATTTTTCAAAACTGACTGCAAGTTATCTCCACTGGGAAATCCTACATTAAGAGAATCATAGGGTTTTGTACTCACTCCTCCAATCCGAGTTGATATGAAATGGTTTACCTTTAACGATTTGAATTGCAGGTAGGGAATGTTTTCCGAATAATATATCATTTCTTACAATCTACGTTCTTGACCACTAATTTTTAGAAGAAGAGTTTGTCCGCATTGTGCGCACGGTAAAAATGAGAGCACCAAACCCGATAAGTGTTGCTATGATCTCTGTTATTCCGCCAATGAGCGGAATAAACCCGATCAAATAGTACACAATAGCGCCAATCACAAGAATCCATAGGTCTGAGCTTTTTCTATCAATTCTTCTTGAGATATATGATCCGAACCAAAAGATCACAAAAATTCTGCTGATGTATACAAGTACGATATATACACCTAACAAGAGGAGTCCTAATGGTATTCCTAAAATTGTGATGAGAAGAAGGACCGCTATGATAGGGATAATGAGAAATGCTGCAATCCCAATCCCGAGCGTTTTCCATGGATGATTTCTGAGGGTGTCTGAAATAGTTCTGACTCCATTTGGAAAGAAGTGAAGAAGAAGCCATCCCAATACGAGGGTTGTTATAAAACTGGCAAGAGTCGATACAAATGATATTCCTGATAGAATCCCGCGAGCTTTCTCTTCTGATTCTTCTGAGTCTTGGGTTTGATGAAAATTGACTGTGCCGGCTATTGAAGCACTTTTATCAATTGACCCTGGCTCTTCACTCCAATAATTCAAAGTTCCGTTTACCTGAGCTTTCGAAGTTAATCTCATAGTGCCAATTCCTGCATCAATGTTGCCAGAAACAGTATTGGCTAAAAGCATATTTCCAGCTCCTGCAACTATATTTCCCTGAATTGGTGCACCAATTGTGATGTTGCCTACTCCAGATACAAGATTGCCTGAGATAGTGGCTGAGTTTGTTATATCTACGTTTCCGGCTGTAATAGTGAGATTACGGCCAATACTTCCTGGGATGGTTACTTGGCCTCCAGCTATGCGTGCGTCCTCAGATACTTTACCGGACATGATAATAGTACCCCCTGCTGCGAGTAGATCTCCGTTGATAGTTCCATCAATAAGCACTTGTCCGCCAGCGACATATACATCTCCGTTAACTGTGCCTGAAATCTCAACTTTTTCTCCTGCTGCAAAATAGTCACTATTCACCACTTGGTCAGCTTTAAGGGTTACGACTTCATCATGTTGAATAGGACCTTGAGCAAAGGTAGTTGAGGCAATAAGGGCAAATAGGAGTAAAAAAGGAAGGGCAAGAAGCCTCTTCATATGCTTTGATTCTATGCGGTTGAGCTAGCTTTGTCAATGACTTTAGCTTGCTGGTATGACCTTTTGGAGTCGCAGGACGTCAACAGACAGATTCACTTTAAAGTAGGGGTGCGGATGAGAGGAGTCGAACCTCCACGGGTTACCCCACATGGTCCTAAACCATGCGCGTATGCCATTTCGCCACATCCGCCCGAGCTTAGCTCGGGACAAAACCTACGGTTTCTTCCCGACGATCTTCCCTAATTTGTTGCGCTACGCCGGTGATACCCATGCGAGCGGCGATTCGCGCAGCTATTTAGATGCAAGATAACTGAGATTATAGCGGAATTATAGGGAGATAGAAAGGGAGGCTAATTCGTCCTTGTGGTCAAATCGTTCAATTTTATTCATAAAGCTAGACACTTTGTTTGCCCAGTTAGGATCTGCAGCATAGAATCTACCGATTGTATAGACATCTGATGCCCCCCATTTATCTATGTATTTCTCACGGAGTGACTGTGAGATAGTCTTTATTGCCTCGTCCCATGAAGGGAACATTATGACATTATTTCCATAGACTCCCCAACCCCATCCATTGTAAGAACCATAAGGAATGAGTTTTCCAAAGTAAGATTCAACTCCAGCGATTGAAGCTACTAGCTTCCAATCAAGGTTGTTTTTGTCTGCTTCTTCAATAAAGGTTTTAGCCGATCCCACCATAGGTGAGTTATGTGCACTTAAGAATGTTTCTAACTGTTCCACACGACTATCTTTCTCAGCTGTAAACTGAGTGTCGATAACGAGTGATGCTGAAGAGCCTGAAGCTTTTTCTTGTGCGTAACTTTCTTGAGGAATAAGAGTGAATAATAGGGCGAAAAGAAATATAATAATAGTATTTCTCATAGATTGTTTGGGAAAGTCATATCTGACTTTCCCATAAAAAAATCCTAAAGTATGCGGTTTTTAAGGGCATACTTCAGGATCTGTCAAGTATTGTACCACATAACTATGGGCTTGTCAAGTACCATACTATAAGACCCACATGAGGTTATAGGCTTAATTCTGAGGCTAATAACAAGTAATTCGGGAAATAATCTACTGAAGCTGATCCATAAAGTGGTTCACGCCTGCAGCCCAGCTTCCATTGCTTGAAGGGGTGTATTTGGTCATTATCTCCTCCGGAGTCACAAGGCCTTGATTTATATATTTATTTGAGAGTGTTTTGGTAACAGCCTCAATTGCATCTGGATAGCTCTCAAATCGAGTTACTTTTTTGCCATATATACCAAATCCCCAACAGTTATGTGAATTTTCAGGAGATCGTTTACAAAGATTTGATTCCTGCATGCCTATGGCTGGAATAAGGCGGAAGTCCATCCCATACTTATCTGCTACCCGGACAACATCTTCTGCATACGGTTCAAGAGGAGATTTGTATTTCGCGAAGAACTGACGAACTAATTCGACCCGTGCATCTGTTTGGGTCACTTGCTCTTCAAGCTCTGTATCAGCGGTCGGTAGCGCAGCGTATGAGACAGTTTTTGGCGGGTTGAATAAATATCCAAGCGTTGGGGACGGGTTTTTTACATAGGTCAGAAAAGAGAAGAAAACAATACTTGCTAAAAGCAGTATAGGAGTAATTAAAAAGTATGTTGAAAGCAGAACAACTTTCCGCATGAATAATATATACTCGCATATTTTTTAATATATTGTCAAGTTGACTACCTGTTGGCTAGACAAGAAAAAGAGATAACTACGAAATTATTAAAATAATTAAATGTACTTTGAGCGGCGGACCGGAGTCGAACCGGCGACCTTCTCGTTGGCAACGAGACGTTCTACCACTGAACTACCACCGCAAGTTTTTGGGAATGTGCTGAGGGTCAGAGTCGAACTGACATATCATGTTCTTCAGACATGCGCCATGACCACCTAGGCTACCTCAGCAGTGTGGACGATGAGGGGCTCGAACCCCCGACATTCGCAGTGTAAATGCGACGCTCTACCAGCTGAGCTAATCGTCCTTATTTCGTTTGGGTGCGGATGAGAGGAGTCGAACCTCCACGCTTTTTAGGGCACAGCCACCTCAAGGCTGCGTGTATGCCATTTCACCACATCCGCTCGTCAAAGCACAACTCTGCGCTTCGTTCTGCGCTATGTTTGAACTTCAGCTTTGAAGTTGGCTTCTCCTCTTCAAAAGCAAGCTTTTCAGAAAAGTGAATATATTTTATCACAAATATGTGCCCAAGGGGAGACTCGAACTCCCAAGCCCTTGCGAGCACAGCGTTCTGAACACTGCGTGTCTGCCAGTTTCACCACTTGGGCTAAATCAAGTAAATTTTAACAGAAGAAGGTATAGAAGACAAATTAGCACAAAAAAAGAGGAGTATGCAGCGGAAAAGGTTATTTCGGCTACGCTCCTCTTTTAGAATTTTTTAGCATATAAATAATATCATGCTTCCCTATCTACTACTTTATTCTTCTGGTGTAAGATTTCATCTTAACTCGTGTAAGAAATGAAAAAGAAAAATAGCGGGGAGATTGGAGATTTATGCAGTACTGTTTAAATTTTCCAAAATAGCAGTAAGTTCTTCAGTAAAAACTTTCAGACTTTCAGGATTGTAGATAGAACAGGTAAGTACTTTCATTCCTTTTTTTGTAAATTTCTTAATATTCTCTTTTAAAATCATAGGATCTGCAAGATCGCTTTTTGTAAATAAAATAATTTCTTGTTTTTTCAAAAGAAGTAAATTATATTCTTTAAATTCATTACGAATTGTTTTATAAGATTTTTCAGGATCAACATTTGTTGAATCAATACAATGAACAAGCATTTTGGTTTTTTCAATATGCTGCAGAAATCCAGTACCTAATCCTTTTCCCGTTGATGCTCCTTCAATAAGTCCTGGAATATCAGCAATTGGATAGTCCCCAAACATGCCAATATTTGGTTCAAGCGTTGTAAATGGATAATCGCCAATTTTAGGAGTTGCGTGGGTAAGTACTGCTAGTAAACTGCTTTTCCCAGCGTTTGGAAGTCCTATCAACCCAACATCAGCAATAATGCGAAGTGATATGGACAGTGTTTTGACTTCCCCTAGAGTGCCGGGTTCTGCATACATGGGGGTTTGGTTAGTTGAAGTTTTAAATTCATTATTACCTTTTCCTCCAATTCCTCCTTTTGCCAAAAGACGAGGAGTTGTATTTACAATTTCATACACTTCACCTGTCTCCACAACAGTAATTTGTGTTCCTAGAGGGACATATAGAGTTAGATGAGGTGCATTTTTTCCGAAAAGTTTTTTCTTTTTTCCTCGTACTCCATCTTCGGCAACTATCTTTTTCTTAAAACGAAACTCTGATAAATCATTTACATTATGTGAACCTTGAAAGTATATATCTCCTCCATTGCCACCGTTACCTCCATCTGGTCCGCCTTTCATTGTTTGGGCATTTCGAAGAAATGTTACTGCACCATTACCACCGTTCCCTGCTTTAATTATGATTGTAGTGTTATCAATTAACATTACTCCTTTAATTATACCATTTATCCTTTCACAAAGCCTCCAAACGTATTATTGCATCATTCTTTCGTCTTCGTTTATAATTCAACATTAGTCATCAGAAATTAAGTGAAATGGAAATGTATGAGTAAAAATGTGGGCATAGCAATACCCTCTTTTAATGAATCTGCAAATATTCCCCTGCTCATCAAAAAAATATTCACCTATTTGCCTCACGCATATGTAGTTATTATTGATGATTCATCAATAAAAGAAAACAAAAAATTAAAGGATGCACTGCAAAAAAATTCTCTTCATAACACAAAAAATATACTACTTATTTCAAGACTCCAAAAAAAAGGGAGAGGAGATGCAGTTCTCACAGGGTTTGATAATTTACTAAAAAACAAATCAATACACTACTTTTTTGAAATGGATGCAGATTTGGCACATGATCCAAAAGAACTAGAGAAATTTATAAAAGCTTCAAAACGATTTAATGCGGATATGGTTATCGGGTCGCGGTATCTAAAAGAAAGTAACGTTATAGACTGGCCACTGTTTCGATATGTCTTGAGTAAGTTTTACAACATTGTAATCAACATCTGGCTTGGATTAAGCCTTACAGATTATACTGATGGTTACAGGCTTTATAAAAGAGGTGCTGTGGAATTTTTAACAACGATTGAATTACGAGAAAAAGGATTTATTGCTTTGTCTGAAATTGCCTATCGGCTGAAAAACAACAACTTTAACATTATTGAAATTCCAATTACGTTTAAAGATCGGACATTTGGCAAATCAAGCGCTGTAGTCCATGAGTATATTTCAGCTCTTATTGGAATTGTGAGAATTCGTTTGCTTCCCGTTCAAAAAAAGTAATTACGCAGTCTGTTCTGATTTTTCCTGATTTTCTTTCATATAAAACAAAATAGCTGTGATAAACGAAAGGAGAATAAGCGTTATATAGCTGTCTGAGAAAACTCTAGAAAAATAAAAAAATACGAGAGTTGTTAATCCGAAGAAAAGAAAAACATAAGAAATTTTGGGAGTACGCTTTAAAAGCTTCAGAAAAAAAATCAACAATGGAATTACGGTAATACCCTGAAAAATCCAAAAAGGAAATTTCATATGTGTATTTGGAATAATCCCTACCTCATGGAGTAATCTTGAAAATCCAATTCCCGTTATTGGATATCCGTGCAGTGTACCGCCATTCATATACTGAATTGTTGAATCAAAAAAGCTTTTGGGATCCCACAAGAAAAAAGGTGCAATGATGAGTACGGAAACGAGTAAAAATACAGTTACGTACTTTCGAAATTCTCTTCCTGTTCCTTTTGAGAAATAAACATATCCTAAGAAAAATGGAATCGCCATAATCAGAGTTTGTTTAAATGTTATCCCAAATGCCAGAAATAGAGCGCTTAACGTAAGCTTTCTTCTGCTTAAAAAGAATGCGCTTGTTATGAGATACAGAAAAGATGCGGTATCATTTCTTCCCTCGAGCAAAAAATGAACTACAATAGGATTTGCTGCAAAGAGAATAAGAAATACATATTTTTCTTTCATATTTTTAACAAGCAGCCATACGACAAAAAGCACCGCAACATATTGTGCAAAAAGAGTAAACCTGAGATCTTCCCATCCAAGAACAGCATTTTGTATGGCGTGTCCAACAGTTGAGGTTATGAGAAAAAATGGAAAGTATGCATAGTGATATAACGCTGGATTTTTAGCTGTTGGATGATCTTCTTCAACATATTGCCATGATTCCAAAGGTGTACCGAGATAATTGGTTGCATACGGATTGATACCTTTAAATAAGAACCGAGCAGCAATTTCTGTCTGGAGTGCTCCATCGTGGATCAAAAGATAATTGACCGATGTATGCCTGGCATTGATAACGGAAAGGAGTGGAAATCCGACAAGGGTTATGATAATGCCACAAAACAATACAATTTTCAAAGCACTTAAAATACTATTTGTTTTTACGAATTTCAAAATAACATCAAAAAGAAGGTAAAGAATTGTTGTCATGACTACAAGAAGTGGCATTAACTCAAAGGAACTCTGGTATCCAATTCTCCCCCATCCGAGCCATTCATTGTGTGTGATATCTGTAGCGGTAAAAAGGAGCAGCAGAAGGCTATCTAGACCGATCATACAACTATTATATACTAGATTTGAGAACTATTTATAGCTCGTATGGTAGCTGATTGCTCCAATAGCCTTAATTTGGTATCATTATCAGGCATTGCCAAGTCCCCCGGTGGTATGGCGACCGCAGTCGGGCAGTCCGTAAGGACTGACACAACGGACTCTGAAAGAGCAAGCTGTGAAAAATGGTGAAGCATTACTAAGCTAAGTTATTGCCAAGTCGTCTAATGGTAGGACAACGGACTTTGGATCCGTTTATTCTGGTTCGAATCCAGGCTTGGCAGCCAATATAAGAATCGAGAGTGACCGTACTCTCTAAAGAGCTTGAATTGGCTTGCTAAAAGCCTCCTCAAGTAGGGAAACATTCGTACCGACTTTATGATACATTTTCATACTATCAAATCAGAGGAAGCGCTAAAAAAATTGAATAGTAATTTGCGCGGTTTATCTCAAACCGAAGTAGATAAAAGGCTTCTAAAATATGGTAAGAATCTCTTAGAAGAAGAGAAAATTAACTATTTTGAGCTTTTTATCAGACAAATAAAAAATCCAATTATCTATATTCTTTTCCTTGCAGCTGTTATTTCTTTATTTATAGGGGACATTAAAGATTTTTCGGTGATTTTGCTTGTTATTATCGTAAATACGCTCATTGGGTTTTGGCAAGAGACACGTGCTGAGGTCTCTACCCTGGCGCTTCGTAAGATGACAGAAACACAAGTAACTGTTATGCGAGATGGAAAATCTCAAGAAATTCCATCCTCTGATCTAGTCCCTGGAGATATCGTAATACTTCGAGAAGGTGATGTAGTTGGTGCAGATATGAGACTTCTCGAGGTAAATATGTTGCAAATTAATGAATCAGCAATAACAGGTGAGTCCCTTCCTGTAGAGAAAAATTTCCAGATAACACTTTCAGAAAAGGCCCAAGTTTATGAACTAGAAAATATGCTTCTCTCAGGAACTGTCGTCGTAAAAGGAATAGGAACAGGAATTGTTGTAGCGACAGGCAAAAATACCTATCTAGCCTCAATTGCACAAAAAGTCCTTGAGAAATCACCCGATAGCCCTCTCACAAAAGCACTTAGCCGCTTTTCAAAAAAATATCTATTGATTATTTTCCTTCTTATTGGTCTTATTGGCATAGTGATGTTGTATCAGAAACATTCTCCTTTTGAGATTTTTTATGCACTCCTTGCAGTGCTCGTTTCAGCGATACCTGAAGGACTACCTATTGTATTGACCCTTTCTTTAGCTGTTGGGTCTATACAGCTTGCAAAACATAGTGTTCTGACCCGGCATCTTCCGGCAGTCGAGACACTCGGAAGCACCACGCTGATTGCAACTGATAAGACTGGAACGATAACAAAAGGCCATCTGACGGTTGCAGGGCATTATTCGGAAAATAATGAAAGGCTTCGTTTAATTGCAGCTCTTGCAAATGAATCATCTGATGGAATCACAGGCGACCCTCTTGATGTCACACTTGCCAGGTGGTTAGAAAAAGATTTCAGTAAATTAAGACAGATGTTCTCCGAAAGTAAAATTCATCCCTTTGACCCTATTTTCAAATACACAGCTGCTATGGTACTTGAAAACAATCAACAGATGACACTTGTAAAAGGCGCTTTTGAAG
>Ga0163150_10001299_pt1 | contig 42929 bp, 62 predicted proteins | sample OliLakLV19P2IB_FD_148628 | JGI IMG/M metagenome (GOLD analysis project Ga0163150, IMG submission 148628) | Freshwater microbial mat bacterial communities from Lake Vanda, McMurdo Dry Valleys, Antarctica - Oligotrophic Lake LV.19.P2.IB | ecosystem: Environmental > Aquatic > Freshwater > Lake >... | reverse complement strand
GCATCAAAAAACAATGACGCAAAAACTGCATTAGCGGCAACGGACTTTATTTATATCCCTAAAGGGACGGCTATTGCTGGGGTTGCGTTGCCAACGAACGAAAATAAAACATACACCATCGTTACGCAAAAAGATGGTTGGTGGATTTCAAAAGAAGGAGATATGAGAATCAATGGGTAATCCAGCGCAGAAAATGAGACAGGTATTTTTAATTGGCTGTTTAATCAGTTATGTTTTGATGCAAATATTCTGGGCGCTCGGTGGACACTGGGGTTTTTTCTGGGCATTTATCTCTATTCTGGCAGCGGTGCTGATCTGGGAGATTATAAACGTCACGGCTCTTTACAAAAAAACACTGTCGACTGAGGTCACTATCAAAATTCGAGACGGTGGCAAAAAACGCATCTATATGTACCTGGCGACTTTGTTCATGAGCGTTGCGATCGCTCTTTTACACCTGCATTTAATATGGCAATAAATTTCAGGGGCATTTCAAAGGATGACTGGCTGACCTGGGGAGCATGGCAGTTTCCACTGTTATGGCTGATTGAGCCCCATTTCGGGTGGGTGTTGGCGATTGTGTGCGCATCAGCTGTTCTGGGCACGCTGGGGGGCTGGGAGCATGGGCACAAAACACTCCGCTGGCTTGCAATCCCGCTCATGGTCTGCACAGCAATTTTCTTTTTAAAACCATGCTCGTGGCTGATCTTTTTAGCGGCTCCGTTCATGATCAAGATTGCCCCATCCTATGGGAAAAACTCTTGGCTCTATAAATTCGTCATTAAAAATTTAGTCATACAAGCGGATTCAAAAGACGCTAATTTCAAAACTCGCCTGATTTGTTTCATATGGTATTGGGGAATAATTAGTTTAACATTATTATTTGCCTGACAAATTTAGTTATTGCAATATTAAGTTTAAATGTTTAATTGGTTGGCTTGGGAATTGATTTAAAAGTCATAAAAAGGTATATTTACATGAAAACAAAACAGGTGAGCTTATGTCGCAAAAAACAGAAGTAGCAAATTTAGCAATCTCGCATCTTGGGCAAGGAAAAGAAATAGCAAATATCGACTCAGATCGATCAAGCGAAGCTCTGACTATGAAACGCTATCTTCCTATTGCGATTCAAGTTGTTCTTAAAGATTTTCCACATTCATTTTCAAATGTAACTTCAGAACTCGCGCTTGTTGAAGAGCAACCAAACGATGAGTGGGCTTTTTCTTATAGGTATCCTACCGACTGCTTGCAGATGCTTAGAATTTTGTCTGGTGTAAGAAACGATACACGGCAATCAAGAGTTAATTATAAAATCGGGAAAGACGTTGCGGGGAAACTTATTTATACAGACAAGGAAGATGCCGTCCTTGAATACACTCAAAACATTACCGACACTGACAGATTCCCGCCCGACCTCACTTTAGCACTTTCATTTTTACTTGCGTCCCTTGCCGCTCCACGGCTCACGGGCGAAGACCCGTTTAAGATGGGCGAGAGAGCGATGAATATGTATTTGCTATACAAAGGCAAGGCAGAAGTAAGCGATGCAAACGAAGAACAACAAGAAGAACCGCCCGAAGCTGAAGCTGTAAGGGCAAGGGGATAATATGCAAAAAATGGTTAGTATGAAATTGTCTGGAAAAGAAGCGACGGCAGAAGTGCCTATGGCTAAGTCTGAGTCGCCTGCTTATCCGTATGGACTTCGCATTGAGCTTGGTGATGAAGCGATGAAAAAGCTAGGTTTGAGCGAGTTACCAAACGTCGGTGAAAAATTAAGTCTCATAGCGACTGTTGTCGTTGAGCGAGTTGCGCATAACGAAACCAAAGAAGGCGGTAGTAGGCAAGACATGAGTTTGCAAATTACCGAGATGTGTCTTGGCGACCACGAAAAAGAAGATGAAGAAAAAGACGAAAGCTCTGTAAGCGATAAACTATACGGCATTGATGGAAAAGAATACAAGCCTCAGAAAGGCAAAACATTGTTGGTTGATTTGTAATGCCAACTATTTCGCAACGTTCCTTCACTTCGGGTGAGATAGCCCCATCTTTGTACGCAAGGAATGACATTGTTCAATACTTGACTGGGCTGAGAACGTGCGAAAACTTCATCATCAAGAAACATGGCGGTGCGTCTAATCGTTCTGGGACAAAATATGTAGTCTCAACAAAAGACTCGACGAAAGTGTCAAGGATAATCAAATTCGTTTTTAATTCTTCTCAGACTTATGTGATTGAAGTCGGAAACCTTTATTTGCGATTTATCAGGAACGGGGCGCAAGTGAATGTTTCAGGAGTTGCGGCTTATGGTGCTGGGACAGCTTATGTGATTGGTGATCTCGTTGTATCAGTTGGAATAAATTATTATTGCATTAAGGCAGGGACAGGGCAGACGCCTGCAAGTTCTCCGACATTTTGGTATGCACTTACTGGGACTATATATGAAATCCCGACAACTTATTTAGAAGCAGATTTAAGAACTCTAAAAATAAATCAATCTGGTGATATTATAACATTGACCCATCCAAGTTATGCGGTCAGAGAGCTTGCTAGAACGGCACACACAAACTGGGCGTTATCAATCGTCACATTTGCGCCGAGCATTAGCGCTCCCACCAGCCTTTCTTCAAGTGCTTCTGGAACAGCATTTTATTACGTTGTTACGGCAATCAAGGAAGACACATCGGAAGAATCATTACCGACAAATCCAGTTGGTTCTTCGAGTCAAACAAGCACTCTTACATGGGTCGCTTCATCAGGAGCGGTTGAATACAATATTTATAAAAAGAGGAATGGAGTTTACGGTTTCATCGGGACATCGACAGAGCTTTCATTTATTGACGCAACAATAACTGCCGATGTGGCTGATTCAGTTCCATTGAAAAGAAATCCATTTGCGATAACTCCGATTGCAACGACATCACTTGGTGCGGGTGGATCGGCGTATCTTGTCGGCGACATTCTTACAATCGTTCAGACGGGTGGTTCAAGCGGAAAAATAAGAGTTGATACTGTTACGCCGGGGGCTGTTGTTACCTATACCATAATTGACTATGGTGAAGGATATTCTGCTGCGAATGGATTGGCTACAACGGGTGGCAGTGGAACAAACTGCACGATAAACATTCTTACAGTTACGACTAATAATTTTCCATCGACATCGAACTATTATCAGCAAAGGCAAATGTTTGCGAACATAAATAGCGACACTGAAAAAGTATTTGGGTCACGGTCTGCTAATTTCAAAAACATGACGGTAAGCTCACCTATTCAAGATGACGATGCCGTTACATTCCCTTTGCGTGGGCTTCAGGTTAATTCGGTTAAGCACATGATTGACCTCGGGAAATTAATCATTTTCACAGAAGGAGCAGAATGGGTTATCAACGGAGATCAGGCAGGAATCCTTCGAGCGGGAGAAGTCAATCAGGTTCAGCAGTCATACAACGGCTCAAGCGAATTACAGCCGATAATTATTAACGACACAGCCCTTTACATTCAGGCTCGGCAGAACATCGTAAGAGATTTAAAATATCAACTTTCACCCGATGGTTCAGACGGGTATCAGGGGACTGATTTGACGATTATGTCAAGCCACTTATTTGAAGCATTCACTTTAGTTGATTGGGCTTTCACGCAAACACCGAACCCGATTGTTTGGATTGTTCGTAACGATGGAGTTTTGCTTGGGCTGACATATCTTCGTGAGCATAAGATTTTCGCTTGGCATAGGCATGTTTTTGAAGGGGCTACGGTTGAAGCTGTTACGTCCGTCCCTGAAGGGAATGAGGACGTTCTTTATTTGACAATCAAAAGAACGATCAATAGTGCGACGGTTCGTTATATCGAAAGGTTCTCTTCTCGGATAATCTCAGATATTAAAAACGCAATATTTATGGACTGCTCTTTAACTTATGACGGAACAAACTTGACAGCAACGACAATGGCTCTCACTGGTTCAGGATGGCTTTATACGGACACTTTGACATTAACCGCAAACGCATCATTCTTCGTTGCTGGTGATATTGGGAACGCAATTCACATAACTGCTGCAGACGGAACAGTTGTCAGGTTCACAATCACGGCATACACGAGTGCGACAGTTGTTTCAGTAAAACCTCACAAAACAGTTCCAGTTTCTATGCGGACAGGCTCAACCGCAGTCTGGGGGAAAGCTGTGGATACTTTGTCTGGGCTATCGCATCTTGAAGGAAAAAACCTTTCTATTTTAGGAGATGGCTTCGTCGTCGCAAGTCCGAATAATGCCGCTTACACAATAGTTACTGTAGCTAGTGGTGTAGCCGAGCTTGACAAACCATATGTAGTGGTTCATGCAGGGCTTCCGATTACAGCCGATATTGAAACGCTTGATATTGATAATCCAAATGGTGAAACAGTTGCTGACAAAAAGAAGCTCGTTTCAGACGTAACCATTTATGTTGAGGCGAGCCGAGGTATATTTGTAGGAGCCGCGCCGCCGTCGGATGATGCCGTTGACCCGCTTGAAGGGCTTTTTGAGTACAAAGGAAGGAACGACGAACTTATGTCAGACCCGATAGCCCTTAAAACAGGGCAAATAAATATCAATGTTAAGTCGCAGTACAACAGCAATGGTCGAATTTTCATCAGGCAGGTTGACCCTTTGCCGCTATTAGTTTCAGCGATAATGCCGTCCACAATGGCTGCATTTAAATAAGGAGATTTTATGGGATTAGCTGGTTCAATATTAACGATTGCGTCTTCAATTCTTCAGGGTGTTCAAGGAAGTCGCGAGGCAGCCGCACAAAGAGCCGAGGGAAGGTATCAGCAGAGTATCTATGACTCAAACGCAAGAATAATATCTGAATTTAAGGGTGAGGACTCAATTTATCGTGGTCAACAGAAGGCTGATGAGATAAAACTTCGTGGTGCAAAGCTAATCGGCTCACAACGGGCGGCATTGGCGGCACAAGGGCTTGATTTAGGACAGGATGATGCGTTGGCTATTCAACAGGAAACAGCAGGGGATACGGCTGAGGATGCGCGTCAGATTAAAAATAACGCATGGCAAGAGGCATGGGGATTCCGAGCTCAGGCATTGAACGATAGAACCGCAGGAAATTTCGCAGGAGTCACAGCGAATCAGAAAGCGACAGGCACTATTTTGACAACGGGTTTAAATATTTTGAACACTTTTAGTAAAAAAAACTGAGGGTAAAATGCCAACCGTCCCACGTCCACAAGGCAGACAAGTATTCGCAGAACCAGCTTCAGGCGAGAAGCAATCTATTTCAGCGACAGAAGAAACATTCGGCGGTGGAGCGACGAATAAAGCCGTTGTTTCGGCTGCGACAACTTTGAACACGACGCTGCAGGCGAGGTTTGCGATAGAGAGAGAAAACGCTAATAAAGTTCGTGTTCAAGACGCATCGAATAAACTCGGAATTGCGGAATCAGATATTTTAAATAAAGTTGGATCGATGCAGGGGCTTGACGCGGCAACTAAGTCAGTTGAGTTCGCTACAACTGAACACAAAAAAAGAGTTGAGGAGTTGGCTAAGGATTTAACACCAAAACAAAGACAGGATTTTAATTTTAACGCAAACAAATCTTACGTTGAAATTTATTCTAAGGCAAATGCTCACGCTGCGACACAAAGAGAAGCGCACGATAAAAAAAGCACAGAAGACAGAATAAGTGGTTTGACTAATAAGGTTGCTGAGAATGTAGATAACCCAAAAGCTGTTGCCATAATAAAGGGGGACATCGAGCAGACGTTTCTTGATAAAGCATTTCGAGACAAAAGGATAAGCCAAGAAGAGATGAAGTCGGGAAAGTTTTCAGATTCGACGGTAATCGAGGATTTATTGAAAGTCAGAAGCGAAGCAAACATAATGGTTGCTCAATCTCTTATTGATAATGGACGAACCGACAAAGCTAAGGAGTATTTGAATTCACTCACTTCAAAAGAGATCGATGTCGAGAAGAAAAACAAGTTGAAAGTACTCGCTGATAATTACATTGAAAAAATAAAGACGGAAGCAAAGGAACAGATTGAGCTTCAGTATGACAAGACAACGATTGATGCTGGAAAGATGTTTACCGAAGGAAAACTTTCATTGGGTCAGATTGATTCTTGGGTGAAGCAGGGAGCTATGAAGCCTGAGACAGCGTCGGCATTAACAGCTTCTCTGTTTAGCAAAAAGAAATTTTTTGGTAAATCTGAATGGAAGAAATTTGCATACAGTCAAGGTAAGGCATCAGCTAAAAATGAGAATTATTCCGATAAGGGATCTTATTTCGTCAGTAAACTCCGTGGTCTAAAAAACGGAGAGCCTGCGGGAGAGACTGTTATGGATGCTTTCAAAGCGTATTCTGAAGGGTTGATTAACGAGAAGGATTTAGGGTGGGTTGTCTACGTCGCAAACGAGGCTAAGGATAAAAAAAAGATTAACTTCGTTTATAACCAAGCTCTTAATGAATCAAAATACGGTTCTAATTCCGTAGAAAAAATGGCGGAAAGCATGATGAATAAATCATTCAAAGTTGGATACAAAAAAGATGATGTTTTTGAACGTGGAGGAATGCGGTACAAGGTTACAAATGATTCAGATCCTTTTGACCCTGATGTGGAGCTTCTTAAATGAAATTATCAGAACTTGATGCGCAGCAAGAGAGGGGCGATCTTCTCAACTCAGACCGTCCAACGTCTATGAAGCTGTCTCAACTAGAATCGATGGATACCATTGACGTAACAGAAGACTCTCAGGGCGGGATAACCGAAGTTGACGATGCTCAGAAATCTGAATGGGAAAAAAAAGGGAATATAGGGTTCATGGAGCAATGGTCGAGAGAAGACGGAACAGAGAAAATCCCTTTCTGGGGCGGAGTCGAAGGCGCATACAAGGGATTCGTAGTCTTGAACGCTGTCAACAGAATCAAGAGAAATGAATATAAAGAACCGACAGTTCAATCCGAAGATTATAGAAAGGTGAACGAATTTATTCTCAGGGCTGAGGAAGAGCGTATCCGTGGTTTTTCGATTGGTGGGAATGTAACACGCGGCATTTCAAATTTACCTGCTTTTATGCTCGAATTCATGGCTACCGGTGGATTGGCTGCCATCGGGAAAAAGGCGGTTAAGACGGTAATCGGTAAAGGGATAACAACTGTCGCTAAGAGCAAAACTCTCAGTTTCGCGGCAGGGGTAGCTGGTGTGGCTACTGGAGCAGCTTTAAGGACTACTGTTGGTATGCCTCAGAATGTTTTAGATAGATACACAGATCGTCAGGTGGCATCTAATATCGAATTAACTCCGAAGGGACTCCAGATAGCCAAAGAGACTAAAGAAGCTCCGGTGACGTCTTTTTTTAAGGCTTGGGGCGATGTTGCCATTGAAAACTTTTCCGAGGCTTCTGGTATGTATTTTGGGAGGTATATCGCAAAACCGATAAAGGATATTTTGCCAGTAGCTTTGATAAAAAGCATGGAGAAAGTATTTTTAAAGATTCCAAAAAACAAAGCAGTCCAGAGTCTGTGGACAAAGGCTGGGTACAATGGTTTTATAGGAGAAATGGGTGAGGAACGGCTTGGCGATATTATGCGAGCGGTTACTGGAGTTGAAGATTTCGGGGCTGATAATCCTCATAGCGTGTTTGATAGGCTTGTTGCGTCCATCCCAAACGGATCAGAACTCCTGACAGAAGCGTTGGTAATATCTGTGCCAATGGCTGCACAAATGTCGCATCAAGCATTGGCTGACAGATACTCAAAAAAGAAAATAAACGGGGTTGAAGTTGGGAAAGCACCTGAGAGCGAACTGCGAGAGATTACTGATGCTGAAGCCGAAAAAATAGTTTTAGCTATTTCCGACCCTGCTGCGCTTCAAAAACAGATAGAGGAAGAAGATGTTGAGTTAGCAAGAATCAATGAACAATTATTCCGCGAAGAAATTCCCCAAAGCCCTGCATCGCAAAAGGAGGTCGCCTCTCCTGATGCGGGGCTACCCGCCGATAGTCAGGAGCCGGGCGTTCAGATTGCAACCGAAGCTGATTTTGCTCCAGAGCAAAGTCCTGTGAAAGAAGTCGAAATCATAAAACCAAAATCCACGCTTCTTCAAAATATTTTAGTGAAGATTGACGCATTGACGGATAGGGATTCTAAGCGACAAGTACTGAAAGATTCTCTCGAAAATGTCAAAGAGATTAAGAGATCGCTGTTCAGGAGAATTAAAAATTTCGAGCCTGGAACAATATTCAGAAAAAAGTTAAGACTAGAAGAGTTTATAGATATTCCAAAAGAATTTATGAGCAAAGATGGTATCGCCATTGATGAGGTTATGGACGAATTCAATAACAGTAACAGTGGCTACTTTTTTGAAAGCACTTCTGATTTCATAAACTTCCTAAAAGAAACAAAAAAATTTGAGTCTAGACTCAAAGACCAAATATCCGAGCTTGGTCAGCCGATAACCACCCAAAAAGAAATAACTTTTCTTCGTCAAAGAATCGCTGACATTACTTCGGGAATAAGACAAGGTGGAATTGATACGAGAAAATTAATAAAAGATTTTCAGACAGTTATTACTGAAATGATTAAAGGCTCTGACCTTAAAGATAACGATAAAGTGAAGTTCATATCGACGATCAAAAACATCAATAACGAGAAGCAGTTTGAAAAAGCAATCCCAGAGATAGGGCGTCAGATTGAGGAGCTTGAACGAAAAGATGCGAAAAGAACTGCAAAGCAAGCGATTCTTGACGAGTTGTATTCAACCAAGGTTAGCAAGCAATCTGGTAAACCTGTCGGGAAATTCACAGCTGATATACAAGTCGTACTAGACGCACTCCGAGCTGCTTCAAAAATGGACGTTGAGGCAGCTCTCGACCGTATGAACAACCTAATGTCCGATCCAGCATCAATGACAGCTGAGAATGAATTTGAGGCTAGAATCCTTGATATGCGGATAAACTTTGAAGAGGAAAGTCCTGAGACACTTCAAGAGCTTCTTGTAACAATCCAAGACATTAAGGCTGGTGGGGAAGCACTGAACGAGATACTAAGAAACGACAGGAAAGAAGCGAAGGAGGCGAATGTAGAAGCTGCTGTTGCTGATTTGAGTGGTCAGAAAGGTATCCAGAAAGGGGCTGCTACTTTCGGAATAAAAGACAAGGATTCAACTCGCAATCCTTTCAAAGGTTTGGTTGTCAACGGAATAATCGGTTGGAATAATATTCTTGATTGGGTATCTTACAAAAGTGGCACGCGTCCTGGGCAAAGTTTTATCAGTAAATTTTTTGACGTGTTTTCTCAGACAAGACTTTCTCAAGCTATGAAGAGCGAAATGATGAGGAATATCAGCGATATTTATGCAGAGTCCTATGGTCTTAAAAAAGACGGTGATGTTATCAAGCATCTCAGAGAAGATACACGTCCTGTAAATTTAGGTAAATTTAAAAACGCAAATGAAGTCGATGATTACGTCGTTCTTACAAAGGCTCAGGCTAGAAAGAAAATAATGGAAATGCTTGACCCATCCCTATCTGAAACATTCTCATCCAAAGATGGGATGGCATACACGGAAGAAATCGTTTCAGCTATCCATAAATTTATGACTGTTCAAGATCGTGTATTTATTAAGAAGCAGCTTGACTTTTATCAGGATTTCTACAAGAAAATAAACGATGTTTACAAACGGATGTACGGAGTCAATCTTCCTACGAATGAATTTTATAGCCCGATAAAAAGACGCGGGTATGTCATTAAAAATAATCAGCTCGGTGAATTTATGCAGGAGATTGATTTTCGGAGGAGATCAGTAACTTCGGGTGCGCTGAAGAGCCGAGTGAAATCTATTCTTCCTCTGGAATATGTAAGCGATACAATGGAGTTAGAGAAGCACGTTGCAGAAATGGGGCATTTCATAGCATGGGCTGAAAAGGTTAGGGATATGAATGACGTGTTCACCGACCCAAGATTCGTTCAGGCGATGAAAGAGAATTTTGGGTCTTCTGAATATGGAGTTATGAATAACTTTATGCAAGACTTCTCAAGATATGGGATAGATCAAGCGAAGCGTATGGAATTTTTTGATTGGTGGAGGGCAAGGACTACTCAAGTAGCACTAGCTTTACGCCCAGTTATTCTTATAAAACAGCTAACATCAACTCCAGCATATCTAAGCAGTATGAGCGTTGGTGAATTCACATCAGGCATTTATGATTTTTGGAAACATCCAAAGAAGAATTGGGAGATTCTCCGAGAGCATCCATTTTTCAAGTACAGGGCTGATAATATAGATCGTGACTTAAAAACAGCTATGATGACTGATGCTTACAAGAGCTGGAGAAAAACACCGAGCTTCGTTAATAGGCTAATGTTTAATGTACAGCTTGGCGACCAACTATCGATTGCTATGGGCGGGTGGGCTGTTTATAAAAAGTCTATTAAGGCTGGCATGTCTCACGAGCAAGCTCTTGAAGAATTCGCTCGAGTCTCGAACGAAACTCAACAGTCTGGTGATTTGTCGGAGCAATCCGTATTTCAGAGGGCTGGGTCTTTCGCAAAACTTTTCACGATGTTTAAGACATCTCCTAACCAATATCTAAGAAAAGAGATCATGGCTATTAGAAATCTTTTGGGAAAGCGCATTACTCCAAAAGAAGCCGCAAAGACTATATTTATTTATCATTTCCTGCTACCTATGATTTTCCAATGGGTTTCTGATTTCGGAAGGTTTAATGGAAAAAACCAGTTAAGGGCGGCTCTCATGGGATCGGCGAATGGTCTTTTTATAGTCGGAGATTTCCTTGAAGCTATTCTGAGCAATGCTCTTGGAATTAAAAGTTTCAGAAGGTCAGCGATAGAGCTTCCAGTCTCTAAGATTTTGATGGACATTACAAAGTCTTTGACATCTATCGATTGGAACGACATCCAAGAAGAAGATTTTTGGCAGGCTGTTGATGGTCTGTCTGGAGTTGCTGGGTTTGCTACAAAGATTCCAATCAAGCAGATGAAGGATATGGTTTCCGACACGGTTGAGAATCTTGAAGATGGAGAATATTGGAACGCTCTTGGCAGCGCACTTGGATGGTCTAAGTATTCTCTGACGGATGACGACTAATGCCCATGGATCTTAAAATTACACTAATAGTTAAAATTAAACGGAGAACTTATGACACTACCAATAGGCAATAGAACGGACGCAGTAGGCGCGAACAACACAGGCGACTACGATTACACATTCTGGATTTTAAACCAGAACGATTTGAGGGTCACGGTTAGAAATCCCAGCACTGACGTAGAAACGGTGCTTGTCCTGACGACGGATTACACCGTTTCAGGAGTTGGAAATGTAGGAGGCGGGGAGATAACGCTTGTTGACGTAAACCAAGCATGGCTAGGTACTGGGAATTTCCTCAATACTTCTTGGGCGATAACCATTCGAGGAGTAGAAGCACTTATTCAGGAAACTGACATCAGAAATCAGGGCGAATATTTTCCAGAAGGCATTGAAGATGCGTTGGATTATCAAATGCGCATTTCACAGCAACAGCAGGACGCGATTGACAGGTCGGCAAGGTTGCCTGAGACGATTGCGCCAACTGTTGTGAGTATGATACTTCCTGTTCCATCGGCTTCAAAACTCATCGGCTGGAATTCTGCCGCGACTGGAATTGTAAACTATACTCCGAACTCATCGGTATTTTTGACAAAGGCGACTCAGGCGCAGGCGCAGGTCGGGACTGAGAATGACGCTTATATGACTCCGCTTATGACAGCCGAGGCTATCACGGCATTGACTCCTGCTGATGTTGTGACGCTAACGAACACTGTTACGTTGACAAATAAGCGGGTAACTCTGAGGACTGGGACGGCGACTAGCTCTGCGACTCCAACGATAAACACGAATAACGTAGATTATTATTCACTAACTGCGCAGACTGCGGACATAACGAGTTTCACATCTGGTTTGTCAGGGACACCGACAGAGAATCAAAAACTTTGGATTTCAATTACAGGAACAGACGCTCGTGCCATAACGTGGGGGTCAAGTTTTGAGAATGGAGCAGTTACGTTGCCGACAACTACGGTTGGCACGACGAGGTTAGACGTCGGGTTTGTTTGGAATTCTGTAACGAGCAAATGGCGTTGTATGGCGCAAGGATAATTTATGGCACTCATCATACCCGATTCATTCGACAAATTATTTCTTCGTAACAACGGCTCAGGTGCGTCTTTTGCTGATAGCTCAACGGCTAATGTCAAGACCGTAACTGCTAATGGAAATGCAACTCAACTATCGATTCCATTTACCGATTTGCCTCTGATTAGATCAACGGGTGTCATTAAGAATAATTTGACCGCTGGGTTTTTTAATGGGACGAGTGATTATTTACTTATTCCCGCTCATGCGGATTTCGCACCTGGAACAGGGGCTTTCACGATTGAATTAAAACTAATGATTCTTGGGACTCCAGGTGTTTTGTACGCAATTACGGACACCCGATCATCCTCTGCTAATACAACTGGGTTTAATTTATATATAGATTCTTCTCGCCAACTTGCAATGAACATTGGAAATAGCACTGCAATTACGGGCGCAACGGCACTTGTGATAAATACTTGGTATCACGTCATGCTGATCGGGAATGGAGCGGCAAATGGTTCTCGTAATGTGAAGATGTATTTGGACGCTGTTCAGGATGGCTCGACATGGACAGCTGATTATAATTTTACAGATAACCCAGTTACTCCTATTGGAGTCATCAACATTACAGGTCTATATCATTTCAATGGCTGGATGAAAGAATTGCGATGGAGTAACGTAGCTAGAACAGTCGCAGTTCCAACAACCCAATATACATCTGATGCAAACACAAAACTCCTTCTCCATTTTAATAACCCAGCGAAGAGTCCGATTGGTCCTGCGATTTATTTTGATGGGGCTGGGGATTATTTGACTGTTCCCAATGGCGGTTCGTATGATGTAGGGACTGGAGACTTCTGCATAGACTTTACATTGAGAAGTTTGGCTGGGCAAGCAGATGTAGCGATGGGGATATTTGATAGTGGGGTTGACGCAAATAAGGGAATTTATATTCATTGGGCTCCAGCCGCCTCAAAGTATATTGGTATTTATCTGAATGGCGTGAGTGTATCTGGAGACGTAACCATTACTCATACCCTTGGAACCGCTTCTTCGTATCGTGCTCAAAGAGCCAGCGGGACAATAAGGCTTTTTGAAAACGGGAAGCAGATTTATTCAGCGGCTAATTCTACAAACATAACTGAAAACTCTGCTGTTTCAGCAAGTCTTGGAATGAGGATTTCTGGTGGGTCTTCTCCGTTTACTGGACATATGAGAGAAGTTAGATTTTCAAATGTTGTCCGTGATAGCAATGCTGTCTATACCCCCTCTCAAATAGGATTCACAGTAGACGCAAACACAAAACTCTACATCAAAGGGAATGAGAATAACGGGGTAACGACTTTCATCGATTCAGAGACTACCCCTAAGACCGTAACCACTTTTGGTGACACAAAGATTAAATACACCGAAGATTACCGCTCTTGCATCTTCAAAGACGATGGAAACACAGGGCACAAACCTTATCCAGTCTCAACTTGTAAAGTAGATTTCTTCTCTGCGTTTGGGAGTGGGGTTGCTTACTTTGATGGAACTGGGGATTATCTTAGTGTTCCTGATAGTGTAGATTGGGATGCAGCTAATTTTGCATACGAAGTTTTCTTTAGACCACGCATCCTTTCTGTTTCACAAGGATTCGTCGGTAGATCGGGGGCAACGGATGCGGGATGGATTAATGTGCATTGGAATAACTCGACTACCAACTTAGAGTTGAGTATCAATGGGGTCACGACAACTCTCTCTTTCCCCCTTGTTGCGGGTATGTGGCATTATCTTCTTATTTCAAGAAATGGATCAACAATACGATTTTTCTTTAATGGAACCTTGCAATCAACTACCTATGCTTATGGTACGGCACTTGCTCCCGCAGGAACAATAGTTTTCGGAAGAAAAGATACGGTAGATTTCGATGGTCTCATGGACAACATTCGTTTTGCATCAGGCACCGCCCGATACACAGCGACTTTTAATCCACCAGAAGATGTTACGGACGAGGCTTTGACTGGATTTTTCTTGTTTTTGTAACGGGCAGGTTATCCTTCTCCAAATTTTCATAACTTCTCCTGTTGTTTGTTTTATAAGTTCAACCTTAAAGGCTATTGATCAAGTCTGCTTTTGACGCAAACAGTTCGCTTTCATAGCACATCTGTAACGGGTCCCTCATATTGGCTCTTGCTCTGTATTTTATTTCTGATCCTGCCACAGTAACATCAATTGTTATTCCATTGACCGAGCCCTCCCTGATTTTATTATCAATAATTAACCAGACTGGTTGTCCGAGGCTGTATTTCGTTTCGATTTTCATAGTTGCTCCTGTTGGTTTAATAATTCAATCCCAATCCGTAATATGTCTTCTGGAGAGACCAGCTCTTAGCTAGAATAATATTGGATAGTCGGTCAATCGTATCTTGAAGATGTTCAATCTCCGCTTGAAGCTGTTCAATTTTATCATCCAAATCTTTAATGTGTTCTTGTTCGATCATAAATTCTCCTCAATAATTTTAATCCCATAGTTTAATATTTTTAGCCTCATCTGTTTTTTTGCTGCAGCATAAGCGTCAGCATAAGAAGCGGTACCAACAAAAGGAACAGCAGCAGCAACAGCGGCAGCATCAGCAGCAACATAAGCAGCATTAGCAGCAGCAACATAAGCAGCATCAGCAGCATCAGCGTAAGCAGCAGAAGCAGCAACAGCGGCAGCGTAAGCAGCAGAATCAGCAGAAGCAGCAACATCAGCAGCAGCATCAGCAGCAGCCTGTTTATTCTCCTCACTCGGATCGTCAATACATTTTCTAGCCGCCTCAATAGCTTTTCTTGGTCTATCATCATCAGGATATTTATCCTCGAAAATATCAAGAACTTGCTCAGTAGCATAGACAGCAGATGACACGTACTGCTTGTAGCTCATGATTCTCACCATTAGCCAATTAGCCCATTCCCAGTGGTCGTCGTTGTTAAGCGATTCCAAGACCCGGACAATATCGGTTTCTTTTTGAGACTCAAACCATTTAACACCAGACGCACATGCTTTTTTTTCTAGTAGCCATTCTTTTGTTATTTTCATATATTTTTTAAGTCATTCATAACTTTCTCCTAAACCAAGTATACCCACATCTCTGACATTGAATATTTGGTTCTAATTTTTTAAACTTACCAGCAATAGCTTGGTTAATCTTATGTCCCAAAAAAAAGCAAAGATAAAGAATAATTCTATCTTTCATAACTTCTCCTTTTTCTTTTCATTTGGAGTCCCTCTCATCTAAAAATCTAATCCATAATCATTAATAGCATCGTAATATGCCATGCAAGAGCCACACATGCGACCTTCTTCACAACAGCAATAGTTATCTTTTGCTTTCGTAAAAGATGCTCGCTCATACTCCCTTGCTTGCTTAATAATTTTCTCAACGTCCTCAAGAATTGCAAAGCTCGTAGATCCATCTTCATTTATTCTGTGCAAAATCTCTGCACCTGTCCCATTGTCCTTGCTCATTACAAATTTTCTATTTATTTCAGTTTTCATAAATTCTCCTGTTTATCTTCTCGTAAATGTTTTACTAAGCACAAGCCCGAATGCGACTCCTAAACAAAATATAATCCAATGAGTTTCAATCATAACGTCTCCTGTTCATCTGGTTTGTCTAGGGAGGATAGGGCAGTTCGTATTCTTTTGCGTTCAGAGTTGATACAATATTCAAGTGGATATTTTTCATCATTTGATAAGTCTGCCAGAAAATCATCATCAATAAAGTTCACAATCTCCACCACCCTTTTCCTCTCCTCTGCTATGGCTTGGTTGATTTTGGAGGCGATGAAGGTTCTAAGCTCATTTCTCTCAGTTTCTTCTGTAGCGTAAGATGATGTTTTTTTAGCCAATATGTGCGTTCCTATATCGCCTGAGAAATCAGTCCATTCAAACTTCTCATCAAACTCCGCTAATATTTTATCTGTGTTGGTCATAGATCTTTATTCCTTATCTGTTGTTAATTTGTAATTATTATTCAAACACACACTACATTGAGGGTCAAAAGTGGCATTGTATATTTCTCCTGATATTTTCTTGTGAGGATTCTCTTTTTCTAAGATTTTTTCTGTAATTGGTTTGGCTAGGGAGAGCAGGTCGTCTATCAAATGTATCTTACCCTTATGATAATGTCGGTCTGGGACTAACTTTGATGATTCAAGCGCTGAAACTTCTAGGCTTCTGCGTTCTTTCAGCCATTTGTCCACCATCTCCCTGTCTTCTGCTATGTCTTCCGCTATGTCTTCCGCTATGTCTTCCGCTAAAGCATGGTTGATAATTTCTTGCATAGCAGATCTGAACGCAAAACATTTGTGGTTTGTAACTACTCCTACTTTGCCCCATTGATAGACCATTTCAAATAGTTCTTTCTCTGATACTTTATCTGTGTTGGTCATAGATCGTTATTCCTTATCATTATCTAGCCAACCACTTTCATTTTTAGGTTTTCCTACCAACATACATACTCCTGCAAATAAAACTACTAATGTTGATACTCCAATTACTGTGTCCATGATTATTCCTTTTCTGTTAATTTATCTAGGGATGGGAGAGGGCTATTTTTATAACTAAATCTTCACAATCAATTCCTTTCTTACCATCTATGATTCCATCAAATATTTCTGATGGTTTCATAGATTCATATCCACAATCATCTTTTCCAGAACAATCACAACAAACAGACTTACCTCCTGTGTTGTGCTTATTGCAGACACTGTGTGTGTTTTCTTCTCCATGCTTGAATGGTTTTAGGTCGCTCATATATCTTTATTTATTATCTGTTAATGGTTTGTCTAGGGAGGAGAGGAGGTCGGGATACGGTTAAGACCCTTATCCATATCCATCTCCAAATCCATCTCCACCTCCATATCCATATCCAGCTCCATCTCCATCTCCATATCCAGATCCATATCCAGCTCCATCTCCATATCCATATCCAGATCCATCTCCAGATCCATCTCCAGATCCATCTCCATATTTTCTAAAAATTATTTCTTCCATACATCCGCACACTGGATCTGACTCGCCGCTCTCGAAGACATCGGAATAATTTCAATCACATTCGCAACGGTCTGAATCGGCACAACCATTGCAATTTTTGAATTAGCCAGATCACCAAGCCCGTCCACAGATACTTGGCTCAAACTGCACGCACCAGCCCATAAATAAATTCTTCTTGAATTTACTAACTCAACATTGATTCCGTTCAGTTCCGACTTTTGCTCTTTAACATACCCGCAAAAAACACCAGCCCCGTAAGACCGAATAACGCAATACTGCATTCCGTCTACTTTTTCCGCTGTGATGTTTATCGTGTCCGCTCGCACATACAGTTGATCGTCAATTGTTATCGTTTCTGGTTTCATTTTTTTTATCCCCGTTTGTTACTATTTATTTTGGTTAAACTTAAGACCCTTATCCATCTCCATATCCATCTCCATATCCATCTCCAAATCCACCTCCATCTCCATATCCATCTCCATATCCATATCCAGATCCACCTACACCTCCATATCCATCTCCATATCCATCTCCATATCCAGCTCCATCTCCAGCTCCACCTCCATATCCATCTCCATATCCATCTCCATATCCAGCTCCACCTCCATATCCATCTCCATATCCAGCTCCATCTCCAGATCCATCTCCATATTTTCTAAAACTTATTTCGTTCATACTTTCTCCTCATCCAATTTGCGGGCGATGGAGCCGTTGACGCTCCAGAATGCGCCGGGGTTCCCCGGCACTTAGACAGGTGACGAGCCTTCGCCCTTTTATCAATCTTTTTTTTTCTTATCTTTAACCCGCAACATTTCAACTTCCTTCTCGCTCAAAATCAAGCACCAGTACACCATGCCGATGTAATCAATCATGCGTCTAGCCAGACTATTCCCGCGTCTATTCTTTTTCATGCCCTAAACCTCGGAATCTGAATGATAAGCTCGCCTTGTCGTTTCGACTCTTCTTTGATTTTATTCAGTGCGAATATCGCATACGCTTCAGCCGATGTCAGATCGCTTGTCTGTGCTTTCTGAAGCAAATAAGATAGCTTCGGTGTCGGGTGCGCTGATACGCTTCCGCCTGGTGCATCTGAGATTACGATTGTTACGGTTGCCATATTAAATCGGCATTTCGTTATCACAGACAATCGCAGGCATGACAGACTTGATATTCCGCATAACCTTCCCACCTTTTGTCAATTCAACGTATTCAACCGTTACTTCTTTCCCCGCGTCAAGTGCCGCTGTGAGCTGCTCGTTTATCTTGGTGTCGAAAGTACCGTAGTAATTGCCACCAATTTTAGCTGCAAACCGTCGCCATGCCCCGTTAGTGCCTATTCCGTCATTGGCTTTTATTGTCTCGATTAACCCTGTTACCGACGTTACTGAAGCGACTGGGGCTGGGGCTGGTTTAAATACCTCTTCAGCCATTAAAGCGGCTTCTTCAACTGACATCACTGGCTCGGCTACGACCACTACGGTCTCAACCTCCACGGACTTTGATGCCACGATATTGCTCAACCTAGATGATTTCTCAGGAGCTTCGGTAATGACAACATCTTCGGTTTCATGTTCCTCGTAAATTTCATCGTCCTTTTCAAAAACCGATACAAGGTCGCTTGAGTTTGGTAAGCGATATTTTCCGAGCCTGCGAAGTGCTGATTTGCGGCGCATCTCATCGGCGAACGGTCCATGCCATGGACTGTCTGTTGACTTTGACATTGCCTTAATTTTATTCATCTGCTCTTCTGAAATCTCCTCAAAATAAACGGCTCCGTCCTTTCCGAGAGCATAAGCATAAGTCATTTCGATCTGACCACGATCACCACGAGATTTGACGTGCTTGAAATGAGGACCCTTCTCATCCGTCCATGCCTCATAAACGTCTTTTGAGTAAACCACTTGCGCGTCGATTGTTGCTATCTCACCTGAATTACGGGCTTTTTTACAGATTCCAGCGACCATTGCTGTGTATTTCGCTTTGCCTTTGAACGGAATGATAGCTGCTTCACGACCGTCTGGCATAAGCCCATCTTGTGCCGCTTGCGTAAACGCTTGATATAAGCTGTTTCGGTCAAGACTAGCAAGGTTCGGAGCGTTCAAAAGAGCAGTCTGCGCAACGGCGATAAACCGTTCCGGCTTAATATGAGCAGGAAGTGCTTTTCTGAAGTTATCCTGCATTTTTGACAGCGTGATTGAAATTTCTGATACTGGTGTGATTTCGGTTGTCATTTTGTTTTATCCTTTATTTTCTTCCAATTGATTCTAAACATTCGATACCCCTCTCTGTCATACGCTTCAATCCGAGTCGGCGCACATTCTCCTGATGTAATCGAGAAGCCATCGCAGAGAACTTTTTCGGCATCGCCTATTTTAATAAGCATTTTAGCCTTGCATGATTGCTTGCCTGAATTCGCCGCTTTTTCTTCTTCGAGAAACTTTTTATGTTCTTTTGCGAGTTCGGTGAATTCTTTATCGTTTGATGCGTCCAAGACCTTGCCAATTTCTGCATAGCCGTAAAGTTTAGAAATAAACTCTGCGTCCTGGGCGAAGTCGGGTTCAGGCGGTTTGTTATCTGTGATTGAGACCCAGAATTCATGGACACGTTTCCTGATTGCTTCAATAACGGCAATGTCCTGTTCTCGGCGAACCACAACAACATTATTCTCACCGACGAATGCCGCGATATAGGCGTATTCATATCCTGAAACCATAAGCTGATGTTGAACCTGAATCTCAATATGCGGTGGTGCTTCTACAGTCCCGTCATCGTTCTCAAGCCATTGATCTTTATAAATAAGTCCGCGTACTTTTTTGATTTCAAGGATTCCTTTTTTTTCTCCACAAATTTCAAAATCAAAACTTGACCCGATCTTTAATTCATCATCACGTATATATTCAGTCATTTTTCTAATGACAAAATTATTGTCTTCTGCGACCCCTTGAGCGATACTGTCTTGCAAACGAAGACCCCAGACCATGTCAGCATTTTTTTCTATCGTTACAACTTTTCCGTCTTTTTTACGATGCCATAATTCAAACTTAGTCATGTACGGTGAGATGCCGAATAATGCGGCTACCTCGGACGAAGTAATATCTTTGGTTCTTAATTCAAGCCATGCCTCTTCATTTGCTGGGTTAATTATTTGCTTCATTTCGCCACCTTCCTAAGTCTTGCGATCTCAACCCATGCGGATTCAACCGTCGGAAATTCTTTTTTGATCGCTTCAAATAGTTCTTCGTCGGCGATCTGCTTTTGCGCTTCGTCGTTGAGCCGTTTCTTTTCTACATCGATTAACCGCTTCGCCTCAACTTCAGCGGCGAGTCGCTTAGTTTCAACCGCTTTTCGAGCGGCTTCATCAGCCTCGCGCTTTGCGTCTTTATCAGCCTGCTCTTTCCGCTCCTTCTCGATTACGGCATTCTTTGCGTCGATTTCGCCCTGCTGTTTTTTAAGTAATTCCGCAGTCATCTTTTTGTTTTCTTCGTCCAGCTTGCGGAGTGTTTCAGCCTGTATGTTTTGCTCTGCCTCCAGCTTCTTAATCTTGGCTTCGTTCTCGATCCTTGTTTTTTCGGCGGTGTCGAAGATGGTCTTGCTCGTAAAGTAAAGAGCATCAAATTCTTCGACTGACATTGAAGCAAGCTCTGAAATTGTAAATGTTGCTTTTACGGATTGAAGTAAAGCCACACATCGATCAAGCTCTGCTTTTTCTTTCAGTTCTTTTTCTTCTTTCTTACGACGAATTTCATTGTCAGTCACATCGAGTTGAACCTTAAGATGGTTTTCCATAACATAAAGCTGATCTGTAATTCTTTTCGCTTCAGCGTCAACATTGCGCCCGAAGTCTAAAGAATCCGCCTTTAGTTCCTTGCGTTTGCTTTCGACTTCAATGCGTTTGTTTCTGACCTCAGTCCGCGCTTCTTTGCAGATTAAATATCCTTCCTTGTCGTCAATCCCCTTTACGACAAGCCCCATATACTCTGATTTCATCAGCGCGATTGCTGAGTCAGTAACGCTGTAAACAATCAATTCATCAATCGTATTTTTCATATTTGCCTTTGGTGTTATTCTTCGATATGTGTTAATGTTAGCATGTGTCAGGATTTCGTGTCAAATATTTTTTACATTATCTTGACATTAGTATATTCCTTACTATACTGATAATCAAACAATAAAGGAGCAATCATGCAACTCAGTCCAGCACAATATATAATTTACGTTTTTGGAGGTGTCCGAAAGGCAGGATTAGCCATCGGGCGATCCGCAGCGGCAATTTCAAAATGGAATAAATCGAAGAAAAACAAAGGAACAGACGGGAGGATCCCCGGTCCTGCGCAGATGGATATTCTGAATGTAGCAATGCGTAGAAAACTTGACATCACTGCGGATGACTTGATTCACGGCAGAAAAGTTACGGTTTAAAATGTCGTTGTCGCTTCGACCATACCAAGAGAGCATTGTCGATACTGTCAGAAACAAAATGAGGAGTGGTATTAAATCCGTTCTCATTACTTCGCCAACTGGCTCAGGAAAAACGGTACTTACTGCGTTCATGTTAAAAACTGCCGCATCAAAAGGCATGGCTTCTCTTTTTATTGTTCACCGCAGAGAGCTTATCAAACAGACAGTCAAAACATTCGGTGATGTCGGCGTTTCTCACGGAATAATCGCAAATGGATTTCCAGCCGATAGCTCAAAGCTGATTCAAATCGGTGCAGTTCAATCTCTTGCACGCAGACTTAATAGAATAAAAAAACCGAAATTAATTTTGTGGGATGAATGTCATCATTTAGCTGCTAATTCGTGGGATAAAATACACGCTCAATTCCCCGATGCGTTCCATGTTGGGTTAAGTGCCACCCCGCAAAGATTGGACGGAAAAGGCTTGGTTAAATATTTCAGAGAGATCGTTCATGGACCTTCCGTCCGTTGGCTCATTGAAAATAAATTCCTTTCTCCTTACAAGCTTTATGCGCCATCGTCCGTTAATGTTTCAAATGTTCATATGCAAATGGGCGATTATAACAAGGCTGAATTAAACATAGCTGTCGATAAACCGACAATCACAGGCGATGCGATCAAACATTATCAGAAACTTGCTGAAGGGAAACGTGCGCTTGTTTTCTGCTGTTCAATCGAACATTCAAAGCATGTCGTATCACAGTTTCAAGGGGCTGGCATTTCGTCAGCACATGTTGACGGTGAGACACCCAAGGAGGAAAGAGATGAAGCGATCAGTAAATTCAAAGCAGGCGAAATTAAGGTTTTATCTAACATCGACCTGTTCGGCGAGGGAATTGATCTGCCTTCTCTGGAGGCTGTTATCTTATTACGACCAACGGCATCCCTTGGATTATACCTTCAGCAACTTGGGAGATCACTTAGAATCTCAAGCTGTAAAACAACTGCCATTATTCTCGACCATGTTGGCAACTGTGTTCGGCACGGACTTCCCGACGAAGAAAGAGAATGGACTCTTGAAGGGACGCTCGGTTCTCGTAAGAAAAACGAAGAACAGGTTTCATCTGTAAAAATATGCGCAAAATGTTTTGCTGCGGTTAAAGCAGGAACGCTTGTCTGCCGATATTGCGGACATACATTTGAACTCAAACCGAGAAAAGTCGATGAGGTTGATGGGTCATTAGAAGAGGTTGATCTTGATGCGATGCGGAAAATTAAAAGAACTGAGCAGTATCAGGCGGAGACGCTTGAAGAGCTGATTGCGCTTGGGAAGATTAGAAAATATAAAAATCCGTATGCGTGGGGGAAATTTGTATTTCAGTCACGACAGAAAAGGAGGGTGTTTGGGTGAGCGAAAAACAAATTATGATTGAGATACAGCTTGCTCTTGCGAATGTCGGGGTTCGGCTGTTCAGAAATAACTGCGGAATGTTGCAAGACCAAAACGGAACTTATGTTAGATATGGATTGGGAACTGGGTCATCGGATTTAGTTGGGATTTGTAGCAATACAGGGCAATTTGTCGCAGTAGAAGTGAAAGCTGAAAAAGGAAAAGCCACAAAAGAACAGCTTGCGTTTATTGACATGATTAATTCGTGCGGTGGCATTGCGTTTGTTGCGCGGTCGGTGGGAGAAGCGTTGGAAATGATTACGAGGTTAAGAACATGAATGCTAGACAGAGAATATCTCTGAAAATGGATTTTGATATTGATGTGCATCAACTAATCAGTGAATACATAAAAAATGGTCTAAAACCAGAAGAAATAATTGGAGGATTAAAAGATTACACACTAAAAAAATATTATAAAAAGAACCACGGTCAACCATATCCGTGGGAAAAACAATGAACCACCAAATAAAAGAACTCCGAAAAGAATATTTCGATTTAATTGATAGGCGCATGATTGATTGCACATTACCAAACGAGAAAATGTCAATGACCACTGAGGCTTTTGTTGCAGAAGAACGACGATTGCTCATAATAATTGACACACTTAAAAACTCTATCGGAATAAAAACTAGGTGTGGGACTAGCTCGCTGTGCTATGAGTGCGAAGATATTTTCGGCTCGGCATCGGATTCATTTTTAAATTGCAACGAACATTACGGGCTTACCCCACTAATTTACGAGGAGTATGTTTGATGCAAACTAACCAGCTTGATTTTAAAGGCTTGGCATCCGAGTTGCTGTCGAGGTCGCTTGATTTAGTTTCAACATGGCTTCCAGGCGGGAAAGTACGCGGGCGCGAATATGTCTGCTCTGGGTTATCGGGCGGGAACGGCGATTCAATGAGCGTTAATTTGATGACTGGAATGTGGTCTGATTTTGCAAACTCTGATTGTGCGGGAGGCGATTTAATATCATTACACGCGGCTGTGCTCGGAATATCAAACGGAGAATCATACAAAAGACTAAGCAACGATCAGGGCTTCGTTCCTATCGACAGCCCGAAAGATTTGCCGCCACCGCCACCGCCTGCACCTAAAATATGTCAACCACCTGCTGATGCGCCACAATGCGATTTTAATCACGCTGTGTACGGCGAGCCGGCTGCTTTCTGGACTTACCTTAATGCTGAACGCAAACTTTTATTTTATATCGTGCGTTATAATATGTCTGATGGTAAAAAACAGATTCTCCCGTTTACTTGGTCTGCCAATGGCTGTTGGGTAAACAAAGGCTACCCTGCCCCTCGTCCGCTCTATGGGCTTGAATTGCTTGCAGAAAGACCTAATGCGCCAGTGCTAATAGTGGAAGGCGAGAAAGCCGCCGATGCCGCTCGGACGCTGTTAGGGCATACCTATGTCGTTGTCACATGGTCGAATGGCTCTAATGCCTACAGAAAGGCTATGTGGAACGCTATTTATGGGCGGGCGATACTTCTATGGGCTGATGCCGATCAGGTCGGAATTGACGCAATGCACGGCATAGCCGAGCTATTAAAACCACATTGCCCACTGATAAAAACACTGACTCCCGTTGGCATGGGTGATGGATTCGATGCGGCGGACGCGCTCGAAGAAGGGTGGGACTCAAAAAAAACTGTTCAATGGGCGATGTCATGCGTGTCAACCTATCACACGACCGCTATCGCAAAGCCGAGGAAAATAGTTTCTGAGCATACTATCGTGCATGGGAACGCTCAGATCATAAGCAAAGAAACTCATGTCCACGAAGCGGAAGAAGTTGTTCCGCTATCTGAAACTTCTATTTATTGGATTCAAGAGCTTGGGCTTCCCGATAACGGCAAGGGCGTTCCTATGATGAACGTGCTGTGCGTCATTACTGTTCTTGAGAGATACCCGGGATGGAAGGACAAATTCTGGTTTGATGTGTTCGAGCAGAAAATTCTCACCACTTGGCTTGGTGCTGTTGGAAGCAAGCCGCGAGAGCTTACCGATGTCGATACGATTGAAATGCAATGTTTCATGCAGAGTACGTTCGCTATGACTAAGATAGGCAAGGAAACTATCTATGACGGGCTTGTCGCTGTTTCAAATAGACGACCGCGCAATGCCCCAAAAGAATATTTCGAGTCGCTCGTCTGGGATGGTATGCCGAGATTGAATAATTTTTTTACGGCGTATATGTCCTCCGACAGCAGCGATTATTCAGAGGCGGTATCGAAAAATTTCTGGATCGCGATGGTCGCTCGTATTTATAAACCAGGTTGCAAAATGGATAATATGGTCATGCTCGAAGGTACTCAGGGTAAATATAAATCAACCGCTCTTGGTATTATCGGAGGGGACTGGTACGCCGAAGCTCACGGGCATGTGACGGACGCGAATTTTTATTATAATATTCAAGGCAAGCTGCTGATTGAGTTCGCTGAATTGTCGAATATATCCAATGCCGATGCAAATGCCATTAAGAAATTCGCTTCATGTCCAACTGACCGCTATCGTGCTGTTTGGGCAAAAAACGCGAGAGACTTCCCCCGCCAGTGCGTATGTGTCGGCACAACAAACGAAGATGAATATCTAAAGGACAATACTGGTGCTCGACGATTCTGGCCTATTAAAACGCACACGATACACATCGATAAGATCGAGCAAGACCGAGACCAGCTTTTTGCCGAGGCTGTTGTCCGCTATAAAGCTCGCGAATCATGGTGGGAGATGCCAGAGAGCGCGAAAGAAGAACAGGAAAAACGACGAATGACTGATGAATGGGAGCAGGCAATCATTCAATATTTGATGATGACAGGCAAGAGCGAAGAGGTTTCAACGCTGGAAATAATAACCGAGTGCTTACAGATTCCAATCGGGCGCATTGACCGACTGATTGAAAGGCGCGTTGGAAGTTGTCTCCGGCTTTTAGGATGGGAGAAATTCCAAATTCGCAAAAGCAGTGGGCGTGTTTATCTTTGGCGGAATAAAATATATTATAAAGAACCTGAATTTTAGTGGAATATATAAAACCGAATATTTGCGCTCGCTGTGGTAACAGTTGGCACGGGCGAGACCCTAATATTAAACCGAAGCATTGCAGTCGGTGTCACGCTAATAATTGGGGCGTGGTTGGGCATGTCGCGTTCGCCAAGAAATACGGAATTGAAACCATCCGCGTTGGCGGCTCTAAGGCTTTTGAGGTCAGAGACCAGGATAAGGCGAGCGTTGCCAGCTCTGTCTCGCGCTACGGCAAGGCAAAGGGTTCACTGTTCCGCCTGACTCACCTACCTAATGGCTTTATCGTTATACGCATTTCTTGATGATGTTTTCTACCGTTATTTTTTCGAGGAAATCTAACCGCTCGTCGATGATATCAAGCAATTCAATTCCATGATCAGCGTCGTCGAAAAGCTCTGTGACCTCACGGCTTAGATTGGCTTCGAGACAAAGTAACTTTTCTTCGCTAAGCCCCGATATTTCGCGCCTGAATAGTTCTTTGTTTTTTTTCGTGCGTCGGCGCTCGGTCATGGTGCAATCCTCGCTTCTAAATTATGCTTCTTAATTATGTGGTCTGCCCTATCGCTTAAAAATTCACCCGTCGCCACGTGCTTGAAAAGATCAAGCTCGCCAACGCTACCGACATACAAAAAATGCCCGTAAAAATTCCACGCTGTCGGACTCGCGGACATTCTGCCCTCGTTCTTCGCCCTTGTAAATGCCTCAAGAGCGTCTTTTTGGATCATCGGCATGTTAGCGGTCTCCCCTATGCTGGTCTTCATCCTCGGGATATTCTTCCGGCATATTGTTAAAGCATTTCGCGCAAACGCTCATATCCCTGTTTCTGAATTCAATATCCGTTAATTCCGCGCTCGCTTCGTCGCAGAGTCCGCAGAATTCTTGCGGCTCCAGTGATTTTTCAACCATTTTCAAAACTTTGTTCAAATATTCTGCCTGTGTCATTTCAAGCTCCTGTATTTTTTTAAATAGTTAACGGTTGTTTTCGGTAAAGCTTTACGGTCAAGGCATGATGTCCCGCAGTTCCACGCTATGATCAAGGCTCGCTCTGTAACTTTATGCCCCCTGGCCCTGATAAGCTGCGGCAATCGCTCCTCAAATGCCCAAAGCGCAATGTGAGCGGATTTCGACTCGCTGAATAGCTCGCTTGGTTTAACGTCCGCGCCGGTCATTTGGTTAAAATCCGCCAATATTCCGCGCCGGTGGATCTGATAAAGCCCGAACGATTGCCCGTTATCCCCAATGGCATTTAGGCGGCTGTTCGACTCAATCACGGCGATTTTAGATAGGTCAATCTGGCCGGCCACGCCCAACCCTCCGGCCATAAATAGGAATATGCCTAATAGTAAAATTTTCATACTGATGCTTCCTTATTTTTTGTTACTTTCCAACATTTCGAGTGCCGTTTCAATTTTGCCCCATGCCTTCCCCACGTCTTCTCGTCCGTGTTCATAGCCAAAATGATTTTCTAGCACTGCTCTAGCCGTTTCAAGAGCGTCTACAAGCACGAATTGATCATCAATTAATATTGTGTTATTCATTTTCTTTTTTCCTTTGTTTGTCGTTTGAGTTTTAAAAAATCAGCAATTGCAGTTATGCGCAAACTTTTCTAATCGCTTCAATGCTTTCTCGCAGAATTTTATCGCGCTCGTCCATCGCGTTCGCTTTCGCGTTTGGATGAAAATAGGCCTCTGGTCGCAAGTGCTCTTTTTTTAAATGCCCAAGACGCCCATTTTTTACCGCTGCATTGAGTGCTTTTCTAACGTCAATGGTGAGTCTCGAAAAAATCATCCTGACACCCATCATCCGCACAATCTCAACATTAGCCGCCGCAGCATCGGCTAGTTCATTAGTTTCCAGCATTCCTTGCGCGCGTTCTTTTGCGTCGTTAAATGAAATCATTTTCTTTTCTCCTTTTGTTTTTAAAAAATTCTACCGTCAATAGTAAATTCATATTCATTGGCTTCCATCGTGTCGGATATTGCTTCTTCGCTTTGATCATATTCAACGTTAGCATTTAATAATAATCTAAAATCTTCGAGCAATGCCCGAAGAAATTCCGATTTCAATTCGTCCTCTTCCGTTTCTTCTCCGAGCAATTCAAGGCTATTAGTAAATATCGCGGCTGTTTTGTATGTTTCGCAAGTTTTCCCATGACCGCGCAAAATTAATTCCGCGCAAACGGTAGCCGATTCTATAAAATTCCCTTCGTTTTTCGAATTAATATTTAAACCAATTGCTTTTGCGTCCTCTAATATGTCTTCCCACCTAAACGACTCCCCAGCCATCGCGCCTAGATACCAATTCCGAGCATTCTCTTTTGCCGAGTCTGTTAGTTCGTTATATTTTGTTTTTTCCTTTTTTAAATTAAGCCATTAATTCTCTATATTTAAGAACGGTCTCTTTGCTCATATAATCCGCCATGTTTTTATATTTCTCAATAGACTTCCTATCTCGACTAGAAGCCCAATAAGGGGCATTGCAAAAAGCGTTTTCGGCGTCTTTTAATGTTGGATTCCAAGTCTCTTCGCTAGTCCTAAATCCGCGTCCGGTTTGATTATTGGGTTTGTGGACGCTCGAAAAAGTAAAGCCGCGAATTCCATCTATCATGCAGTAGCCTAGATTATTATCTTTCTCAAATTTAAAATCTATTGAATCAGAATCAGAGTAAACAAAGATTTTAAATCTATTCTCTTGTAATTCTTTTACATACTTTGCCATTTCTGCATGTTTAAATTGTGTGTTATTCATTTTGTTTTTTCCTTTTTGTTTGTCGCCGGCATTGTGACCGGCTTTAATGCTTTTACCGCCCGAAGGCGTCACTCAAGATCTTAAAGCGAATCCGTAGAATGCTTCACTTGCTCGCCGTCTCTTTCGCATAAAAAAAGACTCACTTCATAGCTTTTTCTTGCCCCGAGAATTTTAGCCAGCTCGATGTATGCGTGCGCTCTGCTTGCGTTTGGCTCGGTCAATGTTATCTATGCTTTTTTCCCCTTGTAAAACCCTAAATAGCCGAAAGTCTTCATTTTGTTTCGATCTACAAAAATTATCGCATGGATATTGCGCGCTGTCAAGATTTTATTTACAGCCAAAGCGTTATTTTTTACCCTACGACCACCTAGAGGCTATGATTTTTTATCATTGGGCTGTCTTGCTGTCTTGGTAGAGAAAAAAAGCAATCAAGACAGTTTTGTATAGCTGAGTGACTCCTATGTCTTATATGTCTTGTATATATTATAGAGAGGATCAATACCAGGAGGAAGGGTTTTGATGCAGCGGGGAAACCTTTCAAAATTAGAAAGAATAGGGAAATCAGCTAAGACATCTAAGACACTTCGACCGATTACTATCAGCCCATAGCAAGCCATAGCAACATTATCTTAAAGAACTTTAATAATCTAGCAATGTAGAACAGTTATACATAAACTTATAACACGTGTCGGGATAATCCTGAATTTCAGCTAAGACAAATATAGCCACGGCACGCAAGTAATAGCTATTACAAGCAATAGCGTTCATTAAAACTATTTAACCTTTTGAATTGTTAAAAAGCTTTAATCTATGGCTTTGGATATGGCTATGGTTTTTCTAGGGTTTTGGTCGGTTTTTGACGGTTTTTGACGGGTTTTGTGCGTGTTTTGTGGCTTATATCAGCCACCGATTATGGGGATTCGTCATATGTTTCAATCCACGCGCCCGCACGGGGCGCGACTTACCGCCCGAAGGCGTCACTCCAGATATAGCCGGGTGACGCCATGCTTAAATGCGTCAATACCGTTATCTGTTCCCATGTACATGTAGTGACCGGCGTAGTTCCAGTCACGCGGATCAGCGGATAGCCGGCGCGCGTCAATCGCTTGCGCGAAAACTGCTTGAACATCATCTTTGATTGTCATTTTGTTTTTTCCTTTGTTTAAATTAATTTTTGACAGAGCCGGACGCTATTACATCACCGTTGCATCGGACGTACCATGCGCCAGTATTGCCGGCAAAAACATTTCCCCTGCAAAGTGCGCGCATAGATTTTTTGGCGGCCCGCAGTGATGTAAATTTGTAATCGGCGGAATAAGTTGACCCACTGTTTGCAATCCAACTGCCAATGTATATTTTCATTTTGTTTCGATCTACAAAAATTATCGCACGGATATTGCGCGCTGTCAAGATTTTATTTACAGCCAAAGCATTATTTTTTGCCCCTTTTGTCGCGCCCGCACGGGGCGCGACCTCCAGCCTTTGGCCTAACGCGACCAAATGCCGAGTTTCAATCCACGCGCCCGCACGGGGCGCGACTATGAAACTAAGTCGGACACGTCCTATAATATAAATTGTCCGAGCATTCCAAACTCGGGTACCCCACCCACGGGTTTTTCGCGCGCGGGGCCGTGGGGATCAAGCTCTTAACCACAAAATTCGCTAAACCCTTTTGGACCTGTAAGGATAACATTTACGAAACGAAAATTTTTTAAAAAAGTTGTTGTCCGATTGACATTGTTAGTATAATATTGATACATGGAAATGATACCGAAGCAATCGATAGTTGGTCTAGAAGGGAGGGAGAAGCGGACGAGGGCTATGCTTGATGATCCGTTATTTTTGGAAAAATTTTGCGCACATTTGGGGAATGGAGGAGACGGGCCTAGGTATTGTTTAGAGAGGGGTGTGAGATATTCGGACGTGTTGGGATGGATTAGTGGAGGTGGAGAGGAGAGGCGGATAGCGATAGGGAATGCTGAGACGGCTGGTGCGAAGTGGTACATAGCGTCGATAATTGGGGAGTTGAGGAACATCGGGATGGTTGATATAGGGTTAGCGTATGACGAGTTGGGGAAGTTGAAGGCATTGGGGGATATTCCTGCGGAGGTGCGGTCAGCGATCGTGGCGGTGGAGAGTGATGAGATAGTGGAGGGAGGGTTAGTGGTTGGGGTAACGCGGCGTGTGAAGTTTTCGGATAAGTTGAAGGCGTTAGAGTTATTGGGGAAACACTTGCAGTTGTTCATTGACACGACTCGGATTCAGCATTCGGTGCGTGTGACATTGGAAGATTTGATTGATCGGTCGTACACAAAGGAGGTGGGTGGTGAGTAAAGCCACGGTTCGGATTGCGGAATGGCGTAAAAATCCGTTGTTGTTTGTTACGGATAATTTTAAAATTCAGCCTGACGCTTGGCAGATAGATGCTCTTAAAATTCTTGGGTCGAGTGATCCTAAACATTCTCGAATAAGTTTAACAGCCTGCGCAGGGCCGGGGAAAGCCCAACCACACGACACGCTGATACCGACTCCGAATGGAATGCGGCGATTTGGCGATTTAAAAGCAGGCGATCACGTTCTTGCTGAAGATGGCGAGCCGACAAAAGTTCTCGGAGTTTTCGAGCGAGGAGTTAGAGATGTTTATAAAATAACATTCTCCGACATGTCATCCACGAAAGCATGCGGAGAACATCTTTGGAAAGTTCGCGCAACAAAGCACTCTAAAAACGGCTGGTCTGTTATTTCGACTGAAGAAATAATGAAAAGAAATTTAGTTGAGTTTGAAATTCCGATGCAAGGAAAGTCTGATTTCAAAAAGAATTATCAAATACCAATGGATGCCTATGCCGTTGGAGTTTGGATAGGAGATGGATGTAGAAAAACTGCTGATGACCAGTTGCTTAAAGAAATTGAAAGGCGTGGTTTCAAGATAGGGGCAAGAAACATGCTTGGCATTACAGGACACCTAAGATGTCTTGGTCTATTTAATGAAAAGTTTCTACCCGATGTTTATAAATTTTCTAAAATAGAACAAAGAATTGATCTTCTTAGAGGTCTAATGGACACAGACGGGTGCATTGATAAAGACGATGGACACTGTGAGTACAGCACGACATCACATAGATTGGCAGAAGATGTTGTTTGGCTTGTTAGATCGTTAGGCGGTGTTTCAAAAATTAAAATTAAATGCAGAGACTGTTACAGAGTAAGCGTATCGACCTCTTTCAACCCATTTTTTTTAAAAAGAAAATCAGACAGATGGCATTGTCCGCAAGAAAGATATTTAAAAAGATACATGGTGTCGATAGAGCCTTTCGGTAAAGAGAATGTAAGATGTATTAGCGTTGCAGATAAAAGGAATTGTTATCTTACGAATGATTTTATTGTCACACATAACTCCGCAATACTAGCGTGGGCTGCGCTCTGGTTTATTTCGTGCATGGGTTCGAGGGGCGAGCATCCGAAGGGAGCTGCAGTTGCTGTTACGAGAGATAATTTACGCGATAATTTATGGCCTGAGATTTCAAAATGGCAAAGTCGTTCTGAGTTTTTACGCACTGCGTTTGAATGGACGAAAGAAAGACTATCCGCGCGCGACCATCCTGAGACATGGTTTTTATCTGCGAGATCATGGAGTAAGACCTCGGACGAAGAAGAGCAGGGGCGAACTTTATCTGGGCTTCACAGTAAATATGTTTTGTATTTAATTGATGAGTCTGGTGACATTCCTGTTGCGGTTTTAAAATCTGCGGAGCAAGGGTTATCGAATTGCGAGTGGGGAAAAATTATTCAGGCTGGGAATCCGACGTCATTGACTGGGATGTTGTATCTCGCGGCGACGACGTTGAGAGATAACTGGAATGTCATAAATATCACGGGCGACCCTGATGACCCGAAGCGTTCACCGAGAATCGGCATTGAATGGGCGCGTGAACAGATCTCGAAGTATGGAAGAAAAGATCCATGGGTCATGTCGTATATTTTGGGACAGTTTCCGCCATCGTCCATAAATTCATTATTGAGTTTGCAAGAGGTGGAAGATTCGATGAAGCGGCAGATTCGTTTGAGCGAGTTTAGTTTTGCTCAGAAAAGATTAGGGGTTGACACGGCAAGATTTGGCATGGACGCGACCGTGATATTCCCACGACAAGGGCTTGTTGCGTTCAGACCTGTTGAGATGCGTGACGCGAGAAGCGGAGAAATCGCGGCAAGAGTGATGAATGCGAAAGTTAATTGGGGCAGTGAAATGGAATTCGTTGATGGGACAGGCGGGTACGGCGCGGGAACTATTGATGCGATGATTCAGGGTGGTGCGTCTCCGATTGAAGTTCAGTTTAATGGGAAGTCCATTGACCCAAGATTTTTCAATAAGCGATCCGAGATGTATTTTTTAATGGCAGAGTGGATACGGCGCGGTGGGAAATTACCGAACATTCCGCAGTTGCGAAAAGAATTACCTGCGATGACTTACACCTTTCAGAACGGTAAATTCCGAATGGAAGAAAAAGATCAGATCAAGAAAAGATTGGGATTCTCGCCAGATTTTTCGGACGGTTTAGCATTAACATTCGCGCTTAACGAAATGCCAGGAGAAAGCACACTTGAAGGGAAAATGCAAGGATACACGAGGGGAAAGCTGCTATACGAATACGATCCATTCTCGCCTGAAAGAAGTTAAAAAATAATAATAGTTTACCTTTCATACCATATATGGTAGTTATTTAATTTATGATCACTACTATTCGCCGAGCTGAGTTGTTTGACATCGACTGGATTTTAGGCGAACTTAAAATTTTCTCTAAAGCGATAGAGACAAAATACGAGCTATATGGTGACGAAAAATACTCAAAAGATGGGCTTGAAATGCTTATCAAAAATCACATTGTCTTTATTGCCGAGTGCGATTCGGAGCGTATCGGTTTCGTTGCAGGCTATTTCACACCGCATTTATTCAATCCACAAATCAAGATTCTCAGCGAACTTTTCTGGTGGACAGTTCCAAAGTACAGACGCAAAGGTGTTGGGGCTATGTTGATGGATGAATTTATTATGTTCGGAGAAAAGAACGCACAGTGGATTGCGTTTTCACTTACTTGGATGACTAAATTCAGCGACAGCTCGTTATTGAAACGAGGATTTAAACCGTATGAGAATGTTTTTTTGAAGGAGGCGTAACATGTCTTTTATTTCAAGTTTATTTAGTAGTGTTTCAAGTTTATTTGGTGGTGGTGGAGCCGATAAAGACGCAAATAAAGCGGCAGAAGAATCTGCTAAAAAGCTATCTTCTTTAGAGTCTCAACGCGCGTCTGAGATTGCAAAGCAAAAGCAAGACGATGAGAACAACTTGACTCGCAATGATGCGAAGAGACGACAGCAACAAAGAGCGGTCGGAGCGATCCGTGGGAGAGAAACTGTTTTAACAAGTCCATTGGGCGACCCGACATACAAAACTCCAGACACCAAGAAAACAATTTTAGGTCTATAAAATGCAACTATATTCAAAACGGCAGAGACACCAAACGCTCATTGCTGGATTAAGGAATGAGAGACAATCTTTCATGTCGCATTGGAGGGAGCTTTCGGATTTTATTCGTCCCCGTCGTTCTCGCTTTTTCACAGGGGATACAAACCGTGGAGATCGAAGAAACCAAAAGATTGTTGATGCAACAGCGACACTCGCGTCGAGAACATGCCGAGCGGGAATGATGGCTGGCATTTCTTCTCCCGCAAGACCGTGGTTAAAAGTTGCGATTGAAGACAAAAATTTGATGGAGCAACAGGATGTAAAAAATTATCTTCACGAAGTTTCAACACGCATGCTTGGTGTTTTTGCTAGATCAAATTTATACACAAGCCTTCCTGTTCTTTATGGGGACATGGCTGATTTCGCGACAGGCGCAATGTTGGTCGAAGAAGATTTCGAGAATGTTTTACACACCTATACTTTCCCGATTGGAAGTTACATGCTTGGGAATGACGACAAGGGGCGTGTTCGTGTTTTCGCAAGAGAGTTCAGGCTTACAGTTCGGCAGTTGATTATGAAATTCGGGCAAGTTGATCTTCTTGGTAAACCAGACTGGAAGAAGTTTAGCCTTCAGGTAAAAAACCTTTGGGAACAAGGACAGCACGATGCTTGGATTGATGTTGTTCACATTATCGAGCCGAACCCAGAATATGATCAAAATAAAATAGAGTCAAAATACAAAAAGTTCGCAAGCTGTTATTACGAGCAAAGCATGGCTGGTTCTAATCGTGATGCGACAACTGGGATTGACGAAAGTGTTTATCTTCGTGAGTCTGGATATAATTATTTTCCGGTACTTGCTCCAAGATGGGAAGTAACAGACGGCGACGCATACGGAACAGACTGCCCTGGAATGACAGCACTTGGTGACATAAAACAGTTGATGAACGAGCAGAAGCGAAAGCATCAGGGCATTGAAAAGGGAATTCATCCACCGATGGTTGGGCCAACATCCATGCGAACAGCAAAGGCAACAACTCTTCCAGGCGACATTACTTTTGTTGATGAGCGAGAAGGGCAGAAAGGATTCAGGGCTGCGATTCAGGTTCAGCTTGATCTTCAATATTTATTGCAGGACATTCAAGCCGTTCAGAAAATTATCGGGCGAGCGTATTACGAAGATATGTTCTTGATGATGTCCCAGAGTGATCGCAGAGAAATTACAGCGACAGAAATCAATGAAAAGGCTCAAGAGAAAATGTTTATGATAGGGCAGATGCTTGAGCAAGCGAATGTAGATTTGCACAATCCATTGACCGACATCACATTTGATTTCATGTTGGAGCAGGGGTTGTTACCAGAGGCTCCTGCTGTTCTTGAAGGGATGCGATTAAAAGTTGAATACATCAGCGTAATGGCAGAAGCGCAGAAGGCGGTTGGGCTTGGTGCGCTTGAAAGATTCACGACATTCTCGATTGGAATTGCAAATCAAACGGGTGATCCATCCCACATTATGAAAGTTGACTTTGACCAAGTGATAGATGAATATGCGTTTGGGTCTGGGGTATCGCCAAAAGTAGTTCGATCTGACGAGGTTGTTCAAGCAATGAAAGCACAGCGGGAGGAAAAGATGGCTCAAGCGCAAGCTCTTGAATCAGCGACACAGATTTCTGGCGCGGTAAAGAATCTTGCGGGTTCGGATATGGATGGAGATAACATATTAACTCAATTAGCTGGTAAAAAATAAAGGAAAAAGAAAATGAAAAAATCAATGTTACTTTTAATCGCGTCATTATTTATTGCTCAAGTTGCTTTTGCAGACACTTGGTTCGATAGCAATGACGCTCAGATCGGTCAGTTTTCAGAGGTGAAGTGTTCAACAGGTGTTACTTGCTCTCAGGTATCTGGGAAGGTAGCTGTATCTTTCGCTACGTCATTCCCAAGTACATTGGGAAGCAATGCCGTTGATGCCGCTAATTCTGTTTGGGCAGTATCAAATGGTCTCAGGTTTGAAGGTGCAACAGCGGATGCCCATGAGACAACCATCACACCAGTTGATCCTACGGCGGATAATCCATTGAGCATCCCTAATACAGCAGGCGCGGCAGGTACAGTTAGATTGAGCGGAGCAACGGTTGTTATCACGGCTGGCGCAACCCCGACTTTGACTGTTCCATTAGGGGTTGATTTCATCGCCACGCTCACCATCGTCACGGACAACCAAGATACAACAATCACGTTTTCATCGGGCGGGAGTTTAGGGCAAATAGCGAGAGTTCTGCTTATCACAGACACAGGCGGGGCAGGGGATGAGGTGGCTACGTTTCAAACCACTCTCACAAACACGACTGGAACTTTGACGCTTGCGAACTTAACCGCAGGACGATACGTGGTTTCTTTTGTAAGTGACGGAACTGTTTTCAACGAAGTTTCAAGAACAGCGGCACTCTCTTAATGACTGAAAGATCTTTCGTTAAAAACACATCGGATAGGAAGCAAGTTAAAAATGCTGAACAAAAAGAGAAATTCTTACGGCAGCAAGAGCTTAGAGACATTTCTTTCATTTTATCTTCCGATCAAGGGCGAAGATATATTTGGAGAATGCTCGGAGTTACAAAAACTGAAAAGCAAACCTATGAAGGTGACGTAAATTGGAGCATTTTTAATGCGGGTGAAAGAAACATTGGTCTTATTATTAAGGCTGATATTCTCGAAGCCGATCCGATGTCATTTATAAAAATGATGCTAGAAGCGAAAGACAGATCAGAAAAAGAAATTGAACCTGAAGAAACAAAGGAGCCTGAAAATGCCTGACGAAGTAGTTGTAACGCCAGAAGAAAAACTGCTTGCCACCGAAGCGAAAGCTGCCGAGACAAAGTTAGCGGAAGAGAAATCCGCGACTGATGCAAAGGCTGCTGATGAAGCAAAGAAGGTTGAGGACGCTAAAAAGGTTGAGGAGAAAAAAACTCCTGTTCCATACGAATTGAAACTTCCTGAAGGCTCAAAACTTTCTAAGACTGAAGTTGACAATATCGCTGCTTTTGCAAAAGAGCAAGGGTTGTCACAAGAACAGGCTCAGAAACAGATCGAGCGCGAAAGTAAGTTAGCAGAAGGGCATGATGCTAAAAACATTGCTCAGTTAGATGAAGCCACTGTTGAGTGGCTTGAAACAGCCAAAACCGACAAAGAAATTGGCGGTGAGGCATTCCCCAAACACGCTGAACTGGCAAAGCGTGTTATATCGAGATTCGGTACGGAGGAATTTAAAGATGAATTGAATAGAACAGGATTGGGAAATCACCCAGAGCTTGTCCGAATCTTTGTAAGAATCGGAAAATCAATGAGTGAAGACCAATTTGTTCATCCTGGTACAAAAACAGAACAACCAAAAGATCTCGCCGAAAAATTTTACGGCGCGAGTAAAAAGGAGTAAGTTATGGCAGAAAGAGGAACGTATGTATTAACGCTCGCTGATTGGGCAAAACGTCTCGATCCAGATGGTAAAACACCTGACATCGTTGAGTTGCTTAGTCAGACGAATGAAATTCTAACCGACATGATCTTTCAGGAAGGAAACTTGCCTATTGGTCATCGTACAACCGTTCGCACAGGTTTGCCGACTGCTGCATGGCGTTTGCTTAACCAAGGTGTTCAGCCTAGTAAAAGCACGACTGCGCAGATTGATGAATCTTGCGGGATGTTGGAAGCATGGTCTGAAGTCGATGTTGAACTTGCTAAATTGAACGGCAATCAACAGGCTTTCAGGTTATCTGAAGCACAATCGTTCATTGAGGCGATGAACCAAGAAATGGCATCAACGCTGTTTTATGGTAATTCTTCTGTAGCAAATGAAGAGTTTACTGGTTTGTCAGCTCGTTACAGTTCCTTATCCGCAGCCAATGCCCAAAACATTGTTAGCGGTTCTGGGTCTGGTTCCGACAACAGTTCTATTTGGTTGATTGGTTGGGGTCAGCAAAGCATCTTCGGTATTTTTCCGAAGGGTAGCAAGGCTGGTCTTGAACATAACGACCTCGGAGAAGAGACCGTTGAAACGACAGCAGGAATTGCAGGCACTCGTATGCGTGCGTTCAGAGATCAATGGAAATGGAAAATCGGTATTGCACTTCGTGACTGGCGTTATAATGTTCGTATCCCGAACATTGACATCAGTAACCTCGTTGCTAAATCGTCTGCGGCTGACATCATCGAGTTGATGATTAAGTCAATCCATCGTATTCCAAACATCCGCGCCGTTCGTCCCGTGTTTTACATGAACCGAACAGTTATGCAGATGCTTGATATTATGCGTCGTGATGATGTAATTTCAGGTGGTGGCTTATCTTATGCTGATGTGGATGGAAAGATTCAATATTCTTTCCGTGGTATCCCTATCCGCACTTGTGATGCCCTCGTTGAAACTGAAGCAGCGGTTGCTTAAATAACAAAGGAGAATTATTATGTTTAGAGACAGAGAAGCTCAATTTAGTGGTGCGCAAGCTGTAACGGCTGCCGCTGCTTCAACAGATTACTTGAACTTAGGTGCTATTCGTAACTTGGGAGTTGGAACGCCGATTTATCTTGTTGTCACTTGCGATGTCGCAATGACAGATTCAGGAAGCGATTCGACTCTTGCTGTTATTTTAGAAACGGATGATAACGCATCTTTTTCTTCAGCAACGCTAGCACAAACAGTCGGAACCTTCCCCGCTACTTCAGCGATTGGCACACGATTGGTTGTGGCATTGCAAATTGACAAAATCAATGAAAAGTTCTTGCGTGTGTATTACACGCCAGCGAACGGAAACCTTTCTGCGGGTTCGTTTACTGCGTTTCTTACGCCGAACATTGATGCGTACACAAATTACGCTGATGCGATTACGATTAGCTAATCAAGGATAAAAAGTGGGGTTGGGAAACCAGCCCCACCATTTTTTAACTTAGCAAGGAGCAAACAATGAGAGTTCGAGCACTTACTATCCCGAATCAAAATTATTCTGGTTATCACGGTCTCAAAAGACGCAAAGCTGGGGAAGAATTTAGTTTAAGTCCGATTACAATTTTGAGAAACGGAAAGAAAATTATCATTTCTCCAGAAAGTCAGTTTTCAGAAAAATGGATGGAGAAGGTCGACAAAGACGCTCCCGTTAAAAAACCAGAACAACAAACTTCAGATTCAGATGAAATCGCTGGAGATGAAGTTATCTAGGAGAAAATTATGAGTGAATTTTTTGGTAAAACTTATGAGACAATTGCGGCATCTCAGTCAGATCAGGCTCTTGGAGTTAATGGTGTAGCTGGCGACATTCTCAATCGTTTGGTTATCGTTCCTGCTACAACTGGAGCTGGGACTGTTTCAATTAAAGATGGTTCTGGTTCAGCTATCAACGTATTCGTTGCGGGGACACTTTCCGACTTGAAGCCAATCGTTCTTGATATTGAAGCTGTCTCGACTAGTGGTGGATGGAAAGTTACTACAGGAGCGAATGTAAGCGTTATTGCTGTTGGAAAATTTAGGTAATAGCAATGCCAGAATCATCGTACAGACTCCCAAATATTGGGGCGGTACGTCCGAAACCATCCGACTCAGGATTTTATGCGGACATTCAGTTTGATGCTTCAGATGCGGCTCCTATATACATAGGGCTAAACCTATTAAAAGGAGCGTCTGACGCGGCGGCTGACTGGAAGATTTATAAATTTACCTACTCAGGTTCGGCTGTTACTCGGATTCAATTAGCTTATGGGAGCTGGACATCTCGCGCCAGCTATTTCTGATGGGAGTTCAGTTCAACAAACTAACGGGTGAGATTGGTTTATTTGGCAGTTCTGTGACAGGCTCGGCTATTGCCGCTTTGGTTGTTTCAGGCGAGACACCAACTCCCGCAACAAACGGAGTTCAGACAGTTTTTACTGTTGCAAATGCTTATGTGGCTGGGTCTTTGAAAGTAACCAGAGCAAGTTTTCGTATGCACCCGACCGCAGATTTCACCGAGACATCTTCAACGACTTTTACAATGGTGGTTGCGCCAGACACCGGAGAACCGTTAATCGTGGATTATATAAAATCATGAAAAAAATAATTGCGGTAATTATTTGTGTGGCTGTTTCGTTTAACGCCTGGGCGATCGACCCGAAAGCTAAAAGGATTCAGACCGACACATCGAGTTTTAATAAAAATCTTTCCGGCGCAGATAACAATGTACAAAAAGCGCTGGATACTCTCGACAACATGACGACAGGTGGAGTCACCTCAGTTTCCAACTCCGACGGAACTCTCACAATCTCCCCGACGACAGGGGCAGTAGTAGCCTCGCTGAATCTGGGTAGAAATAATGTCTGGACAGGACAGCAGACATTTTCAAACGCTATGACAGGGGGCGGGAACTTTACACTAACCTCAGGAAGTAACATGTTTGTCGCCAATGCATCTACTTTTGTCACAACCATAAGAAAATTAGTTGCCTCTGAGTCATTTTCAATAAATGCTCTTAGTTTTACTGATGTATTTAGTCCTACAGCAAGTCTTATAAGTGCAAATTCAAGTCAAATGTTGTCGCTTGGAACTGGTTTAAACAGAGACATAAACATAATCGGTCAAATGTCCAATCGCGGTTTTGTAGGCATAGGTACCACAACTCCAGCAAGTAAACTATCTATTGCTGGCGGAGTAGGAATTGGAGCAACGTATACTAATAGTCCAGCACCAACTAGTGGCTTAATTGTTGAGGGCAAAGTTGGCATTGGAACGGTGAGTCCCACCGCAGTTCTGCACATAAAAGCAGGGACGGCTACAGCAAGCACCGCACCAATAAAATTAACATCAGGAGTTCTCAACACTACAGCCGAAGCGGGTGCGGTGGAGTTTCTAACCGACAAAATATACGGAACGATAACCACAGGCGCAGCCAGAAAAGAAATTGCTTTGAATGATATTGCCTTAACATCTGGACGAGCTGTCATGACGACGACGAACGGTCGGCTAACTGACACCACCGCGTTACCCGTTTCGGTGTTCAATTCAGGGACAAGCGCATCTTCCACGACCTTCTGGCGCGGTGACGGCACATGGGCAACGCCACCGACGACATCGGGTTACACCGGCGATCTAAACGATTCAACATCCACAAAAATCGCCGATGTCGTGGGCGGCATAATCACAGCAACGTACTATTAAAACTAAAACAGAAATGGATAACTCAATTTCTAAACCAGCAGATTCAAAAAACACAGGATAAACCAGAATGAAAAAAACAGCATTTATCTTAATCGGCCTTCTTTTAATTTCAACAAGCTTGTTCGCAGAAAAAAAAGCAATTGAAGTTGATCTCGCCGCTTTCACCGCTACTGAGATTCTAGATGACGCAAAATATCGAGGCTATCAAGAGACACTTCAGGTGGAGACTCCTGTTTATCAACTTGATGATCTGGGTGGATTTGTCCTTACATTAGACGGATCAAAGATTGTGATCGGGCAGACCAGCACGACCGTTCCGAATCGTGAATCGCCAACGGATTATTTGGCGCGTATGGCGAAAAGCATGTTCGATTCATGGTTGGCCGAGAGACTTATAAACGAGATGCGTCAGCAGCAGAATGAGTCAATGCAGGTTATCAGCAATCAGATCAAAGATAAAATTGCATTGTCAACGAAAATTATTAACTCAACAACAACAGCCGAATAATCGGGGCGAAGGGAAATAAAATGACACGGCGTGAACATGATCCAGAAAACCTTAACCCGAACGACCTTAGGCGAGGAGAATACATCGAGTCAAAAACTGGGATGGTAATTCGATTCGAGCTTGTCGGGATTATCATCGCTATTGCCATTCAAACGTTCGGTGTGGTCTGGTGGGGTGGGTCATTTTCATCAATCGTAACGACTAAGATTGATTATCTGCAGCAGTCTATCGCGGCGCTAAAATCTGAGGTGAAGGACAATTTGTTAGATCGGTATACGTCAAAAGATGCCGCTAAAGATTTTTTGTCTGTTTACCAGCGAATCGACAGGAATGATTCACGCCTGACCAGACTTGAACAAGAGAGTAAAACAGTATGACAATTTCAGATGCTACAGCAAAAATCAATGAACGGATTGCGGGTGACTGTTTGCATATTTTAAAAGATTTTGCCCGCATGGAAAAAGAGCATGAGTCCAGGATTGCAAAAGCTTGTCTGCGACTCGACATTGAACTTGACGCCAGAGATCAGGAGTTTCAACAATTAATCAAACGCATTGATGCGGTCATAGGGAGATAATATGTTTAAAAAATTAAACGGTTACAAAACTTACATCATTTTAGGTATTGCCGTAATTCTCGGTGGCATTGATACCTATAACGCGCATTGCCTAGCTAACGCAGTTGTCTGCAAAGCCTTCAGTGTCCCTCCATTTATTTACTCGATTCTCGCCGGGCTTGGAATTTATACGCGTTCATTAGTAGGCAAATAAATGTGGCTTGGAATCATTGCGTTAATCAATAAAGTTCTTGATCTTATAAACCCGTGGTCTGCGCGGTGGGCGAACAAAGCCACTGAGTCGGATAAGCGTGTTTTGAAGGCTCAAGAGGAAATGGTAAAGGAGATTGAAATTGAAGGACAAAAAAGTATGGATGCTTATCTTAATGCTAAGTCTCGCAAGCGCAAGCGTTAGTGGCTGCGCATCAAAAAACAATGACGCAAAAACTGCATTAGCGGCA
>Ga0163150_10001296_pt1 | contig 43006 bp, 38 predicted proteins | sample OliLakLV19P2IB_FD_148628 | JGI IMG/M metagenome (GOLD analysis project Ga0163150, IMG submission 148628) | Freshwater microbial mat bacterial communities from Lake Vanda, McMurdo Dry Valleys, Antarctica - Oligotrophic Lake LV.19.P2.IB | ecosystem: Environmental > Aquatic > Freshwater > Lake >... | reverse complement strand
GGGTCGGGGTGGGGCCAGCCGGGGTCGGGCTTGGAGTGGGAATCGGCGAATTCGTCGGCAGCGGCGTCGCGCTGGGCGTCGGCGACGGCGTCGGCAGGCAGGTCGCGGGCTCGGTGCCGAGCGCAGCCGCAAGAACCTCGTCGAGGCCCATGCAGACGAGCGCTTCGGGCGCGCGCGGCACGTCGGTGAGCGAGACCTGATGCATGACGTCCTTGGTCATCAGGAGCTGCAGGCAGTCGGCGAAGCTTGCGTGGTCCGCGACGACGATCGGCGGGGTCAGCGATCCGCACGCCGGCGCGCCGAAGCCGAGCCCGTCCTGCGCGAGCAGGCGCTCGAGCGGCAGCGCGCCGCAGCTCGCACCACGTACGGTCTCGCGGAAGCGCCGCGTCGCGGCCGCGATCTGGTTCAGGTCGCCCTGACACACCAGCGCGCCCTCCTCGCAGCACGCGCTCGAGCCGTTCTGCTCGACCAGGCAGCGGACGCCACGCGTCAAGCATGTTCCGAGTGCGCTCCTGACCTCGCCCAGCATGCGCTCGCTCTCGGCCGCGATCAGCGACTGGCAGGCGCCGACGCTCGACACGCCAGCCGTGGGCGCCGGCGTGGGCGCGACCTGCGAGCTGGTCGGTCGCGGGGTGCGCGAAGGGCCGGGGATCACCGACAGACGCGCCACGCCGTCGCTCGTCGCCAGCGTGCCGACTGCGACCACGAATGCGGTCGCCACGAGCTTGTTCAATGCGGAGCGTCGCATCTGATCTCCGGGTTGGGTTCGTGATCTGGCGGCAACATCATGGGGTCGACACCGTGATGACGCACTGGTTGGGCGTGACTTCGTTGCCAGCGAGCGTCGACGCGTCGACGGCGCAGTTGAAGGCCGAAGCCGGCGGGACGTTCGCACCCTGTGCGCAATCGAAACGCACCCGCGCGAAGTTGCCCGGTGGGATCGCAGCCCCGGTGCTGATCAAGCCGACGTTGAGAAGAAACTGCGTGTCTTGATCGCCGACGCTGAACAGCCCGCCCTGGAGGCCGGTCAGGTTCGTTACCCGCGCGAGCACGGTCGGGTCGTTGCCGAACCCCGGGATGCTCAGATTTGCCGGGTAGGTCAGGCCTACCGTCAGGCCCGCGGCGTCGGGAAAGTCCGTCGCACTGAAGTTCACCGCCACCGTCACGTCGACCTGCGTGCAGGTCACCCCTCCCCCGATGGTGGGCGTGGGAATCGGCGTGCCACCCCCGCTGGTCGGCACGGGAGTCGGTGTGCCGCCCGGCGATCCCACCGGGGTGGGCGTCGCGACCGGCGTCGGCGCCGGGCTCGGCGTGGCGGCAGGAAGATCCTCGCAGGTCGCCGGCCGATCACGCAGGACGCCAGGGAAGCGGCTCTCGAGGTCCATGCAGACCAGGGCCTCGAGCGCGCGCGGCTGCTCCGTGCTGGCCACGAGGTGCAGCACGTCCTGGGTGACCAGGCGCTCGACACAGGTTGCGAGCGAGCCGAGGCCGTCCACGACCAGCGGTGGATCGAGGCGCAGGCAGGCGGCCGTCGTGCGTGCGAAGTCGAGGCCGTCCTCGTCCATCAAATCGGCGAACGGCAGCGCGAGGCACACCGGCGCCACCACGTCCGCCACGAATGCTGCGCCAGCCGCGGCAATCTCCTCTGCTTGACGTACGCAAGGCGTCGTTGCCGCGGCACAACAGCTCGCCGAGCCCGCCTGGTCGAGGATGCACGGCAGAGCGCCGCGCAGGCACTCCGCGAACGCGGCGCGCACGCTGGCCGCGAGCTCGGCCGAGGCGGTACGAATCCTCTCCTGACAAGCCGACTTCGAGCTCGTCACCTGGGGCGTGGGGCGCGGCGTGGGAGGCGTGCCCGGCTTCCCCGGGATAACCGACAGGCGCGCCTGCGACGTGCCCGCCAGCAGCGCCACCATGGCGCACACGAGGACCGAGCCGACCAGCATGCGGGCGGTACCCGTTGCCGAGCTCCTTCCGCCACGGCAAGGACGCCAGCGGTTCAGCCGGTTCTTCGGTCGCTTCGAGAGGCCAGCTCGCATGGGGTCGGTCTCCTGGGAGTACGCAGAGCTTGGGGGCGCGCCCTGTGAGCGGGCACGCCCCCCTGGTTGGTCAGTGCAGCGAGCTCAGGGTTTGACGACCGTGATCACGCACTGGGTAGGCGTGACCTGGTTGCCCGCGAGGGTCGAGGCGTCGATGGCGCAGGTGAACGCCGAAGCCGCCGGCACGGTCGACCCTTGCGCACAGTCGAAGCGCACCCGGGCGAAGTTGCCGGGCGGGATCGGTGACCCGGTACTGATCAGGCCGATGTTGAGCAGGAACTGCGCGTCCTGGTCGCCGACGCTGAACAGGCCGCCCTGCACGCCGGTGAGGTTCGTCACCCGCGCGAGCACGGTCGGCTCGTTGCCGAAGCCCGGGATGCTCAGAGTAGAGGGATAACCGAGGCCGACGGTGACGCCGGCAACATCCGAGAAGTCCGTCGCACTGAAGTTCACGGCCACCGTCACATCGACCTGCGTGCAGGCGACGCCGAGGGGGGTGGGAGTCGGGGTCGGCGCCACGGTGGCGGTGGGCGCGGCGGTGGCGGTGGGCGCAGCGGTCGTGGTCGGGCGCGGCGTGGGCGTGGGCGTGGGCGACGTCACGGCGGTGGGCGTTGGCCCGCCGCTCGAGGTCGGGCCCGGGGTCGGCGTCGGCGTTGCGCCAGAGGGCGCCGGAGTCGGCGTCGGACCCGGGGTCGGCGTCGGCACGACCACGTCGTCGCCGAGCACCTCGTACTTCGCGCTCGACGAGCCCGCGTACATTGCCACAGACTGGCCGTGGAAGCCGTACACCCAGGTGTCGTTGCCGTCGTTGCCGTCCGCGTCGCCGACCGGCGTGCTGCCGACCTTGATGTTGGTGAGCTGCACGAAGCCGGACGAGTCGAGCGTCACCGTGCCCGGTACCAGCGAGCCGCTGTCGCTCGGCACCGCCGAGGAGAACAGTGCGCACGGGATCGACGTATCGGGCAGCGAGGTACGCGTCTCGATGTTGTCGAAGAAGGTCACGTTGGCCTGGACGTTGCTGCCGATCGGGCCGATCTCGCCCGCGAGCGTGCCAGCGTTCTCCTTGAGCGCGATCAGGATGACGATCGAGTCTTCGATCGTCTGCGGGTTGAAGGTCTGGAGCGCGAGGAAGCCGTCGTTGCCGCTCGGCGACAGCAGCAGGTCGGGCAGCTCGACGAAGTCGCCGGTCTCACTGACACCCAGGCCCACGGCGTCGATCGCAAAGGCCTTGCCGATCGCCGAGTCGGCGAGCGTCATGGTGCCGACCAAGGCATCGTCGACGAGCTGGAAGCCGTTCAAGCTCGCGTCGACGCAGTTCGCGTCGGTCTTGTAAGCCGTCACCGTGACGAAGCCGCGGTTGCCGCTCAGGTCCGCTTTCGTGCCGATCGCGGCGTTGGCCGCATTGACCGGCGAGATGTTGGTCGGGTCGACGACGATGGTGTCGTTGAGCGTGAGGCAGATCGGGACGTCGAGGAGGTGCGTGCAGCTCTCGCTCCAGAACGACCAGTGCGTCGTGACCGCCGCGACCCCAGCACCCGAGGTCCCCGCGAGGTTGCTCACCAGCAGGAACGTCGTGCGTCCGGTGGTCGCGTCGAACGGCATGACCAGCGTGTTCGCGGGCTGCGTCTTGCTCGTGAAGGAATCGTCGACCAGAGCGTGGCTCGGGCTCACGCCGAGCAGACAGACGGTCAGGGCCAGGAGACGCGTTGGCAGTCCTCTCATCATTCTCGTCCTCTCTTCTTGCGAAGCGTCTTGCGGGGGGCTCGTTCTCGGGGGCCGAGCGAGCGTGCGCACCGACCCACCGACGCCGGAGTGGACTGTAGGGGACGCTGGTTGCGCGACCGTGATCCGAATGTGACGAATTGGTTGTGCCGCGCGCGCGCAAGCTCCGGCCGCACAGCGCTGCGACGAAGAAAGGGCGGGCCGTCCTCGTCGGACGGCCCGCCCCTTCACCGATGACCCGCGCTCGTAGGGCGGCTAAGGAACGTACGTCACCGACACCGAGCAGCTGCCCGCGATCACGTTACCGTCGAAGTCGCCGCCATCGAACGTGCAGTCGAACTCGCTCGCGACCGGCACCTGACCAGGCTTGCAGTCGAAGGTGGCCGCGGCGAAAGCCCCGGCGGGAATCGCCGAGCTCAGGCTGATGAGGCCGGCGCTCATGCGATCGTCGAGCAGGTCCGCGTTGGTGTCCTGATCGCCGACGGTGAACAGCCCGTCGTTGATCCCGGTCAGGTTGTCGATGCGATCGACGACCGACGGATCGGAGCCCGCACCCGGCATGTCCGCCTTGGTGGCCGGGTAGTCGACGAACGTGGTCACGCCTGCCGCATCCGAGTCGGCATAGGTCGTCGAGATCGTGACCACCACCTGGGAGCACTCGTCCGGGGGCCCGCCATCGCAATAGGTCTGCGGATTGAAGCCCTTGACCAGGGCTGCCACGGTGGTGCCCGCACTGGCGGCGTCCCAGCACGGCGGCAGACCCGGAGCCTTGGAGACGATGCCGTTGATCTTCGCCTGGTACTTGGGCAGCACGCCCTTGGCGGGATCGTTGAGGCAGGCGTCGACGCCGTCTGCCTTGGCCTTGGAGAAGTTGGCAGCGCCCTTGGCGTAGCACTTCTCGACCGAGGCGGCGAGCTTCGCCGCTTCCTTGCTGGCTTTCTGGACGTTCTTCAGCACGGCGGGATCCGGCGGGATGAAGCCGCCGCCGAACTCGGACGGCAGCGCGCCAGTCACATACGTGCCGGCGAGGGCGCTGCTCGACGCGAGCGCCAGTAGAGCCACGGCCGCGGCGACGGGCAGAGCTCCCGCGCGTAGCAACCGGAGAGTGTGCATCTTTCTCATCTTGATAGCCTCCGTAGGGGTCGGCGCTCGCGACGCGAGACGCGCTCGGGTCGCGTGCATCGGCCGACCTTGGTCTCGGTTTCGTAGGCCTCGACCGGCCTAGTCACGAATGAACGAGATGAACTTGAACCGGCCGTCGACCTCGGCAACCGACCCAGTGTTGAGGACGTGCTCAGCACCCTGTTGGTCGATCAGCGTCAACTCGAGCCGGTCGTAGCAGCGGAACCACGCGTACTCGTCGATTCCCTTCAGCCACGTGACGTTCTTGATATGGTACTGTCGGCCACCGTAGGCGGACACGAGATGCTGGCTACCGTAGACGCTCTTGCCGTTCAGGGATTGCCAGAAGTACTCGTCCGCAGCGGGGCTCAGCTTCTGCGGCGGCTGCCCGGGCGGAACGCTGCCCGGCATGATGACCTGGCGATACTCCACCTCGCCGACGCGCAGGTTCTCTAATGCGCCGCGATCACCCGCCTCGAGCGCCGCAACGAACTTCCCGAGCAGCTCGTCCACCGAGGACGCCCCACCCGACAGCGGCGGATGCGGCGCGGTCCCGCGAGGAACCACGAGCGACCCGTCGACCGTCGTGCCACCCAGGACAGCCATCACGAAGACGCCCAGTACGAGGGCGAGGACGGAGATCCGAGCCAGCTTCATGTTCACCACCACATTCCTGTTTCGTCGCTTGAAAGGGCGCGTGCGACCGGCGGGAAGTCCTCCGCCGGTCGCACGCGAGTGGCGCGATCTCAGTTGATCGCGACGTTGTACCAGGGCGCGGTGAGCCAGCTCGCCGCACCCGGCTGGAAGCCACCGCGGTAGCCGGTGGTGTCGAAGAACGCGTCGACCGTCTTGCAGTCGATCGCGGCCGAGTTCGCCGCGGCGCTCGGAACCGGGCTCAGCGGCGGCCAGGTCTCACCCGTGCCGACGGGCAGGCCCGGATCGGTGGTGACGGTCGGCGCCGTCGCCTGGCCGGTCCACAGGGTGAACAGCTGCGCGGTGCTGCAGTTGCCGCCGGTCGCGTTCGCATCCGCGTGCACCGTGCCGGTCGTACCGTTGTTGAAGAAGACGCAGTCCTGGCAGTTCAGCTCGCCGGTCAACGTCGGGCCGACGCCGCAGGCGTTGTTCGACGTCGCCGAGTCGTTCATGCGCACACCCGAGGTGTTGGCGTTGATGGCGATCGTCTTCATGATCTGGCCCGCCGTACCGCGGCGGAGCAGCATGTTGCTGTTGGTCTTGTTGCCGTTGGCCTGGTTGCGCGTGCCTACCAGCGTGACGTTGCAGAACTTGGGCTTCGAGCGCGGCAGGAAGTCGTTGCCGTTCTCGTTGTTGTCGCCCTCGAACTCGTGGCTGCCGCCGGTGTCCATGTTGCCGCCGTAGTGCGCGGCAAAGCCGTACTGCAGCGAGCCCACGGTGCCGAGCTGCCAGTCCAAGCCGTCGTCCGCCATCGCGGTCGCGGACATGAACTTGCTGTTCACGTTGCCACCGAACCACTCGAGGCCGTCGTCGAGGCCCTGGTTCACGTGGACGTGGTCGATGGTCGTGCCACGGCCCACGCCGTTCATGGTGAACAGGTTGAGCTCGTTGTTCGGGCTCAGGATGCGGCCCGCGAACTCGACGCGGATGAAGCGGGCGAGACCGCTCGAGTCGTTGGCGTCGGTACCACCGAAGGGCGTGTTGGCGAGCCCCTCGGCGAGACCCTCACCACCGGGAACGTTGACCGGCGCGCGGCCGTTCAGGACGACGCCGCCCCAGCAGCCCGCGAACTTCGAGCCCGAGCCAAGGTCGCAGGTGAACACGATCGGGTTCGCCGACGTGCCCGGCGCGTTGATCTTCGAGTCGCGACGGAAGACCAGCGCCGAAGTCGGGTCGCTGGTGGGCGTCGAGTCACCGAGGATCAGCGCGCCCGGGTTGATGGTGAGCACGACGTTCGGCTCGACGAACACGATGCCGTCGAGCGTGTAGGTGCAAGCGTCCCAGGTCTCGTTGGACGAGATCGTGCCCGAGACGACCGAGCCGCACGGGCGGATGGTGCCCTGGCCGTCGCACAGCGCGAACAGCGTCTCGTTGCCGAGAACGCTCGAGAACAGGATGACGACGTCGGCGGTGCTGATGCTGCCGCTATCGTTGACGTCGCCGCAGTCGTTCACACCCGCGCCGCCGCAGAGCGGCGACGGGTCCGGGTTCTCGAGGACGGCGCGGAACAGCAGCACGACGTCGGCGGTGCTGCGGCTGCCGTTACCATTCAGATCGCCGCAGACCGCCGCGTGCGCGCTGCCAGCGAAGGCGAGCGCGAGCAGCATTGCGACGCCTCCCATCATTCCCTTCAGAGTCTTTCTCATCATCATTCTCCTCGATCGTTCGGAGCGTGCTCCGATGGTGAAGGAACTCGCAGCCGCACGCCCGAGCTTGAATGGGCGAGCGGCCGCGGGTTTGAGCAGAGGTTGCTCAGGGCATTTCGGTGACGGTGACCGAGCAGGTCACGCCCGCGACCGGCTGGCCGAGAGCGTCGACCGGGTCGCTTACCGAACAGCCGGTGAGCTCGACCTGCGTGAAGCACGAGTTGTCACCCGGGCAGCAGCCCGCCTGGGGGCCCGGCCCGAACGGCAGGTTCACGCCGGGGCTGCACACGAGCGGGTCGCCGGTGTCGCAGAACTGACCAGTGCTGCAGTCGCTGTTGCTGAAGCAGACCGTTGCCGGCGACGGCGAGCAGCGGCCACCGCAGCCGAAGGTCTGCTGGTTCCGGTTGCAGACGCCCTGCGAGAGCGCGACGCAGTTGTCCATCGTCACCTGGAACAGGTCGCCGCTGTCAAACAGGTTGCTGATGTTGATCATGCCGACCGTGCCGCCGCTGTTGTCGTCGTTGAGCAGCGCCAGGCCTGCCGGCTGCAGGGTCTGGAACCGGCCCTGGACCACGCTCGACGTGCCGATGCCGGGGATACCCGCCTCGAACTGCGGGTACTCGACCGTCACCTGGAGCCCGGCGAGCGACTCGGGGGTGTTGATCGCGACCTTCACCAGGCGCGTGCCCGTGCCGCCGCCCGTTCCGACGAACGGCGTGCAGGAGTTGCCCTCGAGCTCGCAGCTCGAGTTGCAGCCGTCTCCCGAGACCAAGTTGCCGTCGTCGCACTGCTCGCCAGCGCCCACTGCGCCGTTGCCGCAGCCGGCCGGCGCTCCGTAGACCGCCTTGGCCAGGTCCTGCCCGGTCGCGACGGCGCTGTCCACGACGCAGTCGTCGAGGCTGGCGAGAACCGTCGAGCAGCTGCCCACCTTCGTGAGGTCAACGCCCGTGCAGTTCTTGGTGATCTTGCTCTTCGAGCCGGCCGAGGTGCGGCTGCCGGTGTCGAGGCAGGTGGGCGAGATCGCCCCGAAAGAGCTGGCGTTCTTGTCGAGGTCGCGCTGGCACTTCACGGAGTCGGCGATGACCTCCTTGATGACCGTCGATCGCGCCTGCGCGATCGAGCGGTGACATGCCACCACGTCACTGTCGCAGAGGAGGTCCTCGGCGCCCAGGTTCACCTGCGAGTTGCCGGTCAGCTCCTCGACGATCTTGTCCAGCACGTCCGCCTGGACGCCGCCGGGGTAGTTTGCAAGGACCGGGCTTCCCGTGCAGGCGCCGTTGATGTTCGAGAGCGCCTTGGCCTCCCGGCTCGAGTAGGCGCCCCTCGGATCGACCTGCGCCGAGTCCACGATGTTGCACTCGCCGCGCATGCTGCCGATCAGGCACACGCGATCGCGCTTCTTGTGGCACTGGTCGACGAAGCGGCTACCAAGGCCGAGCAGCACCTTGGTTTCCTTGCCGATCTGGGCGCGACACTCGAAAGGGCCTGCTTCGGCGCTCGCGGTGAGCCCGAAGAACGCGGCGGCCGCGGCGAAGGCCGCGACGGTGCGCATTCGGCCGGGTGGTTGAACGCAGTCTAGCATAGTGTGTTCCTCCTTGACTGGGGGGTGGCGCGCACGGTGGGGGCGTGCGCGGCGTCCAGACGGGGACACTACGCTGCGTTCGTGTTGCTGCCGTTGAGGTTGTGTGTCGGTTGCGTAAACTCGGGCGCGATCGATTCGCAGACTTGACGATCCGCACAAATGCCGCCCCATCCGGCCCCCGGTACGGTTACCGCCACCGCCGCGTCACGAAGACGTCACGTCCGCATAACCGACAAGCAACCGTGCTCCGGCTATAGGCGCCGTCGACGGAACGCTGCGGGTGTCGCTCCCGACCCCGCGCCCACTGCAGAAGGGTTGGAGCTCAAGGATGAGGAAGGTCTGCGCCCGCCGTTGGTCCACGTTTGCCTGCGCGTGCCTGCTGCTGGCGATCACGCCGCGCTTGCTCGCGGCGCAGGATACCCCCGACGCACCGGCACCGGCCGCGCTGCCCACTGCCGGCGGCGGCCAAGGCACGATCTCGGGCGCGGTGCTGGACGTCGTGAGCGGCGACCCCATCATCGACGCCGGCGTGGAGCTGGTCGGCAAGAAGAAGAGCGCGCGCACCGACATCGACGGCAAGTTCAGATTCAAGGTGCCGATCGGCGAGTATCAGGTGCGCATCTTCGCACCCGGCTACCAGGGCGCGCGCATCACCAACATCAACGTCAAGGCGGGCCAGGTCACGCTTGCCGACACCACGCTCTCTCCGGAAGGCGAGGCCGGCGTCGAGGTGGTCGAGGTGGTCGCGCAAGCCAACCGGGCGGCCGAGGCGACGCAGATCCTGACGCGCCAGAAGGCGGACACGGTCCAGGAGACGATCAGCGCCGAAGTCATCAAGAAATCTCCGGATTCGGACGCGGCCGAGGTCGTGACCCGGGTGCCCGCAGTGACCGTCAAGGACGGCTTCATCTTCGTGCGCGGGCTCGGCGAGCGCTACTCGAGCGCGCTGCTCAACGGAAGCCGCCTACCGAGCACCGACCCGAACCGGCGCGTGGTGCCGCTCGACCTCTTCCCCGCCGATTTCCTGGCCTCGCTGGCAATCATCAAGTCCTACACGCCAGACCTGCCGGGTGACTTCGCCGGCGGCCTGGTGGACATCAACCTGGTCACCTTTCCGACCGAGTTCGAGGCCAGCGTCGGTCTCGATCTCGGTGCCAACACCAGCGCCACGTTCCAGGATTTCGGTACCTACGAGGGGGGCGGCGCCGCCGACTACTTCGGCATCGACAACGACCGCGGGCTGCCGGGCGATTTCGGCAACAAGCCCTTCTTCGGCGTGCTGCCGCGGCCCGAGCAGCAGAAGCTCGCCAGCTCGCTGAAGAACATCTGGTCGGCGAACACCAAGACGGCGCCGCCCAACACCGGGCTCGACTTCACCATCGGCAACTCCTGGGGCCCGTTCGGCGTGAACTTCGCGGCGCTGTGGAAGAACGAGTACGAGGTCCAGGACCCGCTGGTCGAGCGCATCATCGTGTGCAGTGAGAACTGCAACGAGGGCGACTCGAATCCGAGCCTCGTCCCGCAGGAGAACTTCGTCTACAACCTGTCGACGTTCGAGACCACGCTCGGCGGCGTGCTCACTGCCGGCTACGAGCTGAGCCCGACCGATCGCCTCACCTTCCGCTCGCTCTACAACCTGAAGTCCGAGGATCAGGTCTACCTCGGCACCGGCATCAACACGAACCAGCAGCCGCTCGCGACGACCCGTCTCCAGTGGACGCAGGAGCAGCTCGCCTTCGGGCAGCTCGCCGGCAAGCACGTCCTGCCGGTGGTCGAGATCGACTGGCGGAGCGCGTTCGCCTACTCCACGCAGGACATTCCGGACGCGCGCACGAGCTCGTACGAGCTGCAGAACCAGCCGGCGCTGTTCTCCACCCAGCCGCCGAGCGGAACACGAGTCTTCTTCGACATCGAGGAGACCATGTCCGACTCGGCGGTGGACTTCATCGTACCCTTCAAGACCGCCCTGCCCTTCACGGACGTCTGGTCGGGCCTGCCGGGGAAGTTCAAGTTCGGGCCGGCCTACACGTTCCGCGACCGCACCTCGAACCTGCGGCAGTTCTCCTATCGCCCGGGCAACCAGGACTTGAGCCAACCCCCCGAGGTGGTGCTCAATCCGGAGCTCATCGACGAGGGCGATCTCCTGTTTCAGGAGACCACCAGCAAGGCCGACTCCTTCAAGGCGACCGAGGAGATCATCGGCGGCTACGGCATGTTCGACGTGCCCCTCTGGAAGGACCTCGTGCGACTGGTCGCCGGGGTGCGGACGGAATACTCCTTCATCCGGCTGCGCACCTTCACGCAGGGCGTCGAACCATCCAACGTGACGTTCAACACCACGACGATCATCAACAACACCGATCCACTCCCCGGCATCAACCTCATCGTGACGCCGCGCAGCGACATGAACGTTCGCGCCGGCTACAGCCAGACCGTCTCGCGACCGGAGTTCCGCGAGCTGTCGCCGATCCAGTTCCCCGAGCCCCAGGGACTACGCACGACGCTCGGCAATCCAGACCTGGTCGAGGCGAGCGTCGACAACATCGACCTGCGCTGGGAGTGGTTCTTCTCGCCGCTCGAGCTGGTGTCGGCGAGCTTCTTCTACAAGCTGCTCGACAAGCCGATCGAGCAGGTACTGGTGCCGATCGGCTCGACCTACGCCAACTCCTTCGAGAACGCGAAGGACGGCACGCTGTGGGGCTTCGAGCTCGAGGGGCGCAAGAACTTCGGCTTCCTCGCCGACGACCTGGCGCCGGTCAACGTGAGCGTGAACGTGGCCTACATCAACTCGGACGTGGAGCTGGAGCCCCAGACCGGTCCGCTGCAGGTGCCGCTGACGACACCGAACCATCCCTTGCAGGGTCAGTCGCCTTACGTGATCAACGCGGCGCTCGAGTACGTCTCGCCCGACTGGGGCACCGCGCGGTTGCTGTACGTCACCTCCGGTGAGCGCATCGTCGCGCTCGGGCCCAGGCCGGTGCCGAACATCGAGGAAAAGCCTCGCACCCAGATGGACTTCGTCTGGTTCAACGAGATCGACGTCTTCGGCGCGCCCGTGACCGCCAAGTTCGCGATCGAGAACATGTGGAACGATCGCTACCTCTTCAAGCAGGGCGATCTGGTGCAGAGCCGCTTCCGGACGGGTGTGAAGGTCGGGCTCAGCTTCACCTACGACTTCTCCTGAGCGTGCGCGCGTAAGCGGGGACGCGCGCGGCAACCGAAGCTTCATGTGTCGGTGACGCGACGTTCACCGCGCCGTAGCACAAGCGTGCGAAGCTCGAACGTCCATTCCCATGCCCGAGCGGGTGCGCGCGCACCTCGCACGACGGGCGCAATACCAAACCATGCGACACGACGGCCGGAACGAACCGGACCGCCGGGTCGCGTTCGAGAGGCTCACGCGGCGCGCAGGACGCGCGCGGAGCGGGAGGAGGATCCGTGGCTCGAAACGAACGCTCCGGAACGAATACGACGAGCACGCCCCGATCGCGGGGGCGACAGGCACTCGGCGCTGCAGTCGCAGCACTCGCGCTGCTCGCCTCTGCTGGTCACGCGCGCGCCCAGGCGACCATCCCCGTACCCGGGGTCAGCGGCGATCAGCTCATCTACTTCTACGACGCGCGCACCAACCGCGTGCCGTTCCTGACGGTGGCGAACCCGGCCTCGACGCCAGTCGTGATCGAGGTCGCGTTCTACCCTGCCAACCTCGCCAGCCGTCTCGGCGAGGTGATCCTCACGTTGCCCGGCGGCGGCAACATCGTCATCGACCCGAGCTCGAGCTCCGTCGCCGGTGGGGCGGCCAACGGCAACGCCGGTCTCGCCGTCGTCACGCCGATCGCCGCCGCGACCGACTCGCAGCCGATCGTCCCCCCCGAGCCGTTGACGGGCGGCTACACGCTCGCCAACGTCCAGCTCGGCGCGGCCTTCGGCGAGAATCCGTACGGCCGTCTCGCGGTCGGGAGCAACGGCGCGCGCGCCTCGGCCGGCTCGGAGGTCGACGGCAACGCGGTACGCTACCAGCGCTTCACGCCGCTGGTGCTGATGGTACCGACCTACTTCAATCCGTCGGATCTGGCACCGCCCGCGAATGACGGCAACCGCGTCATCATCGCCGCCTTCAACGACTCCTACGGCGCCGAGTTCAACGTGACCGCGCTCAGCGACTCGCCCGCGGCGCTGTTCTGCGACGCGGACGGCTTCGAGGCCGCGATCGGAGCACCGGAAGTGAACGGCGTCCTGGTGAGCAACCTCCAGGACATCGCCGGCGGCGCCGTGCTCGACTCGAGCGGCAAGCTCTTCCTCGACGTCAACGCCGGCACGGGCAACGTGCTCGGCATCTTCGCGCAGTCGCTCGGCACGTTCGCGGCCGGACAGCGTATGCCGGCCGTATCGAGCGTTCCCGACTGTCCGCAGCCGCCGACGCCGACGCCGACGCCGACGCCGACGCCGCGACCGACGAACAGCGGCGGTGGCAACAGCGCCACCTGCACGGGTGGTCGGGTTTCGCTCACCATCAACGTCACCTTCGACACCCTGGGCGGCTCGCTCAACGTCGCCGGCGTCACGCCGATGATCACCTATCCGGGAGCCGTGTCGATCCCCGGCTTCGCCTCCGACCCGACCGTTCTGGAGCGCGTGACCAATCTCACCGGCGTCACCAACGGGCTCTTCCAGGTCGGCGACGACGATGCGACTCTGATGCTCAACCTCGGCCTGATCAGCCTTTCCCAGACGATCCCGTCCGGAGCCTTTGCGCGCGTCCAGTTCGATTGCACGAACGGCGCCGTGATCGAGACCTCGCAGTTCGCCTGCACGCCGGACGTCTCCGACATCGACGGACTTCAGGTTCCGGCGTCCTGCTCGCTTTCTCTGAGCGCCCCCTGACACCGTGGACTGGCGGCACGGCGCACTTCGCCGCGCCGCCAGTCCACGCTCGATCGCGCGTCTTCACGCACCTTTCATCGCCGTCGTCTCCGCTTCTTCACCCGGGTCTTGTACGAACGCCCCGTCACATGCCGGAGTGCGCCCGCGGGGGCCTTCCGGCCCACTCCTGACACGAGAGGCGGAAGATCATGCGCGGAACATTCGACTGGGCGAATCGAGTTCTCGTCGTTGCGATCGGGCTCGTTGCGATGTTCGCGACGGCGACCGGAGCAGGCACCTACGTGACGGGGCCGCTGCCGTCAGAGTTCGGTAGTGGATTCGTGCCGCCGGACCCCGGCGTGCTGAAGAACGTGCAGAAGGCCAGCAAGGAATCCGCGAAGCTCATCGCCTCGGTGGAGAAGTGCTACGCGAAGGGCGCGCTCAACTTCTCGAAGGGCAAGGATCCGGGCACCGGCACGTGTCTCAACGACCCGCGCAAGGGCGTGATTCCGAAGTTCAACGCCAAGATCGCCGGCATCGTCGGCAAGGCGCCCGGTCTGCCGCCTTGTCACGACTTCGTCGCGGCCGGCGAGACGATCGCGGCGCTCGTGCAGGGCTTCAACGCGGCCACGTACTGCGAGGGCGCCGCACCTACGCCCACGCCGACTCCGACTCCGACCGCCAGCCCGACCCCGACGCCCACGCCGTCGCCCACACCGACACCCGCGCCCACCGCGTCACCTTCGCCCGCACCGACGCCGGCGCCGACCGCATCGCCCTCTCCGACACCGTCGCCCACGCCGATCCCCACGCCGAGCCCGATCGTGCAGTGCGCGACCACGAGCTTGATCGTCACGATCAGCTACGACTCGATCGATCCGGTCACCGGTGCGTCGGTGTTCCTCGGCTACCCCGGCAACCGGATCAACATCATCGACGAAGCGCTCTCCGAGCAGGTACTCGACCTGACCGGCGTCTCGGGTACCCGCCTGGTGGCGGACAACGACACCAATGGCGACCTGCTCGACGATCAGCTCGCAGCCGGCATCGTGACGTCGGGCCAGGGAATCCCGCAGGGGAACTTCTCGCAGGTCGTGTTCGACTGCGTCAGCGGCGTGTCGCGACCGATCGCCCAGGACTTCACCTGCACGGCGGAGTTCGCCACCCAGTTCGGGACCGTGCCCGGAACCTGCCAGGTGACGGCGCTGCAGTACCCGCCCTACATGTGCAACGGCCAGGTCGCGACCATCGTCGGCAGCGACACCGGCGAGACCATCAACGGCACCGCCTCCGCTGACGTCATCGTCGGTCGCGGCGGCAACGACACGATCAATGCTCTCGGCCAGAACGACATCGTCTGCGGTGGCGCCGGCATCGACACCATCCTGGGCGGTGCAGGTACCGACACGCTGTTCGGCCAGAGTGGCGACGACAGCCTCGACGGTGGCGGCGGCACCGATGTCTGCACCGGCGGTCCCGGCACGGATACCTTCAACGGCTGCGAGACGATCGTTCAGTGAGAACGACCTGACCAGGTTGGCCAGACGCACTTCACCTAAGCGAAGTGCGTCTGGCCGATCGCCTACAGCCCAAGCGGTCGAACTTCGGAAAAGCCGGTTCGTCTTCGCGAGCGAGTGCTCGCCGCGTGTACTGTCATGAAACCGTCATCGATTGCGGGCACCACTTCCTTGACTCGCCAAAGGGCGCGTGGTTTTCGATCGCCAATGCGGGACCTACGCTTGAAGGGCGTCGCGGAACGGCTGAGCTTGCGCCCAATCCGCTGCAAGGAGTGCTTCCGGGGACGCAAGCCGGATGGCAGCAACTGCGCCGCATGCGGCGGAACCGGCCGGCTCTGGTCGGGAGCCGGCGCGGAGGCGCTCTCCGACGCACGCCTGCGCCGCCTGGCCTGACGCCGTTCAGGCGTAGCGTTCACTCTGCTTCGCCATCTCGTCACAACGGATCGGACGGCTCGGCTTGCCGGTGGCGTCCATTGTGACAGATGCGCGGGAGCACGACGCTCGCCCGCTGCTGGTCAGAGGGGGAGCCATGTCGCGACGAACGCGTCGGTACGCTCGAACGCACGACCGCCGACGATCCGGAATGGGCGACGATCCTACACTCACCGAGCGCGCTCCTCGGCCTGACGTTCGCCAACGGCTCGCACGGTTGGGCGGTCGGCAGGAACGAGATCCTGGTCACGACCGACGGCGGCTCGACCTGGACCAGCCAGGCGGAAAACCTGCGCCGCGAGATCGGCGCCGGCGCCTACCTGCTGCGTGCGGTCGACTTCCAGGACGAGAGCTCGGCACGGATGGATTGCCGGCGCGCGGCGCAGCGACGGCGCCGACGCGTTCGTCGTGACCAATGACGGCGGTGACACCTGGATCGAGCAGCGCATGCAAGGCGCGGCGAGCCCGACGGGAATCTTCGACCTCGCATTCCTCGACGGCACGCACGGGCTCGCGCTCGGCGGGGATGGGCCCGTCACCATCGCGGCGAACGTGGTGCGCGCCAGATCGAAGCCGGCGGGCATCCTCGCTCCTGCGTTCGAGCGCGCCCGTGCGCACCTGTCCCCACACCCTGGACGGAAACCCCGGGGCTGTGATGATCCGCGCGCTCACCCGTCTCCAGGCGCTTGCACCACTCTCGCGACCTCGGCCAACCTTTCGACTTCCTCACCTGGTTCGAGTATGCGCCCGAGCACGCCGCAGCCTTCGAAGACATGGTGCAACGGCTCCGGGCGACGGAGGAGTGGCGCTACGTGGACCGCGAGGTCGACATCCGGCTCAGCCGCTCGTAGCTGCTCCACCAAACGCGTCCCCCCTCAGGAGCACGTCGGCGCCTCCGCGCTCTCCTAGCGGGTCCCTTCCCTACCTTCGAGGGCTGCGAGCACGGAGGGTGCGACGTTCAGTTCGCGGCGACGGTGACACTGCACGTCGCCGGTACGGTGCCGGCCTGGTCGGCGACGTCCGCGACGCAGCCGAAGTCCGACGCCGCCGGCACCGCCGCGCCCGGCCGGCAGTCGAAGCGGATGCGCGCGAACGGACCGGCGCCGATGCCGGCGGTGATCAGCCCGATGTTGAGCAGCTCGCCGGTGTCGCCGGGCTTGTCCAGCGCGTCGAACAGTCCGCCGCTGGTCCCGGTGAGCAGCTCGACGCGCGCCTTGGCCGAGCGGTCGCTGGGATCGCTCGGCACCGTGAGCGAGGCCGGATAGCGAAGGCGCGTCACCACGCCCGAGACCTTCTCGGCGCGCTCGCGGTCCCACCCGACGCTCACGACCACGCTCGCGCTGGTGCAGGCGGTCGCCTGGTCAACTGCGGTGGCCCGCGCCGCGCCAGCTCCGCCGATGAGCAGCAGCAATCCACTCGCACAGGCGGCGGGCGTACCAATCGATCTCGATTTAGTCTTCACGCGTTCACCCCAGTCCAATTACACAGTCGCCGGTCTCGACTTCGTTCTCGACCGGCATCGGCTCGCCGTCGTAGCTCCAGGTGTCGGCGCAGGTGCCGAAGGGAATCCCCTTCGGCTGGTCGAGAACCACGAAGCTGCCCGCAACCGGATCGAACTCCACCAACCAGAGGTTGTCGACGTCGTAGCGCGTCGCCGCGACGACCCATTCCGGCTCGCGCGGCGTGCCGAGGGTGCTCACGTCGATCCAGCGATGCATGTGGCCGACGAACGTGCCCCGCACGACGTCACTGCCCGCGAGCAGGGTCCAGAGATCCGGCGCGGTCGTTCCAGGCGCCTCGTCGCGTCGCGACAGGAACGCCGGGTAGTGCGCGAGCACGATGCTCGGCTTGCCCTCCGCGAGGTGCGCCTCGATCCAGCCCAGCTGCTCGGGGCCGTACGACGCGTAGAACGTGTCGCACTCCGGGTCGGCCGGATCCCAGCTCCGTCCCAGCATCCCGTTGGTGAGAATGAACTTCCATCCCTTGTGATCGATCGCCTGGTACGGCGGCGTCGCGAAGAAGCGCGCGAAGAGCTGGTGGCTGAGCTCGCGCGAGTACGAGCGCTCGGGGTGCCCGCAGTCGACCTCGTAGTCGTGGTTGCCCCAGACGAAATGAACCGGCACCTCGAGTTCGGCGAACAGCTCGGCTGCGACGCTGAAGGCCGTCTCGGTGGTCTCGTAGAAGGCCGGATCGTCCGAGTGGTAGGCGGCGTGGAGCACGTCCCCCAGGACGAACACCATGTCGGGGCGCGGCGTGATCGCATTGATGGTCTCGCGCACGGCGACGAAGCGCTCGCGCGTCCGGACGATGCTGCTGTTGTCGACGCCCGGGCTCTCCGAGCAGCACTCGTACTGCGGACCGATGAGGTGCGTATCGGCGATGAACACGACGCGGAATGGCGCGTTCGACGCGTCCGTAGCGCGATCGCTGCAGGTGGCGAGCTGCAACACGGCGCCGAGGCCGAGCAGCAGCCAAAGCGGTGAGCGCACCATTCCGCGCAGGCGTCGGCCGGGTCCGGGTGAACCGATGGATCCGTCGGTTGGTCGTGGCACCAACGCGCGTCTAGCCGCGAAGGGTTGCGAAACGGTGACCGGGCGCGTGACGATCCCGTTACGCGCCCCGCGGGAAGTGTCGCGCTGCCTACGCTGCGGGCGTCGCGTCGATCTCCTTCGAGAGTCGCGCTCGATGAAATCACCATGACGTCACGCGCGTGCGTGACATTGCGTTCGACCGGTGCCGTCCTTTCAGCGAGGAGGACGTCATGGTGAGAGTTCTTGCCGCGGTCATTCTCGTCCTGTTGACGAGCGAGCTCGCACGGGGGCAGAGCTGCGACGCCGCGCTCGCGATGTGCGAGCAGGATCTGGCTGCAAGAGAGCAGGTCCGCCAGACGTGCGTCTTCGACCTCGCGGAGGCGCTGACCTACGGGGCTCTTTTCGATGCCTGTCAGCGATCGCGCCCGGCGGTGCGCGATCGCGATCGACAGACGTGCCGACGCCTCGACTGGCAGAACGATGAACCGCACCAGGTCATCGCGCTCGCCTCTGGACGACGGGGCTGGGTTCGAACCCGCCCGATCTCAGATCAATCCTCCCGGCCGCGAACACTCTACGAGACGCTAGCCCGGTGAACTCAGCGTCGCGGTCACGCCTCCCGGTGCTCATCGTCGAGGACAACCCTCACGTTCAGCATCTGCTGACGCTCTACCTGAAGCGCGCCGGCTACGACGCCGCACACGCTGCCAACGGGGACGACGCGCTCGCTCTGCTGCAGGGCGGTCTCACCCCCTGCGCGATCCTCCTCGATTACCACATGCCCATCATGGATGGGGGGAGGTTTCGCCGCGAACAACTGGCACGTGACCTTCAAACAGACATCCCCGTTGTCCTCTACTCGTCGGATTCGATGCTCCGCGAGGACGACCTGCAGTTCAAAGCCGTCTTTTCCGGCCACAGGCTCGACTACGGAATGATCGTGAGAGCGATCGAGCAGTCTCGTTGATGACGCGGACTGGTGCTCGTCCAGTCGTCGGAGCCGGCACGTTGCGTCCGTGCCAAGGCCGACGCTGATCGTGCGAAGGCACGGTGTGCCACCATCCACTCCTTGCGTGCTACTTGACACGCCGTCTCTTCATCGCGCTGTCAGGTGCTCGCAAAGTACGCGGGGTAGGGTCCTCGACGACGGAGGATCAACAAGATGAATTCGACATCGTTAGAGAGACCGCAGCGTCATTCGTCGAGTCGCGTCGTGTCGCCGCCGATCGCCGGCCTGGGAACTCTCCGCGCGGCGAGGTCGATTCGATCACGTCGTGCTCGTTTCGGGATATCTGCGAGATTCTCGACCTCGACCAGGACGCGACCCGCGTCAGGCTGGGAGCCGTTCGACATGCCGAGACTCTCCGGCTCTCTCCGAGGCCACCGGGGTGGCGATCAGACAGGTGCAGCGCTGACCGCACTGATGCAGCTCGGCGATGCAGTAAAATCGCGCTGCGAGGACTTCCACCAGAGTGCGCTGCCGCTGGTCCGCTGTCACCGAAGGTTCACCGTAGGCTAGCGACTCGGACGCGCCCGCAGGCTAAGGTCGTAGCGACGAGAAGGGTCGCTGCCCGCCACGGGCCTTGGAGGTTCGAATGTACCTTTCGGAACTTCGACAGCTCGCGCAGCTTTCCGGTCTGCGCGAAACCAAGTGCCGCGCCTGCCCGCCGGAGGACTGGGCGCCGGCGTGTTCGGCTTGCGGCGGATCCACTCGCGTCTGGGTGAGCGGCGATCTGCTGCTGTCCGACGAGCAACTCGCCCAGATCCGTCGCGGGCGACGGGCCGAGGCCGCGCGGGCCTGAGCACAGCGGATCGCGAAGCCGGCGCTCGATCAGCGTTCGTCAGCGAGCGCGATCAGCGCCAGGATCAGCAGCGCGAGCATGGTGATGCTTGGTGAAGTCAGATCGAGCATGTCGCACGATGGGCCTCAGAACGGTTCGGCAGTGACGCTGGTGGTCACACCGGTCGTCGCTGCGTCGAGCACCAGCAGATCGAGGACCGGCCCATCCCCGTAGACCACGACGTCGCTGCCGTCGTGGAGGTGGATGACGATGTTGTCGAGCAGCACCTCGTAGCGACCGGGCGACAGGTCCAGGAACATCAGCTTGGCCTGATCGCGCCTCGCGGTTCCGAAGCTGCCGAGTCCGATCGAGCGGCGGCGCCAGGTGCCGACGGCCGCGGCGAACGCCTGGCCGTTGCCGACGTTCAGATTGTCTTGATCGCGAACCGCGGGGTTGTCGTCCCACGGCGCCTCCTGGTTGGTGCGGTTCAGGTCGAGGAGGAAGCCGCCGGCGCGTGTCCCAGGCTCGAAACGGACGTCGTACTCGAGCCAGTCGCCGGGATGCAGCTGGACGTCGAAGCCACGGGACAGACGCACCTGCAGCAGGTCACCCGTCGCACCGGACGCGATGTCGACCACCGCGCGGATGACGTCGCCGGACGGTGCCGCGGTGCCGGCGGGAAGGGGTATGTGCGACGGCCGCGCCACCACGCTGGCGTTCCATGCGTTCAGCGCCGCCACCAGCGAGCCGACCGTCGCCGGCTGCGACGCCGCCAGGTTGCTGATCTCGGCGGGATCGTTCGCCACGTCGTACAGCTCGTGCACTCCGTCGGCGCGCCGCAGCAGCTTCCACTGCGGCGTCCGGTAGGCGTCGTAGCGCTCCTGGATCCAGGCGTTCTCCTGGCGCAAGCTGGTGGCGGCAGCGAGAATTCCGGCGGAGACATCGCTGCCGTCAAGCACCGGACCCGGCAGCGGGCTCGCGCCGGCGAGTGCGAGCCTTTCGCCCGGTCCCTGCGATTTCATCTGCCTGTGGCTCGATCGGCCCGCCGGCACGCCAGAACTTCGGCGCGCCGGCGGGCGCCAAGCAGTCTCCGCGCTCGTCGAAAGTACCGTGGTCGCGACGTCTGAAGATACTGCCTGCCGCGTTGCACGGTGGTGAACCGGACCTGACGATCTGACGACAGTCGACGGCTGCAACCTCGCCGATCGGCCGCTCGCAATGGCGAACGACGGGGCTCTTCATCGATGGTTCAGGCGCCGTTCAGACGCTCGTCGCACGCGCCTTGATAAGGCTGCTGTCGCGTCGCCAACCCCCTCCGCGGCGCGAACCTCTCTCAGGAGGTTGTTCGAGCCGAGGCAACCGGCCGCGCGCGATCCACCGGGCGCCCTCCCCCAGACGGCGACCCGGTGGAAGCCGCGCGAGTCACGCGATCACTCAAGGTGAGCCGAACGCGATGGTCGCGATCGCGCTGACCGCGGTCACGAGAATGCCGACGAAAAAGATCAGGTAGCTCCAGCGCAGCATCCGATACTTCCTGCGCGCGAGCACGAGACCCTGGCCGTAGATGTCCCGCGCCAGCATCGCGTAGATACTGGCGTCGTCACGCGCGATGTCGACGAGCATGGTCTCGAAGCGGTCGCGCGGCAGCTCGGCAAAATGCCCGAAGAAGAAGAGGTTGAACGATGGCGCGTCGACGTCCAGGCTGCCGTCCTTCTTGCGAGGGGCGGTGAGCGACGGCAGCACTGCGAGCACGGCGAAGAACAGTGCCGTCAACACACTCGCGATCAGGACCAACAGCGGCCAGCGTAGATTTGGCATCTCGAAACGCGTGATCCCGACCGTCAGGACGATCGAGCAGACCGTGATCATGATGCTGGCCTTGGTGTCGGCCATCGACGACATCTGGTTCTGCGTCTGCTGAATGGTGCGCAGCGCGTAGTCGAGCGTCCCGCGGCTTCGGATCTCGGCGAAGCGCGTGAACGGTTCCGCGAGGGGCTTTCGCTCTCCAGCGCTCGGACCGGGCGCGGACCTGGGATCGAGGTTGGTCCGCGGCTTCCTGACCACCCTAATAGTCGTCCAGCCGTGAATTCGGAACAGGTGAGGCCAACTCTCGGTTGCGGTCGGGGTGACGGGCGCCGTAATCAATCCGTAGCATTCCCCGATGCGCTCCTTGACCCCGAGAAGCGCGGCCCCGCTTTACCCGCGCAGGGTCTCGTGCCTCCTATGGGTGGGCGCGAGCGCCCCAGGAGGAGGTTCGGTCATGCCATTGCTTCACCGCTGCATCCGATTGTCGATCGTGCCGGTGACGCTCGTCGGCGTCCTGATCGCCGGCGCGCGCACCGTGCAGGCAGGTTGCACCGAGACCTCCGAGGCGAGCCTCGTCCAGAAGAGCATCCGCACGGAGATGTCGTGCAACGACCGCAGCCTCCGCCTGCAAACCCCTCCGAATTGCCAGGAGATCGACGCTCCGGCATGCGCCGAGACGCTGGTCGCCGATGCCGCAGCACTCGGCTACGGCACCAACGACTGGGAGCCCGGTGATGCGCCGCCGGTGAACGTCGATCCCGCGGCCCTGCGCACGCAGCTCGCCTGCCAGAAGCAGATCGGGGCCGGCATCCAGAGCTACCTCGGGGTGAAGCTGCGCGGCCTCATCACCGGACGCCCGCTCGAGCAGCTCGAGGTGTCAGCACGCCGCCAGCTCGACCGGATTCCCCTGCGCTGCGCGGTCACCGTGGCCGCCGATGCGGGCGGCGTGATCTTACCCGCCGTCGGTCCGCAGTGCGCCGCTGCCGTCGGTCCGCCGGGCAGCACGGTCGACGGAGAAGCGCTGCGCGATTGCTTGCACACGCTGGTCCAGGTGTGGGTCGATCGCGTCGCGCCGAACCCGCAGCCGCTGCGACCCAACATCCTGTTCATCCTCACCGACGATCAGCGCTGGGACACCACCGGTGCGACGCACGGACTCGGCGGTGCGCCGGTGATGCCGCGCCTGCGCGCCGAGATCGCCAACCAGGGCATCGAGTTCACGACGGCGTTCATGACCACCCCGCTCTGCTGCCCGAGCCGCTCGAGCATCCTGAGCGGGCAGTACGCGCACCGGCACGGCGTCTACAAGAACTCGGGCAACAACGGCGGCGCCGACGACTTCGCCGACGGCTCGACGCTCGCCACCTGGCTGCAGGGCGCGGGGTACCGCACCAGCCTCATCGGCAAGTACCTGAACGGCTACGCGGGTCTCTGGGGCAACAACCAGCCGCCGTACGTGCCGCCCGGCTGGACCGAGTGGCGCGGCATGGAGAACGTCGCCTTCTACGACTACACGATGGTCGAGCCCGACGGCCTCGGCGGCTACACCGAGAACACCTACGGCAGCGCCGAGGAAGACTACTTGACGGACGTCATGCGCGAGAAGGCGAAGACCTTCATCAGCGCGTCGGTGGCGAGCGGCGAGCCCTTCTTCCTGTACCTCTCGTTCAAGGCACCCCACCTGCCGCAGATCCCGGCGCCACGGCACGAGGGGATGTTCGAAGGCATCGCCCCCTGGCGGCCGCCGAGCTACAACGAGGCCGACCTGTCCGACAAGCCGGCATGGCTGCAGGGCCGGCCGCTGGAGGACTCCGCCGACCTCGACCAGGTTCGCATCGACCAGCTCGAGATGCTGCAGGCGGTGGACGAGGCGATCGGCGGCAGCACCACCTACGGCATCACCGGCATCATGGAGCACCTGCGCACGCTGGGCGTCGCCGACGACACGATCGTCATCTACTTCGCCGACAACGGCTGGCTCTGGGGCGAGCACCGGCTGCGCGCCAAGAACCAGCCCTACGAGGAGGCGATCCGCGCCCCGATGCTCGTTCGCTACCCGAAGCTGGCGCCGCTGCCGCGGACGGAGTCGCGCTTCGCGCTCAACATCGACATCGCACCGACGCTCGCCGAGCTTGCCGGCATCGCGGTACCGACCGCTCGCGACGGCGTCAGCCTGGTGCGCGTGCTCGACGGCACGCAAGGGACCTGGCGGAGCGACTTCCTCGCCGAGGCCTGGCCCGGGAGCCACCCGTGGGCGACGGTACGCGAGGCGCGCTGGAAGTACACCGAGATCCCGCTCGACCCGGGCGCTCCGGATACGACCTTCGAGGTCGAGCTCTACGACCTGCTCGCGGATCCCTCCGAACAGGCCAGCGTGGCCGCGGAGAATCCAGCGCAGACGGCGGCGATGGCGGCCCGGCTGCGCGCCCTGCGCCCCAACTGGCCGATCGACTCCGACCCGATGGGGCCCGATCCGGACGAGCAGGAGTGAGAGCTCAAGCCGGGCCTCCGGACGGTCTCTTGCACGCCGAGTGCCGAGGGCTGCTCGATCTGACCAGCGTGTGATGCTACTCGGTATCTCCTCGCGCGCGGTCCCGTCGGCGAGCGACTTCACCCGAGCGTAACGGTCCCTGGGTTCACCCGACGCGCGATGCATTCACCCGGTCGCCGGGGCATCATCCTCGCGCAGCAGGGTCTCACCGGCGCGCACCACGAGCGCGCGGGCAAACGTCTCGGTCGCAGCGTCCGGAAGGTCGACGCGGTCGAAGTGGAACCACGCAGCCTGCACGCGCTCCGAGGTGACGTCGAGAACGACGTAGCCGCGACGCTCGAGGTCTGCCCACTTGATGTGGGGGTTGGCAGACTGGAAGACCGGGATCAGGTCGTTGCCCACCCCGTCGATGCCCGGCGACGTCACGCTCGTCGTGACGAACTCCACTCCCACCGCACCGGCGCCCGTCGCTGGATCGTAGCTCGCCGGATCGTTTGGGTCGTCGGTCAGCTCGATCGCCCACGACGTATGGATGTCGCCCGTGAGCACGACGAGGTTGCCGGGGCTCTCCGCGCGCACGAGCTCGAAGAGCCGCCGGCGGGCCGCGTAGTAGCCGTCCCACTGATCGGGATTCAGGGTCTGCCCGCCGCCTTGCGACTCGGGCAGGCCGACCAGCTTGAGCGGACCCATCATCACCTGCTGGCCGAGGATCCGCCACCGTGCGCGCGACGCGCGCAGCTGCTCGGCCAGCCAGCCCGCCTGCTCCCTGCCGATGAGCTCGCGAGCGGGATCGCGCGTGCCGGGATCCGTCGTGCTGCCGAGCTGCGTGTCGCGTCCCCATAGCCTGGTATCGAGCATGATGAGGTCGACCATGTCGCCGTAGGAGAACGAGCGGAAGATCCGGCCGTCGGCCTGGTCGCGGATCGGCATCCACTCCGAGTAGGCCTGCTCCGCAGCGGCACGCCGCTCGGCCCACGGGCCCTCGTTCTCCGGTTGGTGATTGACGGCGCCGCCACGCCAGGAGTTGTCCGCGCTCTCGTGATCGTCCCACACCGTGATGAAGGGATGCCGGCGATGAATCTCCTGCAAGTCGGCGTCGCGGCGATACTGCGAATAGCGCAGGCGATAGTCGTCCAGGGCGACGATCTCGTGCGACGGCTCGAGGGCGCGCACGTCGCCGTACTCGCCGTCACCGTACTCGTAGATGTAGTCGCCCAGGTGAACCACGGCGTCGAGGTCGTCGCGCGGCGCCAAACGGCGATAGGAGTGAAAATAGCCGTGCGCGAGGCTCGAGCAGGACACGACGGCGAAGCGCACGTTGTTCGTGCCGCCGGCGGGCGCGGTGCGCGTGCGTCCGACGGGCGAGGCCAGGCCCAGAGCCACGAAACGATAGTGGTATGTCGCCCCGGGCTCGAGTCCGACGACGTCGACCTTCACGGTGTGGTCGCGGGACGCATCCGCACGGGCCGTACCCGAGGCAACCACGGCGGCGAAGCCGGGGTCATCCGCCACCTCCCACGCAACGTCGACCGCCGACCCGCCGTCACCGGTCGAGAGCCGCGTCCACAGGATGACCGCATTCGGCAGCGGGTCACCGCTCGCGACCCCGTGCTCGAACAGGTTCGCGGGTGCATTCACCGCGTCCGCGGTGTCGCCACAACCGGCGAGGACGGGGACGATCGGCGCGACACCGAGGCCTGCAGCGATCTTGAGGACGCGTCGTCTGGTGATCATCGAGGACGGTAAGATCATCCACCGCGCGCGGGGGCAACGAGCAGGAGTTACGAGACGCCGGCCATCCTGTGAAATCTCGGTGACGCGAACGTGGCCGGTCGCCCATGGCCGGCACCCCTCACCGCCGCCACTGGTTGGCGCGCACGTTGTCGGCCGCCAGCCGCGCGCTCTCCTCGACGCGCTTCGGGCGCGTCTCGGGCCGCTTCGCGGTCACGATCCATTCCAGGATGCCGCGCTTCGCCGAGCGCGGAAACGCGGCGAAGTTCGCGCGCGCATTCGGGTGAGCAGCCAGCGCGCGGCGTAGATCGTCAGGGATCTCGAGCGCCTCGACCGCGTCCAGCGCGTACCAGGTGCGGTCGCGCCTGGCCGCCTCGACCTTGGCGAGCCCGGCCGCGGCCATGCGCCCGCTCGCGATCAAGCGTTCGACGCGCTCCTTGTTGGGGCGCGACCAACCCGTGCGCGGCTTGCGCGGGGCGAACCACAGCAGCGCGCGCTCGTCGTCGAGCTTGCGCGGCTTGCTGTCGATCCAGCCGAAGCAGAGCGCCTCCTCGACCGACGCGTCGTGGTCGATTCGGGGCTTCCCGGTGGCCTTCTTCCACGTGATCATCCAGACGCCCTCGATGCGCCCGTGGTGACGCTCGAGCCAGCGCCGCCAGGCGGCGCGCGTCGTGGGATGAGTCGAGTTGGCTGGCGGCCGGATCATCGCCTCACATGCGTACACGATCGCGGCGTGGATCGTTGCCGCCCACGCGCAGCAGGAGGTGGACGGCGAGCGCCGCCACGGCGCCGACGAGCATCACGAGCAGGTCCGTGGAAGTCAGGGGCATGAGCGGCTCCGTACAAGTCGGTGGTGACAGAGCGTGACCGCGGTCATGGACGTTCGCTGAAGGCTGCCGCCGTCAAGCGACGGGGATCCGCGCGCGCCGGCGAGCCCGCAGCAGCCCCAGCGCACACGCGAACAGAGCGACCGAGCCGAAGAACACGATGCTCGCCTCAGCGTCCATGCGCCACCCCGCTCACGCGGCTCTGCCGACCACCGCGCGGTCGAGCACGCGTGCGTAGTCGTCGAGCAAGCCGTCGAGGACGGCGTCCCAGGTCCGCGTGCGCGCCAGCACGCGCGCGGCGGCACCGAGACGGCGCGCGAAAACACGATCCTCGACCAACCAGCGGGCGGCCATCACCAGCGAGCCCGGGTTCTCGGGCTCGAACAGCAGCCCGGTGCGACCATCGGCGACGTGATCGAGAACCCCGCCGGCGCGCGGCGCGATCACCGGCACCCCCGACGCCATGGCCTCCAGCGCGACGTTGCCGAAGGTCTCGTTGGCCGCCGGAAAGACGAACACGTCCGCGGACGCGTACGCCGCTGCGAGCGCCTCGCCCGCGAGGTAGCCGGTGAACACGGTCGGCGTTCCGGCAAAGGTGCGCTCGAGCGTCGCGCGCGACGGCCCGTCGCCGACGATCGCCAGCCTTGCGTGCGGCAACGCGTCGATCACCGGACGGAGCCAGTCGATCCGCTTCTCGGGCGACAGTCGACCGACGTAGAGCAGCAGCGGTGCGCTCTGACGTCCCCGCGTCAAGCGTTCGCGCATACTCGCGCTGGCATGCCGCGGATGGAAGCGTTGCGCATCGACGCCGCGGCCCCACAAGCCGACCGAGTGGATCCCGTGCTGCTCGAGCTCGCGCTGCGTCGCGCGCGAGGGCGCGAGGTTCAACGCCGCCTGGTTGTGCAGCCAGCGCAGATACGTCCACAGCGGCCCGGACAGCACGCCGAGCCCCCAGCGCTCGGCGAAGCCCGGCAGATCGGTGTGGTAGGACGCAACGATCGGCAGCGCCCTTGCCTGCGCGTGCCGGAGACCGGCGACACCGAGCGAGACCGGGTTCAGCACGTGCACCAGATCGGGTGCGAAGGCCTCGAGGTGCTCCGAGACGTCGACGTACGGCGGCACCAGGGTCAGCTCTGGATAGAGCGGGAACGAATAGCCCGGCAGGCCGATCACCCGCGTCCACGAATAGCGCTCCGGCGCTCCGGCCGGGGCGAAGAGCAGGCTTTCGATGCCGCGTCGCGCGAAGTGATCCAGCAAGCGGCAGAGCGTGTTCACGATCCCGTCCACCTTGGGCAGGAAGGTCTCCGTGAACAGCGCAACGCGCATCCCCGACCGCCTCTGCTTGGTTCGCGTCCGCATCGCGATGCCGACACGCTACCAGCGCAGTATTACGGCGCGCCGAGCGAGCCATGAACAATCGCCCAAGGAATGGTCAACGAGCGCTGACCGGACGGTGACGATCCGGCGACGCGGACCGCTCAGGACCCGGCGGCGGGCCGCTTGGCCCAGCTCCAGCCGTCGACCTGCAAGCCTTTCGCCGGCGTGTAGCCGGTCGAGATGCTGCGCACGACGCCGTTGCCGTCGACCAGCACGAACGTCGGCGTGCCGCTGACACCGTAGGACAGAAACGCGTCGCGCTTGGCGTCGATCGCGACCAGCGGCGGGAACTCCTGCGCGAACTTGGCGAAGAAGCGCTCGAGCTGGGCCGGATCCTCGTCGGTGATGGCCACCACCTGGACGTCGCGTTCGCGTGCGAAGGCCATCAGCTCCGGCAGCGCCGCCTTGCAGGGTCCGCACCACGTCGCCCAGAAGAACAGCAGGTGCGAGGAACCGCTCGCCAGCGTCGTCGGCGGCGTCTCGCGGTAGCTCGTCAAGCGCAAAGGAGGTGCGGCGCTGCCGACGCGCGGCGGACTCGGCAGGTCGGGGAACTTGCCGGGGTGCTCGCCGGGGATCAACGTGCGGCGCACCAGCTTGCCCTCGTGCAGCACCTCGAGCGGACGCGGCTGGCCGACCTGCTGCAGCATCGTCCACTCGCGCACCTGGCGCGGCTCGGTGAACGGCTTGCCCGGCGGCCCGACCAGGACGTCGCCGACCTCCAGACCAGCCTTGGCCGCGGGCGAGTCCGGATAGACGATGCGCACCGAGACCGCGCCCGCGGCGAGCCCGAGCTTGGTGCGCTCCTCGGGTGTGACCGGGCGGAACTGGATGCCCATCCAGGCCGGCAGCACCGTCCTCGCAGCGGCCAGATCGTCCTCGTAAGACGGGAAGTCGTCGCGTGGCACCGGCGGTACGCGCGCGGCAGCCACATCCAGGGTGAGGTCCTCGCAGCGCTCGAGCGCCGCGAACGCGGACCGCTCGGCCGTGCTCGCACGGGTCGCGAGATAGACCTGCGCCGCGATCCGCAGCAGCAGCGTTCGCATGCGCAGCAAGCCGGCCTCGCGGACCTCCATCCGGTAGGAGATGTCGCCGGCGGTCTCGGCGCGCTCGCCGAGCAGCGTGATGCGCTCGGTGAGCTCGACGTCGGCGTCGGTGTGCGGCCCGAGCTCGGCGAGCAGCTCGGCGCCGAGCGCGCGGGCCGCATCGGGCGACAGCGCGCGAACCTTCTCCGGCGCGACGCGCGCGCTCCAGCCCGGGTTCGCGTCGAGGAAGCGCACCAGGTTGGCGCGCGTCGCGTCGTCGAGCGACTCACCCCACGCATCCGCATGGTTGCCGATCGAATCCGCCACCGCGGGCAGACGCTCGAGGCGGCCGTCGACCTCGGCGAGCGAGCGCGGGCTGGCGAAGCCGAAGCTCTGCCCCATGCGGTCGAGCAGCCGGATCTCGGGCTCGTAGCGCGCCGGATCCTGCCACGCTTCGCGTAGCAGCTCGTCCGCGAGCTGCTCGAGCGTCTGCCCCTGTGCCTTCGCCGCGCGCTCGAGCAGCAGCGCGAGCTGCACGTCCGAGGTGCGCAGCGGAACGTCGGGCGTGCGGTCGTGGACCAGCGCGTGCGCCTGCGCCGCCGTGAAGCTGCCGTCGGCGAGCAGGGACTCGACGAAGCGCACCGAGTAGCCGACGTTGTCGGCGCCGAGGTTCTCGGGGTAGCAGCCGTACGCCGGCCGGTCATGCGTCGAGGCGAAGTAGCCACAGACCTCGCCGGTCGGCAGTGCGTCGGGTGTCGCGGTGCTGCCGTGCTCCGCGATGTGCGCGAAACCGCCCGAGAAGCACTGCGACATCAGCATGACGACACGCACCTCGGGATCGAGCTGCGCGAAGGTCTGCTGCAGGTCGCGCACCGAGAACACCTGCTTGTCGCCCCACATGGTGATGCGCGTGTTGGTCGGCTCGTCACGGTTCGGCGTGCCATGGTCGGTGACGTAGAACAGCAGCGTGTCGCCCGGCGGGATCTTCCGGCCCTCGCCGGCGAACCACGCGCGCAGCGCGTCCGGGGTGGCGGGCCGCAACGTCTGCCCGGCGACGGTCGTGCTGACGAACTCCATCGGCCGGCCGAGCGACGACTCGAGCGGCGTTCCGTCGAGCAGCCAGCCCTCCCCTTCCGGACGAAGCTCGCGCGTCGCGAGGTCTTCGGCCGGATCCTCGCCGTCGCTCGCGAACACCGTGATCTGGTCGCGCGGCACGCGCGCCTGGTCTAGCACCTCGAGCAGCGCGCGCACGTGCAGGATGTGCGACTGGTAGTTGCCGGCGCGGCTGCCGCCGCCGTTGAGCAGGACGACGTGCAGGCGACCGGGAGCGACGGCCGGCTGCGATCCGTCGAACAGGACCGGCACGCTGGCGGCGTTCTGCGCCGCAACGGGTGGCGACACCACCGCGCGCGGCGACGCGCACCCGCACGCTGCGAGGAACGCCCCGCACGCCGCGAGGCGCGCAAGTACGTGCCAGCCCGCGGCACCTCGGGATTCCAGCTGCACCGGCGAGTGTCTCAACCGCCGCACAGCTCGCGCAGCAGCTTTGCGTTGACCACCAGATCGCGGCCGCGGCGGACGACGAGACCGAGCTCCGCGAACTCGGCCAGCGCCTTGGTGACGCGCGCGCGCGACAGCCCGGTGAGCTCGGCGAGCTCCTCGTGCGTCAAGCGGATCTTCAGCAGACGGCCATCCGCGTCGACCACGCCGAAGCCGTCGGCGACGTCGAGCAGGCCGAGCGCCAGCTTGCCACGCAGGTCGAGCGTCAGCAGCTTCACGGTGCGCACGAAGGTGCGCGAGAAGTAGTCGAGCGTGCCGCGCGTCATGCTCTGAATCACCAGCGGCGGCAGCTTCGAGACGATCTCCTGAAACGCCGGCACCTCGATCGCGGCGGCGCGGATCTGCGTCAGCGCGCTCGCGGTGTCGAGCCGGCGCTCGGCGACCACCATGTAGCTGCCGAGCAGCGAGCCCGGCTTGGCGAGCGTCACCAGCACGCGCCGGCCGAGCCCGCCCGGGATCGACAGCTTGGCCACGCCGTCGAGCATCCAGAACAGCCGCGTTGCGACGCTGCCGTCGCGGTAGATCACGCGACCACGCGGGAAGCTCACCAGCTCGGCCGCATCGAGCAGCTGCTCGATGCTGGGCTCCGGCCAGCCCAGGCGGCGCAGCCCCTGCGCCAGCTTGCGCGCTCGCCGCGGATCGTCGGCGAGTCGCCGCAGATCCGGAGCCTTGCTGGTCGCCCGGGGCATCGTTCAGCTCTGCGCGGTCGCCGCCGCCAGCAGGTGGGCAAGCTTGACGGCCTGCTTCTCGCGATCGAACGCAGCGATGGTCGCCTCGTCCGGGTGCACCACCAGCCGTCCGCCGCGGAACTCGTCGACCAGCTGCTCGAGCGTGCGACGAATGGCGCCGCCGTCGCGCGGATCGACCACCCGGCCGAGGCGCGCGCGTTCGAGGATCGACGCGGTCTCGCCGGGAATCGTCAGCGCGAGGATCGGCTTGCGGGTGTACAGGTACTCGCACATCTTGCCCTGGATCTTGATCGCGCCCGAGTCCTCGCGCGGCACCTGGCAGAGCATCAGCACCGTGCTGTCGGCGACGTACTGCACGCTCTCGGCGTGCGGCTTGAACGGGAAGAAGCGCACCACGTCGCCGATCTGCTCGCTGGCGATGAACTCGTCGTAGAGCGGCTGGCGCTTGGCGCCGACGAAGTTGGCGCGCAGCAGCCGGCGCGCGTCGGCGCTCGCGCGCACCAGGTCGCGCACCGCACCGAGGAACGGCATCAGGTCGAACAGCGTCTCTACCGTGCCCGTCACGGTCACGTGCAGGAGCCCCGGCTCGAGGAACTTGGGCTCTCGTGTGACGTGCGCGAAGTCCTCGGGATCGAAGCCGTTGGTGATCACCGAGACTCTCTCGGGCGGGCACCAGGGATACTTGCGCAGGAAGTCGTCGCGCGTCGCCTCGGTCGTGACCACCACCGCGCTCGCGCGGGTGAAGATCTCGCGCTCCCAGCGCTCCTCGCGCGCCTGCCGGCTCGAGTTGCCGGGGTACCACTGCTTGCGCCGGATGCCCTCGGTCCACGGATCGCGCATGTCGGCGATCCAGGGCACGCCGAGCTTCTTCGCCAGCGCCGCGGCGAGCACGTTCACCGAGTTCGGTGGCGAGGTCGAGAAGATCACGTCCGGGCGCTCGCGCCTGGCGATCGCCAGGCTGCGCACGTACGCGGCCCCCGCCCAGACGATCTGCGGATCGGGGATCAGCAGCTTCGACCAGACGAAGTTGCCGACCGCGCCGAGCTGGCCGTGCCGCGTGGTGCGCGCGTCGCGCTCGGTGCGGCCGACGGTCGCGGTCTCGGCCTCCCGGCCGGGCCCGTCGCCGGCACCGTTCGTCACCTTGCCCTTGCCGCCGCCGCGCAGGCGCTTCACGAAGCCTGCAAGCGAGGACTCGATCGCCTCCCACTCGACCGTCGGCGTGCGATAGACCGGCACGCTCGCCGGCACGTCGCGCTCGAGCCCCTGGTCGCGCACCGGCGCGTAGGGGTTCGCGACCGTGTGGATCACCGGCCGCCAGCCCTGCCGGGTGAGATACTTGACGAACTTGCTGACGCGCTGCACGCTGACCCCGCCCTGTGGTGGCCAGCGGTAGGTGAGGACGAGCACCGTCCGGCCGGCGCCGGCGGTGGACGTGCTGCGGTCGGGTTCGCGCGGCGCGGCGGTCTCGGCAGCGTGCGGATCTGTGCTGGGGGTCTGCAAGGTCATCTGCGTTCGAGCTTTCCTCAAATGCGCGCCACGAGCCAGCGTCCGGCCCGGATGCTCCCGGAAACCACCGGAAAGCGTGCGAAGTGTGCCCCCGGGCACAGCGCCGCGGCTTCTGTATCGCGGCTCGCGGACGTATATGGGGGCTCGGACGACGGCACGCAAGCGAGCGCGGACGTGGCGCGCCACAAGCGGCGGGAACATCGAGATCCCTATGGAACGTGAAATCCTTCTGTCCGGAATCGGCGGCCAGGGCGTACAGCTGGCGGCGAAGATGCTGGCGCACGCCGGCATGGTCGAGGGCCGGCACGTCATGCAGTTCAGCATGTTCATGGGCAGCATGCGCGGCGGCTCGAGCGAGTGCACCGTGGTGGTCGCCGACCAGCCCGTCGAGGCGCCACCCGTCGTGCCGCACGCCTGGGCCGCGATCGCCATGCACCCGTCCGAGCTCGGCCTGATCGAGCGCAAGCTCCGTCCGGGCAGCCTGGTGCTCTACAACCACTCGCTCCTTCTCCAGCCCGGCGACTGCCGGCCGGACTGCCGCTGGGAGCCGGTCGACGCCGGACGCATCGCGATCGACCTGAAGTACGCGCAGGGCCAGAGCCTGGTCGCGCTCGGAGCATTCTGCGCGCTCACCGGCATCGTCACGCGCGAGGCGCTCGAGCAGGGGCTCGAGCAGCTCCTGCCGAGCTATCGCCACCAGACGATCCCGATCAACGTCGCCTGCCTCGCCGCGGGCGCGAGTGCGGTCGCGGAGCGCGCCGGCAGCGCCGCCGCCTGGAACGGAGGGCACTGAGCGTGGCCAGGTCCGCAGGAACGGTCCTGATCGACGTCGAGCGCTGCAAGGGCTGCGAGCTGTGCATCCCGGTGTGCCCGCCGAAGGTCCTCGAGATGTCGATCGACGTGAACGCGATCGGCTTCCGCTACCCGGAGCTGAAGGACGGCTGCACCGGCTGCGAGCTGTGCGCCGAGATCTGCCCCGACTACTGCTTCGAGGTGTTCCGTACACCGAAGCCGGCCGGCGCCGAGGTCAGCGCATGAGCGTCAAGCCAGTAAACGACGGCAGCAGCGGCGGCGTTCAACGCGCGTTTCTCGAGGGCGGGCACGCGCTCGCTGAGGGCGCGATCCAGGCCGGCTGCCGCTTCTACTGCGGCTACCCGATGACGCCGTCGACCGAGGTGCTCGAGTACATGGCGCGCCGCATGCCGCAGGTCGGCGGCGTGTGCATCAACGTCGAGGCCGAGATCGAGGGCATCAACATGGTCTGGGGTGCGACCGGCGGCGGCGTGCGCTCGATGATCGCGTCGACCACCAACGGCATGAGCCTGATGCAGGAGAGCATGTCCGAGATGGTGCTCGGCCGCGTGCCCGCGGTGATCGTCAACATGGGCCGCGGCCAGGGCGACTACAACCAGTGCACGCGCGGCGGCGGGCACGGCTCGCACCGCATGATCGTGCTCGCGCCGGGCTCCGCGCAGGAAGCGGTCGACACCGCGTACCGCGCCTTCCACCTGGCCGAGAAGTGGCGCCACCCGGTGCTGATCTACGGCGACTTCATGCTCAGCCACACCTCCGAGACGGTGAGCTTCGCGCCGCCGCCCGACACGCTCGAGCCGCTGCCCGAGAAGACCTGGGTCACCGACGGCGCGCGCGGCCGCAAGCCGCGGCTGCTGACGTCGCTCGGCATGCGCCTCGAGGGTGACGACGCGCCCGCCGGCATCGGACCCGGTGAGCACGGCACCGACACCACACGCCCGATGCGCGAGGCGGTCGCGCGCCACCGCGAGATCGCGGCGCAGGAGATCCGCGTCGAGACCGCATGGCTCGAAGACGCCGAGCTGGTGATCACGTCGTTCGGCATCCTCGGCCGCTTCGCCCGCTACGCCGCCAAGCTGGCCCGCGAGGACGGCATGAAGGTCGGCTACGTGCGGCCCATCACCCTGGTGCCGTTCCCGTACCAGACGTTCGTCGAGATCGGCGAGCGCGGCATCCCGGTCGCGGTGTTCGAGAACAACGCTGGACAGATGCTGCAGGACGTCCGCCTCGGCGTCGAGGGACGCTCGCCGGTGCACTTCATCGGCGAGATCTCGATGGACGGGTCGGGCTTCGGCGTCGGTCCGAAGATCGACGCGCTGCACATCCTCGGCAAGATCCGCGAGGTCTACCCGCGGCGCAACGCTGCTTGAGATCGGCAACGAGGGGAACACCATGAGCGAAGTCATCGAGCCCAGCGCGCCGCCCGCGTCCACCGTCAAGCCTGGAATGGAGAAGGTCTTTACCCGTTCTCCTTTGCTGGGAACGAACACGCACTCGCTCTGCCCCGGCTGCGGCGAGCCCAGCGCGGTGCGCGTCCTGATGGAGAATATCGAGGAGATGGGCGAGCGCGAGAACACCGTCTGCGTGCTCGGCATCGGCTGCTACACCGCGTTCGCGGCCTTGATGGAGGTCGACTGCCAGCAGGCGATGCACGGCCGCGCGCCCGCACAGGCAACGGGACTCAAGCGCGTGCTGCCCGACCGTCTCGTGTTCACGCTCCAGGGCGACGGCGACATGATCACCGAGGGCATCCAGGAGGTGATCCACGCCGCCGCGCGCGGCGAGAAGATCACCGCCATCTGCCTGAACAACGCCGCCTTCGGCGAGACCGGCGGCCACATGACCGCGACGTCGGTGATCGGCCAGCGCACCAAGAGCACGCTCGACGGCCGCAGCGCCGAGCGCCACGGCTACCCGATCCGGCTGCCCGAGATGCTGATGGGCTTCGAGGGCGTCGCGTATCTCGCGCGCGGCACGGTGCACACGCCGGCCGGCGTCAAGAAGACCAAGAAGCTGCTGCGCGCGGCACTCGAGACGCAGAAGCGCGGCCTCGGCTTCTCGCTGGTCGAGATCGTGACCATGTGCCCGACCGGGTGGTTCGTCGGACCGGGCGAGGGGCCGAAGTTCCAGCAGGAGAATCTGCTGCCGGTGTTCCCGGTCGGCGAGCTGAAGCGGCCGCGCGACCTGACGGTGTAGTCGACGCCCCGCCATGCCATGCCCGCCGCGCCGTTCCAGCGGAGCGGACAGGCGCGATACAGGCTCGATAAAGGCCCCCATTGACATAGCGCGAGTTGCGACCAGACTGATAAAGGACCATATTTGGTCCTTCTTGATCTCAGGAGCACGACCATGCGCTACTCGTCCCAAGTCAAGCCCATCAGCTACCTCAAGGCCAATGCCGCCGAGGTGCTGACCCGCCTTGCCGAACACCGGGAGCCCTTGGTCATCACGCAGAACGGCGAGGCCAAGGCCGTGCTGCAGGACGTTGCCTCCTTCGAGGAAACGCAGGAGACGCTGGCCCTGCTCAAGATCCTGGCGCTCGGCCAGCAGGACTTCGAGGCGGGTCGGGTCAAGCCGGTCGCCGATGTGGTGGCGCGCGTGCGCGCGAAGCGGGCCAAGGCCTGATGGTCGGCAGGCCCACGCGTTACGAGGTTCTGCTCACCCAAGGCGCAGAGCAGGACCTGGAGTCCATCCACGACTACATCTCCGAGTTCGACAGCGTGGCCAACGCCAACCACGTTCTTGACCGGTTGATGGAGGTGGTGGAGCGGCTCGCCCAGTTCCCTGAGCGTGGCGGCTACCCCAAAGAGCTCGTGGAAGTGGGCATCAAGGAGTACCGCCAGACGGCGTTCAAACCCTACCGAGTGATCTATCGCGTCCTAGGCAGCCAGGTCGTCATTTACCTGATCGTCGATGGCCGCCGGGATATGCAGTCCGTGCTGGCGCGTCGGCTGCTGGGCGCTTGACCCGCAGCATCCCGCAGGAGTGCTCATAAGCTCGGGAGGCCTTCAACTGTCCCCTCCGCCGAGCAACGACGGTGCACGTCCTCTGCTCGGGATGCTACCGCCGTCTCGAGGAGGATCCTCCGCCGGAGAGGGTGACGGAAGATGCGCGGGCGCGTCATTTGTCGCTCGACTCCCCTATGGCGTTTGCATGGCGGCGATCCGCCCAGGGGCAGGCCATGGAGCCGCCGACGGCGGCGCGCTGTCCCGGCTCACTTGGCGGCGGTTCCCTCCAGGGAGTGCACGTACTGCGCGAGCATCTGCACCTGTTGCAGCGTGTCGCGGTGCTCGCGGCCGCTGCCCTGCATCGCCTTCTCGATCACCGTGCCCCAGACCGGCATGGCGGCATCGCCGTGCGCGCGCACCGTGCGCCGTCCGTCGATGACCTTCATCAGCTCGGCGACGTTGAGCGTCGACTTGGTGAGGTCCGAAGGCGGTGGCGTGAGCGCAGCGGCGGCGGGACCGTCGCCGCGTCCGCTCGCGCCGTGGCAGGATGCGCACAGGTTCTTGTGGAGATTTGCTCCTTCGTCGGCGTGGACACGTCCGGCGAAGGGTGCGCCGGCAACCAGGCCCGATACCAGCAGGGCCGTCAGCAGCCTTCGCCGGAAAGTGTGACCGTGTCGACGACCTGCTTCCACCACTCAAGTTCGTTCATGCCCGACGCCTGGCCGATCGACAAGTCGGCCGACCGAGGACGTCGCGCTTCAGCGCAGCGCCGCGCCCTGCACGATGCCGCGTGGCACGGTGCCCGGTCGCACGGGTGCGCTGGTCTCGGGGTTCGGGTCGTTGCGCGGATCGAAGAACAACCCCGCGTCGGCGGACACGGCGACGGCGACGTCGTTGGTGTCGAGGCAGAGGTGCAGGTGATTGTCGCGGTCGTTCAGGTCGCCGAGCGTGAAGGGGGTCACCTGGCGCTCGTTGCCGGCTGCGTCACGGACCGTCACCCGGAGGCCGGCGCCCTCGCGCTCGCCCAGCACGGCACCGCCGGCGGCGGTGATGCCGCCCTGCCAGAGCAGATTGACGAGCTGCGAGGTCTCCGCGCGCGGGCACTGGTTCGGGTTGTCGGGCAGGAGTGCCGCCACCTCCGCGAAGGCGAAGCTCTCGGCGAGGGCGATCGACGCACCGGCTTCGAGCCCGGTCACCTGGTCGAACACGAGGCCCGCGAGCGTGCCGCCGTCGCGCAGGGCGATCGGGCCGTGCAGCTCGACGCGCACCGGCGGGTCGCTCGGGTGCTCGCCGAGGTCGCCGATCAGCAGGATGGTGCGGCGTTCGAGCGCGCCGATCGCGGGCAGCAGTGACGCGCATCGTACGACGCCTTCCGCTCCCGAAGCCATCACCACGCGGAAGGCGGCCGGGTCGAGGGAGTCGTCCCCGACCTGCGCGTCGACGATCACCGGCAACCCGTCGCGGCCGGTGCCGCCGGGGCAGATCGCCTCGACCGCCGCCGGCAGCCCGCCGCGAGCGCGACGCAGCCGAACGTGATCAGAGCCGGCATCGAGCGGCGCCGCAGCCGCGCGCTCGTGGGCGGCGCGCGATGCCGCCGATGCGACATGAGCGGAGGCGTGGGCTCGATCGCGACGTCGAGGCCGGAAGAAGGGTCGGCTGCTACCGGCATGGCTCACCTCGTTCGCGGTCTTCGACCGCGAGGCTCTTAGTGGCACAGTGTATGTCGATACAGCGCGGACCGGTCAAGGGCGATCGTCGCCGCAAGCTTCATCGCCGGGATGAGCTCGCCGGTCTTGGGATGCGGCACCGGCTCCGGCGCGGGGCGGGGCGCACCAGGTTCACCATCACGAACTCGCGACCGTCGTCGCGGGCGAGGAACTCGCGCAGGATCGCGATCTCCTGCACGTTTCTCGTTCCCGCGCGCGGCCCGCGGCCGCGATCACATGACGCTCGGCGCTTGCCGCCAGGCCGGCTTCGAGCCGCGCATGTCGTATGCGACCGACCGCATCGAGACCAATCTCGGGCTCGTCGCGGCCGGGCTCGGCGTGAGCCTGCTGCCGGCGCCGATCCGCAACCTGCGGCGCACGGGCGTCGTGTACCGTCCGCTCGCTCCGCCCGCGCCGCACGTCGAGATGGCGGATGCGTACCCGCGCGACACCGCGTCACCGAGCGTCGCGACGTTCATCCGGGTGCTGCGCGAGGCGACCGGAAGAACGTCGCGGGCCCATGCGGGTAAGGCGGCCAATGAGGTCGCCCACGGCGATCCGCCCGGGCCCGCGTCGTCGCTCTTCGACGGGGGGGATGTCCCGTTCGCTGTTGATCTTCGAGTCGCCGAAGCAGCGGTCTCGCGGGTGGCTGGTTCCTGGGCGGCCTTCTCCTGACGGTCAAGGTTGCTGTGCTTGATCTGACGATCGAGGGCGGTGATCAGCTTGCCGATGTCCTGATGTCCACGCACCCGACGGAAGCCAGCCGAGGCACGGACGACGGCAGCGGCGACCCAGCGCAGCAGCATCGCTCCACCCTGCCAGTGCTTCACGTTGCGCGTGAAGCGAGCAATCCCGCCGTTGAGGTTCTCGATCAGTTCGTGCTGCGCAGCGTCCGGTGAACTCGAGCCACCGCAGATGGCTGGCTAACAACAGCATGCAGCGGACGGCGCTGCGCGCCGCCGCTGATACTGGGCGTTAGGCTGCTTTCTTGGTGGCTCGAACAGTGACCTGAACGGCGCCGCCGGCCCGACAGATCATGTCGATCAGCGTATCGATGCTGAACAGGTCGATCTTGCCGCGAACCAAATCGCTCACCCGTGGCTGTGTGACGCCCAAGAGCTTCGCGGCGCCAGCTTGTGTCAGCTTCCGCTGCTTGATGATCTCGGAAAGTTTGATCATCAGATCTGCCCGAATCTTGAGGCTCGCTGCTTCCTCGGGGCTGAACCCGATATCCCGGAAGACGTTGCCGCCGGACTTCTTTTTCTTACTAAGCGCCATAACTGCTACTTCCTCCGAGACTTGTCGGCTTGCCGGCTACGTCGCGCCACAAGCTCCCGATATCGCGTCTTGCCGATCTCAATATCCGCTCGGGCAGTCTTCCGTGTTTTCTTCTCGAACGCATGGAGGACGTAAACTGCCTCCGCGAACTTCGTCACGTAGAGCAGCCTATGTTCCCGCCCCGTTCGAACACGTATTTCCCGGACACCTTCGCCGACCGAGGTCATCGGCTTCCAGTCCGTTGGTTCGACGCCGAGTTCGACGCGGTACACCTCGTAGCCGGACCGGGCCCGCGCATCGTCTGGGAATGCGCGAAGGTCCTTCCTGGACGTACCTTCCCACAGGACCGGCTTCATTGGCTGTCGATATACAAAACATTGTATGGTCGCGCAAGGCCACGCATAACAGCGCCCTCAAGCTTTTCGGGTTTACGCGGAGCAGCGCGCGATTACCCCGGCTCCGTCGTTGGCGCCAACCGGGGTGGTCGCACGATGCGTTCGACTCTAGCCAAGGCCACCGAGGCCGCGCCCCTTGGCACCGGGGGCGCGGCGAACCTGAGGCTCCATAGGCGCCGGGGGGAGGTGGGGTTGGTGAACCCAGTCCCGCAAACGCTTCCTTTTGAGCGATGAACCCGCTGATCACGGTGCAGTTCAGGACGAGGGCGGCTGCCCGCTACGACATAATCTGTCGCAGGATCTGCATCTCGCCGGCAATCCCAGCCGCGAACGCGAGGGTTCTCACCACCGGCACACCGGCCATGTAGACGCCGGCGTGGACAACCCGAGCGAAGAAAAAAATCTGTGCCCCAAGCGCCGTTGCGTCGTTGGCCTTGCCGCTGATGTGGGCCACCAGCACCAGGCACGCGAACGGCCCGAGGGCTTCCACCATGTTGGTGTGGGTGCGCCGCGTGCGTTCGATCCAGGCTGGAACTTGGAACGAGGTGTCGCGGTTGCCGAAGCCCCACGCGAGCCCTCCCGGAATCATCATCAAGCGGGTAACGCCGAGCAACGGGATCACAAGACAGAGCAGGGCAGAGTAAACGAGCATCCACAGATCAATGGTCATGGGGCCTCCTCGGGATTTCTTTCTGCGGCGGCGTGAGGACAGGAATTGCGCCCGTGATCCTCCCCCGGCGGCCTCAACCGGTCGCCGCAACGGCTCGGCTGAATACTTCGGAAGGTTTCATCCATCCGAGGCTCTGTCGAGGGCGCGAGTTGAGCTCTCTCGCAACCGCTTGGAGTTCGGCTCGGGTGTACTCACCGAGATCCGTGCCCTTCGGAAAGTACTGACGGAGCAAACCATTCGAGTTCTCATTGCTTCCGCGTTGCCACGGACTGTGCGGATCGCAGAAGTAGACCTCGATCTTGGTGTCGACGGTGAATCGAACGTGCTCCGCCATTTCCTTGCCCTGGTCCCACGTGAGCGTTCGCCGGAGTTCGGCCGGAAGCCGAACGAGCTGACGCGCTACTGCAAGTCGAACCTTCTCGGCGGTGCGACCTTGCGGCAAATGTACGAGCACCACGTAGCGGCTGGTGCGCTCCACCAACGTCCCAATGGCAGAGCGCCCGCCCTTTCCGACGATCAGATCGCCATCCCAATGGCCGGGCACCGCGCGGTCGTTTGCCTCCGCGGGACGGTCGCTCAGCATGATCATGTCGCGCAGCCGCCCCGTCCCCGACAGATCAGTGCGCTTATGTGAGCGCCGTTGTGTGCGGCCCGTCCTTAGGCAAGCGGTCAATTCCTTGCGGAGCGCGCCGCGGGCCTGAACGAACAGTGATCGGTAGATCGTCTCGTGCGACACGCGCATCTCCGGTTCGTCAGGGTAGTCCCGAACGAGACGCGCTGCGATCTGCTGCGGCGACCATCGTTCCCCCAACCGGCGTTCCACCTCGCGACGCAGGCGAGGATTCGTCGCCAGCTTCGAAGACTTCGGCCTACGCGACCGGCTCGTCGAGGTCTGCTCTGATCGCCACGCACGATACGCCTCCCGTCCGCCATTCAATGCTACGTCGCGCGAGACAGTAGAAGTCGCTCGTCCCAGCCGGACGGCTATCTGGCGCAGCGACTCCCGAGCAAGCAACCTCCTGGAGAGTTCCTCGCGCTCAGCGAGCGACAGCCGCAGCGGTGAACGCTCTCGTACCCGCTGCGTCAGACCTCCCGTTTGGCGCATGAGTCGCTGGACCGACTTGGTCGAGCAGCCGACCGCCGCGGCGGCCGCGGCGAAGGTCTCTCCTTCGGTAACTGCAACTCCACGGCATGGTCGAGGCGCTGCAGCGCTTCGCCGCGCAAGCACCTGCGACCGACGTCTCGCCCACCGACCTCGTCGGCATCCTCGCCGACGCCGAGTCCGCGCACCGCGACAACCGCAAGCTCCAGATCCGGCTGAAGAGTGCCACGCTCCGCCAGCAAGCCTGCATCGAGGACGTCGACTACCGCCATGCGCGCGGCCTCTCGAAGCCGCTGATGCTCGACCTCGCCAGCTCGCGCTGGGCAGCCCAGCACCAGAACGTCATCCTTACGGGCAAGACCGGCGTCGGAAAAAGCTTTCTTGCCTGCGCGCTCGCCCACAAAGCGTGCCGCGACGGCTACACCGTCACCTACCGCCGCTTCTCGCGTCTGCTCGACGAGCTCTCGCAGGCGTGCGCCGACGGGACATACCTCGCCGCACTCCGCCGCCTCGCCAAGACCCAGGTGCTCGTACTTGACGATTTCGGCCTCGACGTCCTCGGCCCGAGTGAGCGCAAGCTGCTGCTCGACGTCCTCGAAGATCACTACGGCGTCTCCTCGACGGTCGTTACAAGCCAGGTCGAACCCGATCTCTGGCACGCCATCATCGGCGAGGAGACCGCCGCCGACTCGATCTGCGATCGGCTCGTCCACGAGGCGCACCGCATCAAGCTCTCCGGCGAGTCCATGAGGAAGACCAAGTCGTCCTTGAACGCTCAGCCGAAGTCAGCCAAGTAGATCGTACCCAGCGTCGCTTCGCTCCGACCTGATCGCCATGCCGGAATTGGTGATCGGCTTCGACCGGAATCGGTGATCGACTTGGCCGGAATACGCATCATCATGTCGGCGACATCTACGTCGTCCCGTAAGCGCCCGACGGACCGCATGTGGATCGAGCAGTCGCAGCTGGAGCACAGTCGCCCGAGGAGGTGACGATGCACACAGGGATGAGCCGAGCGCGCTCGGCATTGGAACAGGCGACCGCGAGCAGGTACTGGCGTGAGGAGGAGGCGCGGGCCGTACTCGCGCGACTCGAGGCGAGCGGCGAGAGCATTGCGAGTTTCGCGCGACGCCACGGGATCGGCGTTCAGCGGTTGC
>Ga0163150_10001295_pt1 | contig 43056 bp, 31 predicted proteins | sample OliLakLV19P2IB_FD_148628 | JGI IMG/M metagenome (GOLD analysis project Ga0163150, IMG submission 148628) | Freshwater microbial mat bacterial communities from Lake Vanda, McMurdo Dry Valleys, Antarctica - Oligotrophic Lake LV.19.P2.IB | ecosystem: Environmental > Aquatic > Freshwater > Lake >... | reverse complement strand
GGGTCGGGATCTTGCAACCCAATTGTCGGGGGAACAAAACTGCCCTCTATCGCAAGCAACGTTGCCGCGATTTCGGCTGCGCCGGAAGCACCAAGCATATGGCCTGTCATCGGCTTAATACCACTCGTTGCGATGTGATAAGCCTCTGCGCCGAAAGTTTTTTTAATTTCGCGGGTTTCGTATAAATCTCCGTGCTTTGTTGCCGTGCCATGCAAATTAATATAATCAATACTCTTAACTGTTTCACCGGCGCGCTCAACGCATAACTTCATCGTGGTTGAAAGCGTTCCCTCTTCGTCACTAAAAAAAAGCGGGTGGCTGTTTTCTTGTCCCAGCGCAACCGAAGCGACTTCGGCATAAATTTTTGCACCACGGGCTTTGGCGGATTCCAAAGGTTCCATAAAAAAAACTCCCGCGCCTTCGCCCACCAAAAATCCACCGCGCGCTTTATCAAATGGACGCATGCGATCTTCCGCCAAAACTTTCATTTGATGATAACCACCGAGAAACATCGGAACAATTGACGCGTCACTTGCGCCGGCAATTACGGCATCCGCATACCCTTCAGATAAAAGATAAAACGCATCGCTCACAGCAAGGTTGCCTGTCGCGCAAGCGGCAATCCATGATTTTACGGGGCCGCGGCATCCATGCTTTGCAGCAATGCTGAGCGCGGGCTGGCTCGGAAAAATATCCTCGAAAAGTTTTTTTGCGCGGGCGGAAAAATAAGATTCTTTTTGAACGGAAAGCAACTCGATCATCGTTTCCACGCCGCCTTTGCTTGAGCTCACCGAAACGGCTAAGCGAAAAGGGTCCATGGTTTTGAGATCAATCTTTGCGTCTTGAATGGCTTCATCCGTCGCGGCGAAAGCATATTCCAAGACACGGTCACGAGGACGTTTTGATATATCAAAATTGCGCGCTTCATGCGCTAAACGAAAAGGGTACGGATCGGGATTGAATCTTGAAATAATGCCGCAACCCGATTGGCCGCCGCGCAGTCCAGCTGCAAAAGCTGCTTTGCCGATTCCTATTGCAGAAATAATTCCTAAGCCTGTGATGACAACTCGTCTTGCCTTGCGAGATCCCTGAGGTTTCATGAGAAAAAAAGAGACGAGTTCCTTTTAGCGCAGGAAAATATTTTGTTCGGTGAGCAAAGCTTGAATTTTCTTGGCATTGGATTCCGCGGACGCTTTCGGATCGAGCTCTAAATCCACAAGCCCTTGCCTGAATTCATTTTTACCGACATTCACAATGACAACCATGTCGCGATTCACCACTTCTTGAAGAAGCCGAAGCTCTTCATCATTTAAGTTGCTCGCGGTTGCGACCACAATCAGCCCCGCATCCATCCAAATATGCGCGACTTCGCCCATGCGTCGAACATGTTCATTGCGCGCTTTTTTATCTAAGTCGACATCGAGTCCGCGTAATAGATTTCCGATGCCGAGAAAATAAGTTTTGCAGCCCGCTTCAAAAAGTTTTTTTTCAAGATTTTTTGCGATTGTTTTTTTATCGACACCAATTTTTCCTGTCAGCAAAATAAATTTGGGCAAATGACCATATTTTTTGGCGCGCGCAGCATGATCAACAATACTAAAATCCCATTTCTGTTCACGAAGCGCCACTTGTTCGCGGACATCAGACTGATCATCTTTAATCATTGACGTAATAATGCCGCCACCGGAAATATCATATTCATCAACCACCACAAATCGCCCCGTCGCCTCAATGTCGCCCGTTAAATCAAAGGCCGCCGGAACCTTCGTCTCAAAGACAAGCTCTGCCACGTCGTGCCGATCGACCTGTGTTTTCTTGGCCGAATTAAGATTTGATGCATCTAAAACATGATTAATTTTTTTAACGTAAGCCGAGATTTTGGCAGTGCCGATTTTGAGTTTATATTCTTTGTTCATCACCAGGGGGCGCTTACTCATCCAAAAAAGTTTGACCTGCAACAGCGAAGAGACCTGTGGAAGTGTTTCGCCAACCTTACACATAATGTCGCCGCGGTGAAGATAAAGCTCTTCGGTTAAAGTGACGCCGGTTGAGCTCCCTACTGCGATTGTTTTTTGTGCCGGCAAATTAAAACCCTCGATGGTTTTAATTTTGCAACGCTTGTTTGATGGGAGAAAAATGACTTCGTCGCCGACTGAGATTTTTCCAGTTTCAACACGGCCAGCGATAATGCGCCTGTCATCGCCGTCTTCGGTAAACTTATAAACGCTTTGCACCGGCATGCGAAAAACCTGATTTTCCGGCGGTGCAGATTTTTTAAATTGATCCAACATTTCCAAAATGGAAGGCCCTTTGTACCATTTCATTTTGGGCGACTTTGAAACCATGTTTTCGCCATGGAAGGCTGCGATCGGAATGAATTGTTCGGGAGTAACACCGATTTGTTTTAAGAAAGCGCGATAATCTTTTTCGATTTGGTCAAAAACCTTTTGGCTATAATCCACCAAATCCATTTTATTCACACAAACCGTGATTTGCTTGATCCCGAGCATTGAAAGCAAGTAGCCGTGGCGCTTGGAGTTTTCTTTGATGCCTTCATTGGCATCAATCAAAAGTAATGCGGCTTCAGCGCGCGCCGCGCCGCTCACCATGTTTTTTAAAAATTCAATATGCCCGGGTGCATCAATAATAATGTATTGCCGTTTTTTGCTTTTAAAAAAACACCGCGCCGTATCAATCGTAATCCCCTGTGAACGCTCGTCTTTTAAAGCATCGAGAAGAAAAGCATATTCAAAAGGCTTGGCGTTACGCTTGCAATCCGCTTTGACTTGATCGAGCTTCCCTTGCGGCAAAGAATCCGTATCCGCAAGCAAGCGCCCCACAAGCGTGCTCTTGCCATGATCGACATGGCCGACTACAACAATATTCATCTTGGGCATTAAATCAAAAGAAAGCTCTTTTTTTATCGATTTTTTTTTCACAACTGCTTTTGCCATAAATTTAGGTTTAAGGTTAAATCTAAAAAGTTAAAACGATAGGTTCAAATTAAAAACTGTCAGAACCCTCTGAAGGTTTTGGGCCAAGGTTTTAACTTTTAACCCTTGCCCTCTCACCTTTCCTCCGTTTGGATCCCACGATAAAATGCTTCGCATTTTTCGGGGATGAAATTTGCGACAGACAACTTACGAAACTACGTTTTGTAAGTTGTCTGCTCATTTCACATGTACCCTTGCTTGCGCAATGTTTCGAGTCCGCCGTCTTCTTTGTCTTGTGCGCGGCCTGAGCGCTCAGCAATATTTTTAAATTTTCCGGTTTTGAGTTCCGCGACAATTTCTTTCACATTTTTAGCCGTGGATTGCACGGCAGCTGTGCACGGATAACAACCCAAAGAGCGATACCGCTCACCTTTTCCATTATCAAAATAAAGCGGCGTGATGGGAATATTTTCACGTTCGATGTATTCCCAAATATCAAGCTCAGTCCAATCTAAAAGCGGATGAATGCGAATATGGGTTCCGGGCGAAAAATCCGTTTTAAATTGATTCCAAAGCTCAGGTGGTTGATCGCCCACATCCCAATCGCTGTATTTATCACGCGGAGAAAAATAACGTTCTTTGGACCGCGAGCCTTCTTCGTCAGCACGAGCACCCACAATGACGCCGGTGTAAGGCTCTTTGTCATCGTCTTCGACATATTTTTTTAGCTTATGATCAAGATGCCAACGCTTCCAGGTTCCGGCCAAAGTATTTTTAAGCGCATCTGTCTTTAAAGCCTTGCAACATCCCAAACGATCAAGCGCACCGTCCGGAAAAGTTTGTTTGTTTTTGAGCGCTTCGACGTTTTGCCCATAAACCATATTAAGCTTCCAATCAAGCGCAAGCTTGTCGCGATACTGAATCATCTCAGGAATTTTGTAACTCGTATCAATGTGCACAAGTGGAAAAGGCACATGGCTAAAAAAAGCTTTGCGGGCAAGCCACAAAAGCACCGTGCTGTCTTTGCCAATCGACCAAAGCATGACGAGGCTTTTAAAATTGGCGTAAGCTTCGCGCAGAATAAAAACCGATTGTGCTTCCAGTTTGTCTAAGTGGTTCATCTCTTTTGTTTGCATAATCTTTTCACTGTCTCTTCAGACGCTTAAAGCGCCAAATTAAAAACCGGAAGCATTTTTTGCTTCTTCATTGAAAAGCCTCACCGCCCACTATCGCGCGAATTTCAAAATCAGATAACGCTATTGCGAGTTCCGCAGGGCATTGGCCCGAGGACTGCCTGTGGTCGTGGACCATCTGAGCAGGCGAAACGTTTTATTTTGAGCTAGCCCCACTTTATTTTTAAAACCAAAGATCGCAGGGGTCAGTCCCCGTCGCCTTTGGCGCCAGGGACAGACCCCACAGACCAGCTCATGCGCGATTCTAAGTTTAAAACCTGTCCCGTAATCTGTGTATTCTCATCCGATAATAAAAACAAAATTGCTTTTGCAACCGCGTCGGGATCCGAATATTTTTTAATTGCACTCAGATTTCTCTGAAGCTCCCGGGCTTTTTCCGGAACTTTATTTGTCATGCCCGAAAGCATAAATCCCGGATTCACCGCGTTGACCAAAACTTTTCCGTCCGCTTCGCGTGCCAACGTTTTAACCCAAGCTTCAAGCGCTGCTTTTGACGCCGCATAATTCGCTGCTCCATAAACTCCCGAAGTGGCCGCGCGGCTTGTCAGCGCAATCACCCTGCCCGGATTTGCTTTTTCCAAAGCTGGCATTAATTCACGCGTTAGCAAAAAAGGCGCCTTTGCATTTGCATCGATCACTTGATCCCAGTCATCTTCGGTTAAATTTTCCACCATCGCGTCACAGGTCATCGCGGCATTGTGCACCAAGCCATGCAAAGTTCGTGTCGCCACAGAAATTTTTTCGGCGGTTTGGCGAATCGCTTCGCTTGAAGTTAAATCAAGCTGCACGCTGCGCGCACCCAATTTTTCAAGTTCGTCAGCTTTTTCTTTATCGCGACGCCATGTAAAAAACACGCGTGCGCCGACCAACATGGCTTGCCGCACCAAACTCTCGCCTAAAACGCTCGTGCCGCCCGTAATCAAAATATTTTTACCAGCCAAACCCACGCAAAAGGAACTCAAATCAAGTTGTCTCTGAAGCGAGTTCCTCGGGACGAAGTTTGAGGACTGTTTGAGCTTCAGAGACAACTTGATTTGAGTTTCGCCCCCGAAATCCGGCGCGCTTGAGCATTTCGAAATCTTCACGCATCGGATTGCCTTCGGTCGTCAAATATCCGCCGACAATCAATCCGTTGGCACCGCCCTTCAGTGCTTTTTCCTGATAATATTCGCCCAAATTTTTTTCACGTCCGCCGGCGAGTTTAATATTGGCGCGCGGATGAATAAAACGGTAAACCGCGATCGTCTTCACCATTTCAATCGGATCCGGAGTTTCCTGATTTTCAAGCGGTGTGCCAGCAATCGGATTAAGAACATTCATTGGCAAACAATGTGGCGCATAAGGTTTCAATTCGAAAGCGAGCTTGATGCGGTCTTCGCGTGTCTCGCCCATACCTAGAATTCCGCCCGAACAAAGCTCCATGCCACCCTCAATCAAAATCTTAAGTGTCTCTAAGCGTGTATCATAAGTGTGCGTTGAAACAATTTTGGGATAAAACTCACGCGAGGTTTGTAGATTATTATTAAAGCGCCGCAACCCGACTTCTTTTAATTTTTGAACGCGCGCAGGTGTTAAAAACCCTAATGATCCGTCGAGGCTCATTTTTGTTTTTTCTTTGAGCAAGCGATAAATATCGAGAACTTTATTAAACTCGGGCTCTGTTAATGCTCCGCCGCTTGTTACGACACAGAAATTTTTAGCGCCTTTCTTTTCGAAATCAAGCGCGGCTTCTAAAACATCTTTTGGGTCCATGAGCGCATAAGTGTCTACGCGTGTGTTGAATTGCACGGATTGCGAACAAAAGCCGCAGTCTTCGCCGCAAAGATTACTTTTTGCGTTAATCAATGAACAGAGCCCGGGTTCATCGGTGTTTAATTTAAAAGTCATTTCGCGTGCAGCTTCAAGCAAAGCGTCAAAATCAGTTTCTTTTTCAATATGGATGAGCTTCATCGCTTCATCAAAAGAAACTTCGCCGCCGGAGAGAACGCGGTTTTTTAATTCATTTATAAAATTTTTCATGAAACTCCAAGGGCTAAACACCTTTCGCTTAACGTCTAACGCCTTGTCGCTCTGGCGTTTTGCGTTTTGCGCTGAGCGTTAGTCTCTGTTATCCTCCCGCAATAGCCGGAACAATCGAAATCTCATCGTCCGCTTTAATTGCAGAGGCTTCTTGCGCAAGAAAACGAATATCTTCTTCATTCACATACACGTTCACAAAACGGCGGATTTTCCCGCTCTCGTCACAAAGGCGCTCTTTCATTCCCGGATATTTGCTTTCAAGAGCCACAATTAAATTTTGAATCGTGCTTGCTTCAATCTGAATTTCAGCTTCACCCGCTGTTAGTTTTTGAAGCGGCGTCGGGATTCTCACTTTGACTGACATAAGCATTTCTCCTTATTTAATTTACCGAACGCCGATTGCGCTTTTATGCGCAGAGGCATTAATAACTCGCTCGAATGAACTCATTGTCGGCTCAATGGGAATCACATCGCCGATCACATCTTGAATAGCTTCTTGCGTTTTCATGCCATTGCCCGTAAGCGCAATCACGACTTCGTCATCGGGTCCAATCGCGCCGGACAAAATAAGTTTTTTGGTGCATGCGACGGTCACTCCGCCCGCCGTTTCGGTAAAAATACCTTCTGTCCGCGCAAGCAACTTAATGCCTTCTTGAATTTCATAATCTGAAACCATCGCTGCGCTTCCGCCGGACTTCTTCACAATATCTTTAGCATAGTAGCCATCAGCCGGATTACCGATTGCGAGCGATTTAGCGATCGTCTTCGGCTTAACGGGTTTAATAAAATCTGAATTGTTTAAAATGGCCGTGGAAATAGGCGCGCAACCTTCGGGCTGCGCGCAATGCATTTTAGTTTTCACGGGGCCGCTTAAAAGTTCGAGCTGTTCAAATTCTTTAAGCGCTTTCCAAATTTTTGTGATCAGCGATCCGCTCGCAGCCGGCGCAACAATATGCTGCGGCGCACGCCACCCTAATTGTTCGGCGATTTCAAAACCAAAAGTTTTAGAGCCTTCTGAATAATAGGGGCGCAAATTCACATTCACAAATCCCCAGTTATACTTCGACGCGATTTCTCCACACAGGCGATTGACATCATCATAATTTCCATTCACTGTCACCAAATGCGGGTTATAAACAAGCGAAGCCAAAATTTTTGTTTTTTCAAGGTCGTGCGGAATAAAGATGTAACGCTCAAATCCCGCGAAGGCTCCATGCGCAGAAACGGAGTTTGCTAAATTACCTGTCGAGGCGCAGGCAACGGTTTTAAAACCCAGTTCGCGCGCCTTCGAAAGCGCCACGGCGACAACACGATCTTTAAACGAAAAAGTCGGGTGACAAACGGAATCATCTTTAACATAGACCGTGCGCACACCGAGTTCGCGCGCGAGATTATTCGCCTTCACAAGCGGAGTAAACCCAGTGTGAAAACCCGTGACAGGATCTCCGTCAATCGGTAAAAGCTCGCGATAGCGCCAAATGCTTTTGGGGCCTTTTTCAATTTTTTCACGCGTCAGAACTTTTTTGATTCCGTCATAGTCGTAAAACGCTTCGAGCGGACTAAAGTCATATTCGCAAACATAAAGCGCTTTCTTGGGATATTCGCGCCCTGTCTCTTTACTTTTCAAACCTAATACAAAACTCATATTTTTCTCCAACTAATTTTTCTTGCTCGCTTATGCACGCTTGGTAAGTTTTAACTTACCAAACCAAATAGAACAGCGCTCAGATATCTCCGCCCGAATCTTTTGGCGCTTCGACTTCCTCTTTGTCGCTCTTCACTTCTTTAAACGTATGAATGCCGCATTCTTTTTTAGCTTTGCCCGCCCATCGTCCAGAACGTTCGTCGTCGCCGTCTTGAATCGGACGCGTGCATGGCCAACAGCCAATGCTCATATACCCTTTTTCATAAAGCGGATGGGTGGGTATTTGATTTTCTTTTAAATACCACCACGCATCACGCGAAGTCATATTCACGAGCGGGCTTATTTTATAAATTCCGCCCTCATATTCTTCCACGATACGAACCGCTTTACGATGATCCGTTTGATGCCGACGAATACCGCTCATCCATGCGCGATAATTTTTAAGCGCTCCATCAAGCGGCTCAACTTTATTGATCTGACAACACAAATCAGGATTCGTTTCATACGGTTTGCCCTGATGCTCTTCCATTAATTTCGCGCGCCGCACCGGATCCGCTTTTAAATCTAAAACTTTTTTGAGCCCAAACATTTTTGTCAGCTGCTTTTTATATTCCAACGTTTCAGGAAAATGAAACCCGGTTTCTAAAAATAAAATCGGCGTCTCTGGATCTGCTTTTCCAACCAAACTGAGCAACACGCCGCTTTCAGGCCCAAACGATGACGTTGCCGCAAGCTCGGGTGCAAATGTTTTCGTCGCCCAATTCACAATTTCAGCTGGCGTGCTTTTTTCAAAATCGCTGTTGAGTTGCTCTAAATCCAATTTCATTTTGTTGTTAAACGACTTCAGCTTAACTGAAGATAGCCCAACTCCTGCAACCGCAATAAAATTTTTCCAACGGCTGTCTCGGCGCTCTCGCCTGCTGTTTCAATAATCACCTCAGGGTTAAGCGGCTCTTCATATCCATCATCCACACCCGTAAATCCTTGAATCTCTCCGGCGCGGGCTTTTTTGTATAAACCCTTAACATCACGCTCTTCACAAATCGCCACTGGCGTTTTTACAAAAACTTCCACAAAATTGCCAATTTGCTTTCGGCACCAGTCGCGAGCTTCACGATACGGCGAAACGGCTGCGACAATCACAAAAACACCGTGCTTCGTCAATAAATGGCCCACAAATCCAATGCGTTTTACATTCAGCTCGCGGTCTTCACGCGAAAAACCAAGCCCTTTGCTGAGATGGGTACGAACAACATCGCCGTCCAGAATCTCTATGGGTAATTGCCGCGCTTTTAATTCGCGGGATAACGCATGGGCCAATGTCGATTTACCCGAGCTGGGAAGCCCTGTCAACCAAACCGTTACACCTTTCTTTGCTTCCACCATAGCTCCTCAATTAGTACCGATATTTACCCTTATTTTAAAGGCGCTGCGGTCGCTTTTCCAATGGAAATCAGCCTGAAACTATACATCTAAACCTGGGGAGGGTCAAGCTGGGGAACAGCCTGCAAAGGCTTCTCAAAACGACGGCAGATCACCAAGGAAATCTCAAAAAAAACCCACAATGGAATCGCAAGTAAAAGCTGGGAAAAGGGGTCAGGTGAAGGAGTTACGACAGCAGCCACAATAAAAATGACAACAATAATAGCCTTGCGCGCCTTGGCCATCACATCCGTTGAGACAACCCCCAGCTTAACCAGGCCGATCATTAAAATGGGAAAATCGAAGAGGAAGCCACAAGCTAAAATCATTCCTAAAAAAAATGAAACGTAAGGCCCCACGGTGAGCATCGGCTTGAGTGTTTTGGATCCAAAGGCTAGTAAGAAGTCGAGTCCGGCCGGAACAACAAGATAATAGGCAAATGCTGCTCCTAAAACAAAAAGTGCGAGAGAGCAAAAAATAAGTGGAATCATGGCTCTTCTTTCTTTTTCATACAGCCCGGGCGCAATAAAATTCCAAAACTGAATCATCCAGACGGGTAATGCGAAAAAAACTCCCGCCGTCAGCGCAGCTTTGACATTGACCATAAACGCCTCGTAAGGCGTTTGAAAATAAAGACTGACTTCCTGATGCTTGCGAAGGGGGAGTGTTAAAAAATCAAGTATCTGCTGAGAAAAAAAGAAGGATAAAAAAGTAGTGACTGCGAGCGCAATCAAACAAATAATCAGCCTACGACGGAATTCTTCGAGATGATTGAGAAAGTCAAAGGTCATAGGTTAAAGGTTAAAACCATAATTTAAAACCAAAAATCGTTCGAAGCATTGAAAGGCTTTGGGCTATGGTTTTAACTTTTTAGCTTTAACTTTAAACCTAACAAATCAAGCTTGCGCGAAAACTTCTCGGGCAACAATTCCCACGACACCAAGCGCAACAGCGTTTTCACCAAAAGCAGACGGAATGATTTTGACGACTTCAGACGCCTCTTCAACGCTCCAGTCTTTCACGGTTGTTTTAATTGCGTCCATCAAATGAGCTCCGCAATCTTCAATGCCGCCGCCAATAACAACCACTTCGGGATTCAACAGATTGACAAGAAAAGCGATTTTTCGACCTAGCTCTTCTCCCGCACGCTGCACAACTTGCAGCGCAACCGCATCTTTTTCTCGCACGCCGCGCACGATCTCTTTAAATCCGATTTTAGTTAATTCGCCTTTCACAAAATCTTTCAGGAGCGACTTCTCGCCTTTTTGAATCAACGCCACGGCGTTGCGACACATGCCCAAATCCATTTCCCAACGTCCGAGCTGAGTTGCAATTTCAAATGCCTGGTCTTTGTGCTGTTTCGGGCTTGTGATTCCAAGCTCACCTGCAGCGCCCGCAGCTCCGCGATAAATTTCTTCGTTAATCAAAATTCCACAACCGACGCCCGAAAACATATAGACCATATTGCGAACATCGCGATCAAGTCCCAGCCACTTTTCGCCAAGAACCGCCGCGTTGGCATCGTTTTCAACAAAAGCGGGAATTCCTAATTTAGCTTCGAAAGTATCTTTGATTGAGGAGCAAACATTAATATCTTTATCGCCCAAACTTTGTGGCCAACGAATGGTGCGCCCACGCTCATCGATAATGCCCGGAATGCCAACGCCCACACCCACAATACTTCCTTTTTCCACTTCGGCCTGATCGATCACTTCTTTTGCAAGATCCACCATTTGCTGCACAACGGCTTCGGAGTTTTCAGGAAGACGTTCACGCTTAATTTCCTTGATCACGTTGATTTCGAGATCCACCAAAACGGCAACAATGCTCAGCATGTTTAGACCCACGCCAACGATATAGCCCGCTTTAGGATTAAGCTCAACAAGAACGGGCTTGCGTCCACCGGTTGACTCGTCAAGCTCGCCTTCGATAACTAAATTTTTCTTGATGTAATGATTAATATAATTGGAAACGGTGACAATGTTCAGCTCCGTAATCTTAGAAATATCCGTGCGGGAGATGGGGCCATTTTTACGAATAGTTTCAAGGATAGCGAGATTCTTGCGTTCTTTGTCGGTAAGAACTCGGTCACGCAAAAGCATTTGTTTAATCAGCATTTAATCTCTCCTCTTTCCAAAAATCACGGCAACTTTTAAAAAGTCATTTTTTAAGTCATTAATTAACTGCGGCATTGTACTGCTAAAAAAAGTATTTTAAAAGCCCCTGTTTAAGCCCTGTCTTGTCCTGCTTCTTTTGAGAAAACAGGTCCCGCGGCCACGATTCGCCTTTGCGTATTATTTAAAAAGCTAAGACTTTTTATTTTTACGAAGCGCGAGGCCGAGCTTCTTTATTTTTTTCAGCAGCTCGGCACAGAGACAGCGCTTTTTATCAAAGGGGCTTTAACCCTTTTGATTTTTGACGAAGCTCTAGGAAAAATTCGCGTAGGAGCGTTTTGCTATCTTCTTCCATCACTCCGCCTAAAACGCTCAGGCGATGATTCAAACGTTCGTCTTGAGGAATTCGATAAAGACTCTCGCAAGCACCTGCCTTGAGATCCCGCGCGCCAAACACAACGCTCGAGCATTTAGTCATGACCAGCGCGCCGGCACACATCGGACAAGGCTCCATCGTGACATAAAGCGTGCAGCCTTCGAGCGAACCACGGTGTTTTTCGCTGTCTTCGGAAAGTCTTTCTGAGGCTGACGTCATCGCAATCATTTCAGCATGCGCGGTTGGGTCGTGAAGCGTTTCCATTTGATTGTGCCCGCGGGCAATAATTTTATTTTTATAAACAACCACCGCACCCACAGGAACTTCGCCTTTTTCAAGAGCGGTCACCGCCTGCTTAATGGCTTCGCGCATAAAATGCTCATGAATATTTTCCATTTACCGATACTTTTTCACGACAGTGTGCAAATAAGGCAGGTGGCTCGAAAACATTATTCTTTTTTATGTGATTTTTGATCTTCAAGCTCAAGGATCAATTCCAGGCGCTGTGCCTTGCCTTCGCCTAAAAGGTTTTTTTTGCTATCCGTGTCGTCCGGTCTTGTAAGTTTTTCTCGTGCTTCTTTTACATGGGCCGGTGGTATGAAAGCCTGCTTGTGTCTGCGCAACTCTTCTTCCAGTAATAAATTTCGTTTCAGCTCAGCTTCAAGCGCTTTTGAAAACTTCTCATTTTTTTGTGAAATTTCATCGCTTTTTTTCTTCCACGTTTCCTTGTCGTCATGAAGATCGCTCAATTTCTTTTCTCGCTCCGCTTCGATATCCCGCAATTTTTGCTTGAGCGCTTCCGCCTCATCCTTTCTTGCTTTGGCGTCAGCATATGTCTCTGAAATCTTGGTTTGGAGTATGACGATTGCCTCTTGAAGCTCCGCTATTTTCTCTCGTTCTTTTTTCAGTGAAATAAAAAAAGTGTTTTTGACTTCTTCCAAAGCGGTGTTTTTTTCACGTTGTTTCTTCTCGCTTTGCTCCAACTCGTAAATTTGCGCCAAAAGCTCCGTCTGGCGCCAGTCGGCCTCCTGCTTTACCTTTGTTATTTGTTCCTCAGAAAGTTCTTTCTTCTTTGCGCTTTCTTCCGCCGTGTTTTTAATTTCATTCTCAAGCCGCGCTTTCGAGTTGGAAAGGCTTTCTATTTCTTTTTTGTTTTTTTCAATTTGGTCATAAAAATAATCTTGCAATTCTTTGACTCTCGCATCAAGCGTTGTGCTTTTTTCCGTCAACAAAGCTTCGTTTTTATCTTTTTCTTCCTGAGTTTTTTTGATAACAGCCTGCAAAACAAGAAGGCGGCTCTCGGTTTGCCTGCTTTCCTGCTCTATTCTTTCGATGCGCTCTTTTAATTGTGTGTTTTCTATCACCAGCTCATATTGTCTTTGCTCGTGCGCGACACAAACCTTGTCAACTTCTGCCATCTTATCGTTCCACGCGGCGCTATTTTCAGCAATCACAGCTTTCAATTTGGCTATGACTTCTTCTTGATGCGGGGAAATCAAGAGCTCAAGCGTCTTAACCTTCTTTTCAAGATCGAGATTTGACTGACAGAGGATCTGATTGGTTTCGTTTTGCTTGTCCGCTGTTTCTTTTAAACGTTTATTTTTGGTTTGAAACAGTGCTTCCTTCTGTTCAAACTCGTTCGCCTGAGCTTCGATTTTCATTTGCAACCGTTGGCTGCGCTCTTCCGAAGCGTCTCTCTCCTGATTTAGCATAGCCCGGGTTTCTGCAAGTTGTTTCTCTATCTTTGTATGCTCCGCCGCTAATTCCCGGAGCTTCGATCTCTCCGCTTCAACCAACTGCTTCCATTCGGCCCGATCTTTTGCTGATTGAACGCGTGAAGATTCGATTTCTTTTTGACTGGCTTCATGTGCGGAACGCGCTTCTGCCAACCTTACAAGCTGAGCCTTGATAAAATCTTCTTTTTCGAGCCTAGCTTTTTCGAGCTCGGCCAGCTCATTTTCACTCTCACGTTGAATCTCTTGCAACTCGCCGATCTTTTTATCACTCTCGTCTTTAGCGGCTTCAAGGTTTCTCGTTTTTTCTGCGTTTTCTTTTAATTGTTGCTCGCGCTCAAGACGAATGCCTTCCAGGGCTTCGATTTTTTGTTTTAGCTCCTCGATGCTTTTTCTAAGCTCTTCTTCAAGACGCGTTATTTGGTTGGCATAATCAACCGCTTTTCGTTCTGTGCTTATCAGGCTCTCGTCATGCGTCTTTTTTAATTCAGAATAGTCTTCTTGAAGTATGCCTTGTTCGTCCTTTTGCTTGCTTAGCTGAATTTCAAACCGAGTTATTTCCGTTTCACGCTGTTTTTTTAATGCATCATGGTTCTGGGCCAGGCTCAAAGATTCAGCTCTCAACTTCTCTAAGCTGCTTTCTAGAGCTGCGATTTTAGAACTGCTTTTTTCGCTCAGCTCTCCGTGAGCCAATTCCAGCCCGGCGTGTTTCGCTTGCAAATTAAGAATCTGCGCTTTTTCGGATTCAAGAGCGCTCTCCAAACTTCGCCTGCCTTCGCGATGCTCGCCTTGCATCTTTTCAAACTCAAGCGTCTTCTGCTGGAGTCGCGCTTCTCTTTCATCACATCTTTTCTCAGCACCTTTAAGCGCTAACTCTGAAGCGATTTGATCTTGTTCGTTTGAGGTGGTCGCCTCGCCCAATAAAGCCTGTAGATTTTTACAAATATCAAAAAGCTCGGCGTTTTTCTTTCTCTCGGCTTGTTTTTCTAATTCATGCTGCAACAATATCTTTTGCAGGTCGTGAATCAGACTGCCTTCTTGCTTGGCTTCGCTGGAATGATCGTGCGGCTGTGCGGCTTTGTCTGTCGGATTGCTCATGCTTTTCCCTTTAGATTTTTTTAAGAAATAAAAATGAAAAATCCTTTAATCCAGTTTCCAGACCTTCGGTTTCTTTTCATTCGGGAGATTTTTATTTACGCCCAGATTATATTCTTACCTGATGAAATACAAAAGGTCAAATCTGAGAGGCTCTTTTATTGCTTTTGGCTGCTTCGCAGCAATAGCGGTCTTCATGCGGCCTGGCCCCCAAAAACCCCTTCTGAGAACATCTGCGTAAAAAATGCCTCTGAGAGAAGTTCATTCTGATACTCGGGTATTTTTTAAATCATACAGGAATAGAGAGGAAAAAATGCGCCCGTATGGAGTTGAACCATAAACCTTCTGATCCGTAGTCAGACGCTCTATCCAGTTGAGCTACGGGCGCATGAAAGAGCCGAGAGTATAGCTAAAAATAGCTTTTGGGTACAGTGAGAAAATGGCGCCATCTTTCGAGGGGCAGCGGACACTTTGCCTGGCGCGGGCGATAAGACGGATGAGGATAAGTTTTCGCAGGTCGCTAATAATCGCTGTGTTCGTTTTTTCTTTGGAGAATGAGGCTAATCCATTTGCAAAAAGAGTTTTTGTCTGTGCGCTTAAAATATCCGAATCTTTCTTTCGCGTCCTAGCCCTGCTTTAAACAAACAAAAATAAAAGCCAGGGCTTCTTTTTTCATGCTTTCTGTGAAAAAACATCCTTCAAAAGCTGCGTGACTCGCGCGGCAGGATCATGTCGAATGGCTTTTTCTTGATTGCCCATGACTTTGAAAAGACCATTGAGCGATTGCTTAATAACGTAATCTTCCGCTTTTGGCACAGGAAATAACTTGGCGGCAGACAGCGCGTTATATTTACTTTCAATACCTTGATACATTTTAGAAACATTGTAATCCGCCATGGTTTTTGTCACGGCCGGGCCAAATAGCTTGGTTAATTCAGGGGTGGTTTTAGACTGAAAATATTGCGTTGCCGCCGTATCGCCACCTTTATAAACTTTCTGGATATCTTCAAAGCTCATCTCGGTAATCGCTTTAAAAAAAATGCTTTTGGCTTGTGGCGCTGCAGCTTCGGCAGCTCGATTCATACTTAAAACTAATTGGTCAACTTGCCCGCCCAATCCGATTTTACGCATCGTCAATTCCATCACGCGCAATTTTTCCGGCAACAAAATCTTGATCGCTTCGTTTTTGAAATATCCATCTTGCTTGCCTGTAAGTGCGACAGCTTTCTCTGCGCCCACACGCAAAGCTTCTTTGAGCCCATTTGCAACCTTGGTATCACCCGTTGCTGGAGTTGCCGCAGCCCTGGCCTGTTTAAGAAGCGCCCCTAAATCAAAAGCTTGTGCCGATACCGTCATAAAAAAAATAGCACTAAAAAAAAGGGCGGCTGTTTTTTTCACAAAATCCTAATAATTAAAGAGGTCTGTCAGCTTAAAGGCTTTTTCTTTTTGGTGCGCGTTCAAGGCATTTAAAACTTTGTGTCTCGCTTTAATAGTCAGACGCCGACCCTTTCTTGCTTTGGCAACAACCTTGTGTGACAGCTGTTCGCTTGACGCTTCAACCAAGTCACTGTTTTTAACTCCAAGAGAGCTTAAAAGCGCATCAAAAGGCTGTGTCCCATTTTCAATTTTTTCTTCGGGCTTATCTTCTGTCATTTTTTAACTTTTGAAAATTAATTTGCGACTGGGCAAAGCCCAGAGCAAAAGATGTAATTGCTGGCGGAGAGAGAGGGATTAACGGCGCCCTGCTTTCATGCGCTGCTTGCCGCAGCCATTTACTTCGGGTCGGCCACTCGCTCCATCCCAAAGGCTTCGCTTCTCTCGATCTGACATTAAGTCAGATTCTCGTTCAGCTCATCGTTATATCTTGTCGTCGCTCACTTCGAATTCCACAACCATTTATTGTTTTAACTAAAGGAAAAACTTCCTTCAGTTAAAACAACGGAGAGAGAGGGATTCGAACCCCCGAGGGCCTTGCGACCCTAGCAGTTTTCAAGACTGCCGCATTCAACCGCTCTGCCATCTCTCCGCGATAAAAAAAATATTTGTTGCCGGGCCTATGCGGTTGGGTAAAGCCCAGAGCAAAAATAAAACCGTCGGAGGGGGGGGGATTTGAACCCCCGGTAGCGCTTGCGCGCCACAGCGGTTTAGCAAACCGCCGCACTAAGCCGGGCTATGCGACCCCTCCATAAAGAAACGTTAGCTTATAAAAACGTTTTGCCTCTGGCAAGAATTAAGATAAATATTTCTTCAGCGCCTGCGGAAAATGGATCTTGCCGTCACTGTCTTGAAAGTTTTCGAGCAAGGTTAAAACAATGCGCGGCAACGCAAGGCCTGAGCCGTTAAGCGTGTGACAAAATTCGACCTTTCCGGATTCTTTGCGGCGAAAACGAATATTGGCACGACGCGCTTGAAAATCACCAAATAAACTACAGCTTGAAACTTCAAACCACTTTTGTGTCACGGGCGCCCAAACTTCAAGGTCATAACATTTTGCCGCTGAAAAACTCATGTCTCCACTTCCTAAAAGTAAAACACGATACGGCAATTCAAGCGCTTGCAAAACAGCCTCTGCATTGGCAAGTAATGTTTCGAGCTCTTGTTCGGAGTTATCCGGGTGTGCGATTTTAACGAGCTCCACTTTATCAAATTGATGCACGCGCGAAAGTCCGCGCGTATCTTTACCGTAGGTTCCTGCTTCACGTCTAAAACAGGGCGTGTAACCAGTCATTAAAATCGGAAGCTTTTCTTCGTCGAGCGTATCGTCGCGAAAAAAATTAGTGATAGGAACTTCGGCTGTCGGAATAAGAAAAAAATTTCCGTTCTTTTTTTCAGATTCGGGATCATAAAGCGAATACATGTCTTCTTCCATTTTAGGAACCTGTCCCGTTCCAATCATCGAGGCGCGATTCACAATTGCTGGCGACCACGCTTCTTTGTAGCCGTGTTTTTGCGTATGCATATCGAGCATAAAATTAATCAACGCGCGCTGAAGCCTCGCGCCTTCACCAAAATAAACCGGAAATCCTGCCCCGGTAATTTTGGCGCCTGTTTCCATCGATATCCAGCCGAGCGCATTCCCTAGGTCGAGGTGGTCTTTTCCTTGAAAACTTAGTTTTTGGGGTTCTCCCCAGGTTTTAACGACTTTATTGCCCGCGGTTCCAATGGCAACCGGAACGTCTTTATGCGGAATATTTGGGATAACAGCCAATAAATCAGCTATTTTTCGATCAACATCGCCCACCTTTTGATCAAATTCTTTGATTTTTTGGGACGTTGCTTTCATCGCATCTAAGATGCTGTCCGCAGACTGCCCCGACTTTTTGGCGACGGCAATTTGTTCGTTGGCTTTATTTCGTTCGGCTTTAAGCGCCTCAGCCTCAGCAACCCATTTGCGGCGATCTTGATCGAGAACTAAAATTTGATCTATGCCTTCCGCGGCTTTGGGAGATTTTGCAGATACACCGGCTTTAAAAATTTCCGGTGCGTCGCGCAGTTTCTTTAGATCTAACATAGGGTTAATGTCCTTGCGGTTGCGCCTTTAGCGCAGAGCAAAAATTGTTACTCCGCAGCCTTGAGATCAAGCTCAGGATCCGCATCATCATCTTCGCTGGCAACAACACGTGCAGCGGAAACAACTTTATGCCCGTCTTTCAAACGGATAATTCGAACACCCTGCGTGTTGCGACTTGTTGTGCGAATTTGATCTGACTCACTGCGAACAACCATGCCCTTGTCAGTCATCACGATAATTTCATCGCCTTCAACAACCGTGATCACATTGACCACTTTTCCATTTTTGTCGGTGACATTTGCGTTGATGACGCCTTTGCCGCCGCGTGTTTGCAAACGGTATTCTTTATAATACGTTTTTTTGCCGTATCCCGATTCCGTCACAGTTAATGCGGTTGATTCCGGGTGAGTCAGTTCGGCCGCGATAACGTAATCTTTTTTATCCATACGCATTCCCATAACACCCGACGCTGTGCGTCCCATTTCGCGAACATCTTTTTCGCTAAATTGAATCGCCATGCCTTCGCGCGACGCGATAAAAATGGTATCTTCGCCGGTAGTGATCATGCAGGAAACAAGCTCGTCTTTATCGCGCAGCGTGATCGCTTGAACGCCGCCTGTGCGAGGACGAGAATATTGTTCAAGACGTGTTTTCTTGATAATGCCATTCTTTGTGATCATCACCACATAACGCTTATCATCAAATTCTTTAACTTTGAGAAAGCTTTGAATTCTTTCGGTCGGATTGAGCGCAAGCACGTTGGCAATCGACTTGCCTTTGGCAATGCGCGACGCCTGCGGAATGTCATAAGCTTTGCGCCAATAAACACGCCCTGTGTTTGTAAAAAATAAAATGGTTTCATGCGTTGAACACAAAAACAAATGCTCGATAAAATCGTCATCATCTTTCATGCCGGCCGCATTAACCCCTGATCCGCCGCGATTTTGTTTGCGATAAGCCGATACGGGAATACGCTTGATATAACCCGCATGCGAAAGCGTGATCACCACATCTTCTTCAACGATTAAATCTTCGATGTCGATTTCTTTTTCGGCAGCAACAATTTGCGTGCGTCGTTCGTCGCCAGCTTTCTTCACAAGCTCTTTAGATTCTTCAACGATCATGCTCAAAACTTTTTGCCGGCTCTTGAGAATCGATTTCAGTTCGGCAATATGTTTAATCAAAGCGGCATATTCTTCGTCAATTTTGTGCCGCTCAAGTTGCGTTAAGCGCTGGAGCTGCAATTCCAAAATAGCTTGTGCCTGCAAAGCCGAGAGGCTGAACTGGCTCATCAATTCATTTTTGGCTTCCTCGGGGCTTTTCGCAGCACGAATGATTTTAATAATTTTATCAATGTTGGCCGTCGCGATTTTAAGACCCTCGAGAATATGGGCGCGGCGCTCAGCCTTATCGAGCTCAAACTTCGTGCGTTTCATGATAACTTCAACGCGAAACTCGATAAAATATTCGATCATCTGCTTGAGATTCAAAACGCGCGGCTGCCCCTTGACAAGCGAGAGCATGATGATTCCAAACGATTGATGCATTTGCGTATGCTTGTAAAGCTGATTTAAGATAACTTGCGCGTTGGCATCTTTCTTTATTTCGATGACAACGCGCATTCCGTCGCGATCGGATTCGTCGCGAATATCGTAAATGCCTTCGACTCTCTTAGATTCAACAAGCGCCACAATCGATTCGATCAAATTGGTTTTGTTCACCTGATAAGGAATTTCTGAAATAACAATCGCTTCTTTTTTCGGTCCGGATTCAATCGTCGCTTTGGCGCGAATCATCACTTTGCCGCGACCTGTTTCATAGGCGTCGCGGATTCCGTCGCGCCCCATAATCGTTCCTGCTGTCGGAAAGTCGGGGCCCTTGATGTGTTTCATCAGCTCTTTAATCGTGATCTCAGGATTTTCAATCGTCGCGAGCACGCCGCTAATCACTTCGTTTAAATTATGCGGAGGAATGTTGGTCGCCATGCCGACAGCGATACCGGTGGAGCCGTTGACAAGCAAATTGGGCATGCGCGAAGGAAGAACCGTCGGCTCTTGCAGTGACTCATCAAAGTTCGGTACAAATTTAACCGTGTCTTTATCAATGTCATCTAAAAGATGGCTGGAAACTTGCGCAAGTCGCGCCTCGGTATAACGCATGGCCGCAGCACGATCGCCATCCACTGAACCAAAGTTTCCCTGCCCATCAATCAATGGATATCGCAGAGAAAAGCTTTGCACCATGCGCACAAGCGTGTCATAAACCGCGGTGTCACCATGCGGGTGAAATTTTCCGAGCACTTCTCCCACGATACGCGCAGATTTTTTGTAAGGCTTGTTGTGCGCAAAGCCCATTTCATTCATTGCAAATAAAATACGGCGATGAACAGGCTTGAGGCCGTCGCGGACGTCGGGCAGAGCGCGGCCCACAATCACCGACATCGAGTAATCGATATACGATTTTTTCATTTCGTCTTCGATCGCAATCGGCAAGATTTTTTCGTTCATCGCGTAAAGGTTTTTTTCGTCTGCCATACTATTTCCTTATTGCCTTTGCGCCTACAGCGCAACCGGCGTTCTTCATTAAGTTATAAATATTCGCCGCTTTCGCGGTTGAGCGGCTATGCCGCTCAGAGCCAAAACGAATCAGATATCTAAGTTTCGAACCATGCGCGCATTTCGCTCAATAAATTTTCGGCGAGGCGCGACTTCATCACCCATTAAAACTGTGAACATTTCATCAGCGGCCATCGCGTCTTCCAGCTGAACCTGAAGCAATGTTCGTGTTTCAGGATTCATCGTTGTTTCCCAAAGCTGCTCGGGATTCATTTCTCCCAAACCTTTGTAGCGCTGAACGGTCATTCCTTCTTTTCCATTGGCTTTGATTCTTTCAAGAATTTCTCGCAATGAATGCACGCGGAAAATATTTTTCCCTCCGCAATCAAGCTCGTAAAACAATTCTTCGTTTTCAAAAAAACTTACAAGTGCAAAGCCCCATTTTTCGAGCTTCTTGTCGATTTTTTCAAGCTCTTTCCCTTCGAGAATCGGCACGATTTCATACGGCAAACTTTCTTCTTTGGCAACCTCTTCGTCCTCGCCGCCTTCGGCCGTTTCTTTTTTCTCAAATTTTTTTACAAATTTCTCAACATCCTCTTCATCGAAAAAGTACTCGCGCGCCGCGCCCTCCGTTACATCGACGGCATGGAGCGGAAAACCATTCTTCTTATCTCTTTTGTCTAAATATTCCCTAAGCAAAACACCCTTTTCAAAAAGCGCGCGCTCGAGGTCAGCGAGAACCTGCAACGTCTGAGCAAGCTCTTTGATTTCTTTGTCGGTGGTTTTCTTTTTTCCAAAGTTTAATGATATTCCATCGCTTCCAAGATCGAGCAAAATCTCGTTCATTTTGCTTTCGGACTGAACATACTCTTCACGCTTATTACGTTTGACCTTATAAAGCGGAGGTTGCGCGATATAAATGTGCCCTTGTTCGATGATGGGTCGCATTTGGCGATAAAAGAAAGTTAAAAGCAAAGTGCGAATGTGACTTCCGTCCACGTCGGCATCGCACATCAGAATAATTTTGTGATACCGCAGCTTTTCGATATTAAAGTCTGATTCAATGCCCGCTCCCACCGCGGTAATGATGGTGCGGATTTCCTCATTGGCCAACACTTTGTCGAGGCGCGCTTTTTCGACGTTAATAATTTTTCCGCGCAACGGAAGAATCGCTTGAAAACGACGGTCGCGACCCTGCTTAGCAGAACCACCGGCCGAATCACCTTCGACCAAATAAACTTCGCAGTTTGCGGGATCTCGATCGGAACAATCTGCGAGCTTTCCGGGAAGCGACGCGGATTCAAGCGCTCCCTTCCGTCGCGTCAGTTCGCGTGCTTTTTTCGCGGCCTCGCGTGCTTGCAATGCCAACATCGCCTTACCAACGATCTTGTTTGCTGCGGCTGGGTTTTCGTCATAAAAAGCATTCAACGCATCATAGGTTACTGAGTAAACAATTCCCTCGGCCTCACTGTTTCCGAGCTTTGTTTTGGTTTGCCCTTCAAACTGGGGTTGTGGAATTTTTACGCTTACGATGGCCGCAAGTCCTTCTGTTAAGTCTTGTCCGGTCAAGCCTCCCTCAAGGCCCTTGAGCATGTTTTTGCTTTTTGCATACTGATTTGTTGCGCGAGTTAATGCGGTGCGAAAGCCGGAAAGATGGGTCCCGCCCTCGTGAGTATTAATGTTGTTTGCGAAAGCCATGACTTCTTCGCTGTAGCTTTCGTTATATTGAAGTGCAATTTCAACAACGACGTTATCTTTTTCTTTCTCAACGTAGAAAATCTTTGGGTGAATTCCATTTTTGTTGCGGTTGATATATTTAATAAACTCGGCGATTCCGCCTTTGTAACTAAAAATTTCTTCGCGCGTTCCTTTTTCAACACGCTCGTCTCCAAGAGTAATTTTGATACCTTTGTTGAGAAAGGCGAGCTCGCGCAACCGCTTTGCAAGCGTATCAAAGTTAAACTCCAGGGTGCTGAAAATTTCTTTGTCGGGATAAAAGGTTACGGCTGTACCGCGCTTGGTGGTTTTACCTTTTTTCTCAACCGCCGTAACAGGTTTTCCTTGTTTGTACTTTTGATTATAAATATTTCCATCGCGATAAACTTCAACATCAAGCCACTCTGAAAGCGCATTGGTACATGAAACACCCACACCATGAAGACCGCCGGAAACTTTGTAAGTGTTCGAATCAAATTTTCCGCCGGCATGCAAAGTAGTCATGACGACTTCGAGTGCGGATTTTTTTTGTGTCTTGTGCATGTCCACAGGAATGCCGCGCCCGTCATCCGCAACACTAATACTTCCGTCACTATGAATCACCACATCCACCTTGGTGGCATGTCCGGCAAGGGCTTCATCGACAGAGTTGTCTACCACCTCGTAAACGATGTGGTGCAATCCGCGTGCGGTTGTGTCGCCGATGTACATCGCGGGTCTTTTTCGTACCGCTGCAATTCCTTCTAAAACCTGGATGTTCGATGCATCGTAAGTTGCTGCCCCTGCTTCCTTCTTGCTCATTGGCTATTTCCTTTTTGGCTGTTTCATTTCACCCTCTGCGCCCGCGGCGCAACCGGTGTTTTTTGGTTTTCTGCCAAGCTCTGTCGTTTGTGCTTATGGTTTAACTATGATCCGTATATCTAAAATGTTCTCTTCGCCCACAAGCGCTTGCGCTCGTTTTAAAAGCGACGTCTGATATTTTTGGCGCAACTCAAATGCATAAGCGCCATCCGAAACCTCAACGTAGAGTATTTTTTTATTGGAAATAAAAGATCGCGTTATCGCCGCAATTTTTTTCCCCGCTATTTTTTCCCAGTTCTGAGACAATTTCATTTGGGGTGAGCCGGGATCAACCATCCCCGCTAAAACTCTTCCCACCAAACCGCTCATCTCTTCCATATTTTTCCTGTCTCCGGTTGCGTCAAAAAAGCAGAGGAAAAAATGTCAGTGAATTTGCATCGGCATAATAACGTAAAAATAACCTTCTTTTCCTGAAATAACCCCTGGTTTATCTGGTTCGCTTAAAGAAAAAGTAATGGTGTCGACATCTAAATTTTTTAAAACATCCATTAAATAATCGGGGTTAAAACCGATTGCCATTTCTTTACCTTCCATCTCGCTTGTGGCTTCTTCTTTCGCTTCACCCAAATTAGGTGTCCGCGCAGTAATCATCACACGTCCTTTTAAAAAATCAACTTTTACCGCCGGTGCCTCGGTGGATGTGAGCAGTGCGGCTCGGCGCAAACATTGGAGAAGTTCGTTTTTATCGATTTTTGCGACGGTTGTTTTATTTTTAGGAACAACCTGCTCGTAGTTTGGAAATTTTCCCTCAATTAAAGTTGCGCTTAAAATCGTTTCTCCCACACAAAAAACAACTTTATTTTGAAAAACAGATATTTTTATATTTCCTTCCCAGGTCAATAGTTTTAATAGCTCTTGGGCTGCTTTCGAAGGAATAATAATTTCTATTTCTTTTTTTTGCTTTGTTGAAATCTTTGTTTCAAAAAAAGCCAGTCTTCTTCCATCCGTTGAAATACAACGAAAAATATCCCCTTTTACGGTGATTAAAATTCCGTTTAAAACATATCTTGTTTCATCTCTTGAAACAGCAAAACTTGTTAGTTGAATTGCTTCTTTTAAAACACTTTGTTCTATTTCTATCGCATTTTCAAAAGAAGGTTCGGGTAATTGAGGATAATCTTCCTTATCCATTCCCATCACTTTAAAAACAGAGCGTCCCGCTTTAATTTGAATGGTGTGATTTTTAGAAACTTGAATATCAATCATCCCCTCGGGGAGTTCTTTAACAATATCATAAAACTTTCTCGCGGGAACCGTCACGCTTCCCTCTTCTTTAATATCAACATGACATGTTGTTAAGACCCCCACTTCCATATCTGTCGCAATAACTTGAAGCTTCCCTTTTTTAGTTTCCATTAAAATATTACTAAGAATGGGAAGAGTAGATGCTTTCGATGAACTGATATTCACACCCAAAGAAATTTTTCCAACTAGCTCGTTTTTATCAACTCTTATATCCATCTACGTCTGCTCCTTTGTTTATATAAAAAGAAAGTAGTAGTCTTAATAGGCCCTGTGGAAATGTGGAAAAGAGCGTAACATATTTTATTTGATAAGGTTGTAAAAAACAAAACATGTGTATAACTCAGCTTTTCTTCAACAGGTTTTTAATTTGTTCTAACATTTTAGCAATATCAAGGTTTGTGCTTTTCTCAAGCTGCACTTTTTTACACGAATGAAGAACAGTCGTGTGATCGCGACCGCCAAAAAAACCACCAATTTCTGGTAATGAATAATGAGTTAACTCACGAATCAAAAACATTGCGTATTGCCGCGGCAACACCACCGAACGCGTTCTAGTTTTTGAACGGAGATCCGCAACCTGAATATTAAAGTATTCTGCAACAACCTTTTGAATTTCATCAATAGAAAACTTTTGCGCCTCTTCTTGCAGTGAGTCCTTTAAAATATTTTCAGCAAGAGAAACATCTAAAACAGCTCCTGTTAAAGAACCATAAGCCACAACGCGAATTAAAGCACCCTCAAGCTCACGAATGTTTGATTTAATCTTTGAAGCGATGAAATAAGCTACATCGTCAGGAACCACAACGGTTTCTTTTTCAATTTTTTTCTTAAGAATCGCAACACGCGTTTCAAAATCAGGGGGCTGAATATCGGTAACTAAGCCCCAACCAAAACGTGTTACCAGCCGCTCTTCAAGACCGGGAATTTCTTTGGGCGGTCGATCGCTTGAGACAACGATTTGCTTATGCGCGTCATAAAGAGTGTTAAAGGTATGAAAAAACTCTTCCTGCGTTGCTTCTTTATCAGCGATAAACTGAATATCATCAATTAAAAGGAGGTCGCAGTTTCTGTATCGCGCGCGAAACTCAGCGGTTTTTCTTGTTTGGATAGATGTTATAAGTTGATTAGTAAATTTCTCGCTCGACATATAAAGAACGTTATAGTTATTATTTCTGCGTTTAACTTCATGAGCAATTGATTGGAGCAAATGCGTTTTTCCGAGTCCGGAACGACCATAAACAAACAGCGGGTTGAAATGTTTTCCAGGAGATTCGCTAACGGCTGTACCGGCGGCGTGGGCAAAGCGATTTCCGGGGCCAATGACAAACGCATCAAAGGTGTAGCTTGGATTAATTCCTTCCATTTTTGAAAAAGGAGCTTGCTCTGTTTGCGAGGGTTGTTTTTCAACCGGAAGTGATTTGTTTACAACAACATAGGATGCTTTTACTTTACGACCCAGAGCTTCTTGAAGACAGCTTTCAATTAAGTTTTGATAGTGATCCTCAAGCCATTTTCCATAGTAACTATCTGGGACTGAAAGAGTTACAGCATCATCAGAAAGGCCCTGAATCGAAACCGGACCAAACCAAGTCTGAAAAGAACGCTCGCTCAGCTCTCTTTTTAAGAAAGAGCAGGCCTTTTCCCAGAGCGCCAAAAGGGCTTCACTTTGCGGAGTATTCACAAAAGATATAAACAGGCTAATAACATCTTGTGGATAACGTCTCCTCGCGTAAAAACAGAATATGAACAACTTATCAACAAGCTCAAACAAAAATCAGAGGACGTATTCTAACCAAAAAAAAAGCTATTTGTCTAAAAAAATAATGTTTTCTTGAAAAAAAAGGCTTTTAATCAACCGACAAGATTAAGCGGCAAAAGACCGAAAAATGATTTTTTGAAAGCACTGGGTGCGACGTTTGATTCGGAATGATTGCGGTCCAGCAACAAAACTCTGGATATTCAAGGGCTATTTGCTATAATTCCGCGGCACGAACCCCCATTCTCCCGTGATAGATGAGGAAAAGGGTTCATTTTTGATATCATATTTTAGGAGGATTTCGGGGTGAAAAGAACGTACCAGCCAAAAAAGCGGCGCAGAAAAAGAAAGCATGGCTTTCTTAAAAAAACAAAAACGAATGACGGACGCAACACAATTGCACGCCGCCGTAAAAAAGGCCGCAAGCGCTTAACAACCGCCTGATCCATCTTTGCCTCTGCGCCCCCTGTGGCGCAACCGGCGGCCGGGAGTGGCGATTATTATGAAAGCAGAAAATAACTGCCTTCGCAAAGACCGGCAAATAAGGTTTGTTTTAGAAAACGGGTTTTTGTTTCGCGGAAAGCATCTTATTTTACGCGCGCTACCAGCCCATAAAATTAATCCGCCCAAAGAAGGCAAGGGCCCTTTTCTTGCGGTTGTAATTAGCCGCAAAAAAGAAAAAAAAGCCGTCTTGCGAAATTGGATGAAAAGAAGACTACGCGAAATTTTTCGGCTTCAGCATACCGAAATACCTCAAGGACATGCTTATGTGGCGGTTGCGAGGGGCGTTGATAAAAAAGCAACTTATTCAGATCTTGAACAAGACTTTATGAATTTGATCGCGAAAAGCAAAGAGACAAAGTGAAAGAAAACCAAGGGCTAGAAAAAAACTATTTTATTGCAATCGCACTTTCTGCGGTTGTTTTGCTTACTTACTTTGCGCTAGTTAAACCGCAGGGTGCTCCGCAGGTACCGCCCGCCCAACAAGTAGAATCGGAAAAATTAGAAACGTACCCCTCTAACAAAGCCGCGGCAAGCTATTCTGCCGTGCCCGCCGAAGTCAAGGCTGTGCAGCCCGCAAATGTTTTTATGCTCGAAAGCAAGGCGCTTAAGATGGAGCTGTCCGATCGCGGCGCTACAGTCAACCAGCTTTATTTCAAGGGTGAGCCCAAAAGAGAGCTTTTAACGCAAACTTCTTTTTTCGAAGGCAACATCGAGAAGGCCGGAATTTTTTCTATCGCAATCCGCGGACAAGCGGAACATTTAGCACGCTCAGATTTCAAAGTCGTCAGCCAGTCCGCAGCAGAAGCTGTTTATGTGTATGAAGAGGCCGGCGCTTTTCGAGCGACCAAAACTTATCGTTTAGCTCAAGACAGCCCCGCGTTTGAAATTAATTTTGAAATCGAAAATCTTTCAGCGCGCGAAAACAGCTATTCTCTCGAAACCGTTTACAGCCTTGATTATCAAGCGATTTCCGGGCACGGCCAGCCGGGAGAATATTATGACGCCATGGCGTTTACAACAGGCCTTAAGTCTTCAGGTGTGGCAAAAATAGAGAAAAAAGGTTTTGTCATTACTGAGGCCACAGCGTGGACCGCGCTTGTGAAAAGCTACTTTGCGCTCATTGTTCGGCCGGACCGAAAAATTTTATCTGCACACGCTGAGGCGCGCGATGGAAAGATGACGATGATTAATTTGCTCGAGCCGGTCGTTGTCGCGGCAGGAAGCAGAGAAATCGTTCGAATCAAAGTTTATGCAGGACCCCAGAGATATGAGGGGCTCAAAGAATTCGAAGATGGTTTTCAAGCCGTGCTTTCGCGTGGATTTTTTGGAATGTTTAAAGTGTGGCTGCTTCTTATTTTAAAATTTTCGCACCAAATTACACATAATTTTGGCTGGGATATCATTCTTCTCACTTTGTTGATCAAACTTGTTTTTGCACCCCTGACATTGATTAGCTCCAAGTCGATGAAAAAAATGCAGCTTCTCACCCCGAGACAAAAAGCGATTCAAGAAAAGTACAAAAGTGATCCGCAGCGGTCGCAGCGTGAAATCATGGAGCTCTATAAGCGCAATAAAGTGAACCCCATTTCCGGCTGTTTGCCGATGCTCATTCAATTCCCGATCTTGATTGCGATGTTTCAGCTTTTACCCGAAGCCATTGAGCTGCATGGCGCGCCCTTTATATTTTGGATGAAAGACTTGTCTGCCCCCGACCATTTTATGGAGCTGCCTTTTACGCTGCCGTTCATTGGTTCTTGGCTCAATGTCTTGCCCATTTTGATGGTTGCTTCGCAGATGGGTTATCAGAAATTGATGCCGCAAGCCATGGCCATGCCGGAACAAAAAATTATTATGAACATCATGCCTTTTTTCTTCGGGTTTATTTCATGGTCTTTTGCTTCCGGACTTGTTTTGTATTGGATTTTTCAAAATATTTTTTCCATGGTTCAGCAATTATTTATAAATCAAATTCAAACCGAGCTTCATCCCGAAGACCGCGAATAACTTAAGACAACGGCAAAAAAGTTCGAGGCGCGGGAAAATTTCTAAGCACTAAATCCTAAGCTCTAAACAAGCACCCATATCCAAAACTAAAAAGATTTAAAAATTGATAGTTTGAGTTTGTTCATAATTTAGATATTAGGATTTAGAATTTCAACGCTGCGCGACACCCTTTTCTTTGCAGCGCAGCAAACATAAAATCTATGAACTCTTCGAAAGAATACGCCGCAATCGTTGTTGGCGCAGGTCACGCCGGAATTGAAGCTTCGCTGAGTATCGCGCGCGCCGGATTTTCCGTTTGTGTTCTCACCATGGACCTTGAATCAATCGGGCGCATGTCATGCAACCCTGCTATCGGTGGCCTTGCCAAAGGACACATGGTTCGTGAAATCGACGCGCTCGGCGGCGAAATGGGCCTTGCGACGGACGCCACCGGCATTCAATTCCGCATGCTCAACCGTTCGAAAGGACCTGCCGTTTGGGCTCCGCGCGCGCAAGCGGATAAAAAACTTTATTCCGAATACATGCAGCGTGTTTTAAAAACGACTCCCAATCTTGATTTAAAACAAGGCATGGGAGTTGAGCTTATCATCGAAAACGCAACCTGCTACGGAATCGTGACAAAAGAAGGCGAAAAAATTCGCAGTAAAAATGTCATCATTACAACGGGAACTTTTTTGCAGGGGCTGATTCATATCGGAGAAACTCATTATGAGGGCGGGCGACGCGATGAGCCCCCGGCAATTGGGCTATCTGATTCGATGCGTAAAAACGGTATCGAACTCGTACGCTTTAAAACAGGCACGCCGCCGAGATTATTAAGGCAAAGCATCAACTGGGATTTGCTCGAAGAGCAAAAAGGCGATAAGCCCCCGCGTCCTTTTTCATATCAAACGAAAATAATTCCACAGCAACAAATATCTTGCTACTTAACGCACACAAGCAAAGTAACGCATGATTTTATTCGCGGAAATTTAAACCGCTCGCCTCTTTACGCTGGCCGTATTGTGGGAACAGGGCCGCGCTACTGTCCTTCAATCGAAGACAAAGTGGTGCGTTTTGCCGACAAAGCCTCGCATCAAATTTATTTAGAGCCCGAAGGCCTCGACACCGACGAGATTTATGTTAATGGCCTTTCAACTTCCCTGCCCAAAGATGTTCAAGAGAGCATGGTGCATTCGATCCCGGGCTTGGAAAATGCAAAAATTGTTCGTTATGGATATGCCATTGAATATGACGCTGTTCCTCCCACCCAACTTTGGCATTCTCTCGAAACTAAAAAAATAAAAAATTTATTTTTAGCCGGCCAAATTAATTGTACGTCGGGATATGAAGAAGCCGCGGCGCAGGGATTAATGGCGGGTTTGAATGTTGTTTGCAAGCTTCGCGGAAATTCACCTTTCGTTTTAGATCGATCTGAAGCCTACATCGGCGTGTTGATCGATGATTTGGTGACACGCGGAACGAATGAGCCTTATCGCATGTTTACTTCGCGCGCTGAACATCGATTGATATTGCGGCAAGATAATGCGGATATGCGCCTTATGAAGTATGGGCACCAATTCGGCTTAATTAGGCAGGTTGTCTATGATGAGCACTTAATGAAAATCGAAAGAATAAAGGCTGAAATTCATGCGCTAAGAGCAAAAAGACATGAGGGCGAATCGCTTTATCAGATCATCAAGAGGCCAGAGATAAATTGTAAGTATTTAGAAAATAATAAGTTACACTCATTTTCAACCAACGAAGAAGAAAGAGAGGTTGTTGAAACGCTCATCAAATACGAGGGGTATGTTGCCCGCCAAGAAAAAGAAATCAACAAATTTAAACAACAAGAAAAAAGAAAAATACCGCTCAATTTAGATTACAGCCAAATCAAAGGGCTGAGCCGTGAAGGCGGAGAAAAGCTTAAAAAGATTTCTCCCGAGTCAATCGGTCAAGCGCTCAGAATCCCTGGCCTGTCGCCCTGCGATGTCTCTCTCCTTTCTATCTACCTTCAGAAAATAGCTCGAGCCACCAGTTAAAATCTTTCCGCGTAAAGGTCTGCTCGGCGAATGCTGCAGCCTTTGATCGCGAGCACTCCTTTCTTGGATAAAACGCCAAGGTAGTAATATTTCGCATATACAGCCCTGCAACGTTGTTTCGTAAGTTCGCTTAGCGGCTGTCATTTCAGCCCCCGATGTCGATCGAGGGTAAACTCCCGCTGGAATCTAATCTATGCAAACTGGATCCCCGCATTCGCGAGGACGACAAGGCATTTCGCCGAGAGCTGTCCGGGTGCCATGGTAGCCGCGCCTGCTCTGATGCGCGCAATGTTCCACGTGAAACATAATCACTGCTAGCGGGTCTTTTCAATAAGCTTTGCAGGGGCTGTCATTCTCGCGCAGGTGTGAATTTAATTTCCACGAAAGAAGCCGCGTCTTCAAAAGGATGACAAAAGAAGGCTGGCAAGAACCCCCAGAGCATTGTGTTGGGCGCCGTGCATAAATTTATAAAACGCGTGAAAGCGCAAGCGCGGCGAATGATTTAATTTATATACGTAAGTGTATAATATTTTAATAAAACAAGATAAGCGCAATCAAACATATCTTGATTTTATTTTAAAAATGATTATGATAGCCCTGTTTCACGTGAAACATTTTGTTTGATTGCAAGAAATGTATGGCTCAGTGAGGTTATCTATGGCAGCAAAGATCTTTTCTTTTTGTAATCAGAAAGGCGGTGTTGGCAAGACAACATCCGCAGTGAACGTTGCGACATTAGCAGCCCAGAAAGGACTGAGGGTTCTTTTGGTTGATTTGGATTCACAGGGAAATGCCACCAGCGGCCTTGGTATTGAAAAAGCCAATCTCGAATTCACAGCTTATCAGCTTCTTGTGGATAACATGGATGAGCATAAAATTCCATTAAAAACAGACATTTTGGGCTTGTCGGTTATTCCCTCTAATACGGATTTGGCGGCAGCTGACCTTGAGCTTGTCTCATTTTTTGAGCGCGAGTTTGTTTTGAAAAAAAGACTCGAGAAGTTAAAAGCAGATTTTGATTTTATCATCATTGACTGCCCACCATCGCTTGGACTTATAAGCATAAATGCTTTAACATCAAGTGATTATATAATTATACCGCTGCAGTGCGAGTATTATGCCTTGGAAGGTTTGGGGCAGCTTTTAAACACCTATCAACTTGTTCAAAAAAACCTGAATCAGGCCCTCGAAGTCGGTGGCGTCATTCTGACGATGGCAGACTTTAGAACGAATTTGACGCAGCAAGTAATCGAAGAGGTTCGGGGGTATTTCAAAGAAAAAGTTTTCGAGACGATTATTCCGCGCGCAGTCAAACTTTCAGAAGCGCCAAGCTTTGGGAAGCCAGCGGTGATTTATGATCCTCAGAATCGTGGATCCAAGGCCTACATCGATCTTGGCAAAGAATTCCTTCAAAGATTTTCCTCTGCGTCGATTTCATCGACACAACCGGGGGCACCGAAAAATTTAGATGTTAAGCCGAAAGCGCAGCAAACAACCACATCTGAAACATAATTTGCAGGAACATAATTTATGATGCCGTTTTTATTTAAGCTTTCGAGCCCACGGCTCAACCAGAACGGAATTCTATGTACAAAAGGAGTCAAGTTATGATGAAAAAGGCTTTGGGCAAAGGATTGAGTGCGTTAATTCCGGACTCGTACATTCGCGAAAGCGCAGCGAAAGCAGCGGCGGCTTTTTCGCAAGGGAAGGCGGTCGCGCCCGCTACTATTGATTCTCCGCCGGTTTTGATGAATAAGCCCGAGGCTGAGAAAGAGGCTTTGCCGCAAGGGTTGCAAATGCTTGAAATTCAAAAAATTAAACCTAACCCGGATCAGCCGCGGCAAACTTTTTCTGAAGAAAGCATCGAAGAGCTGGCGCAGTCGATCAAAGAAAAGGGGATTTTGCAGCCCGTGATTGTTTCAAAAAGCAAAGATGGTTTTATTTTGATTTGCGGCGAAAGACGATTACGAGCTGCGACAAAATGTGGCTTAGAAAAAATTCCCGCGATTATCAAAGATTTGGCGCCGCAAGAGTTTTTAGAGTGGGGGCTGATCGAGAATATTCAGCGCGAAGATCTGAATCCGCTCGAAGAAGCACAGGCCTATTACAAGCTGATGGAGCAAAATGCATTGTCGCAAGACGATGTGGCTAAACGAGTTGGGAAAAATCGTGCGACAGTTGCAAATATGGTTCGCTTGCTACGCTTGCCCGAGCCGGTGCGTGAAATGTTGGCAACAGGACGGCTTTCTTCCGGACACGCGCGAGCTTTGCTTGGGCTGCTAACTCCGGAGCATCAGAGACAACTTGCCAAGCGAATTGTTGAGGAAAATCTTTCGGTGCGTCAGGTTGAAGCCATTGTTGGACGCAGCGTTGCGCATCGGCGTGGCGCTAAACAGGCGCGCAACCTGAGCCCTGAGATTATTGATTTAGAAAGCCAGCTTACAAGCTGGTTTGGAACCCAGGTCAAAATATATCCGCGGAAGAACAAAAACCAAGGACGTATTGAGATTCAGTATTTTTCGTTAGACGATTTAGATCGCGTTCTCGAAAAAGCAGGGCTTCCAAAGAGCTGAGAGCAAAGAGCGCATAGCCAAGAGCCACAAGATAAGGTTTTTGCTATCGGCTACAAGCTCTGTGCCCCAGGCTTTTCTTGAATGCGCAAAGCTTTTGACACGTCTCATTCGCGTGATATAATTCGCGGTCTTTTCTGGGGTTCCGACGCAAGAAATGGCGAGCGTCATTTCAAAGATTCATTATTTAACGCAGTGTTTTGTCTGCGCATAAAAACAGCGCAAGGCATCGGCAGCCTAGGCAGGCGGGGAACAAATTTTTTGATGAAACTTTTTAAAAAGCTTTTTTTTGCATTGATTTCTTGCGCTCTTCTTTCCTGCTCTTCTGGCAACCCATCGGGGGTGACAGAAGTTAAAGTTGCATTTTGGGGCAGCCCGGAAGAAATTCAAATCATTACTAATTCCATCGCGGATTGGCAAGCGGCTCATCCCGCCATCAAGGTTGTTTTTGAACATACTCCTTACGCAGGCTACGACAGTAAAATTTTAACGCGCATTGCCGGCGGCGCAGCGCCTGACATCATCACAACCGAAGTTGATTACTTCGTTACGTTTGCTTCGAAAAATGTTTTAGAAGATCTAACGCCTTTTTTTAAAAATGATCCAACGGGTTTTTCAAAAGAAGAATTTTTTGAAAGCATTGTGGATCGCTTTACTTATCAAGATCAATTTCTTGCGCTTCCACGCGACGTGGCTCCGTTTGCATGCGTTTTTTATAACAAAAAGCTTTTTGATGAAGCAAAAATTCCCTATCCAACGGAGAGTTGGACTTATGAAGACTTACTGCGCATTAGCCGTGAGCTGACGAAAAAAGACAATGCTGGGCGCGTGACACAATATGGATTTTATACATGGGCCTGGAAAAATTTTATTTACGGATTTGGCGGGGCGCTCGTTGATGATGTGAAGCATCCAACCAAAACAATGCTGACGGATCCAAAATCCATCGAAGGCATGCAGTTTTATTCTGACCTGATCAATGTTTATGGCGTGATGCCAACGCCGGTTGCCTTGACTAATTTAGGTATGGGGATTGATCGTCTTTTTGCAAAAGGCCAGCTTGCGATGTTTGGTTCCGGAATTTGGGAGACTCCCGGTTTGCGTAATTATGACTTTGACTGGGACGTTGTGATGTTTCCAAAATCAAAAGAGGGCAAGCGCGCCTTTGGAACAGGGGGTTCAGGCTATGCCATGCTCAAGTCTTCTAAAAATAAACAAGCCGCCTGGGAAGTTCTGAAAGCTTTAACGGGCGTCGCTGGACAAGAAAAGTTTGCACAGGGCGGACTCGCACAACCTTCGCGCAAAGCTGTTGCGGAAGGAAAATCTTGGGCACAAGATACGGCGTCTAAGCCCACGAATAAAAAAATGCTCAACGAGGCCGTCAATAATACGGTCTACAGCCCCTTTAATGAACATTGGCGCGAAATCGAACAGAAGCTTATTAACCCACAACTAGATTTAATTTTTAATGGCAAAAAAACCGCCAAAGAAGTTTTCACCGAGCTTGAGCCCGAAATCAATCAATCTTTAAAAGCAGATATTCGATAATTACCAAGGAGTTAGAAATGGCAACTGCCTTTGCAACCAAGAAGAAAGCCCCTAAAAAAACAGTGAAAGCATCAGCGGGCGCCGCTACCAAAGAAGTGAAGAAGTTTCAGAATCCATACGGTTATTTCACCGCAGATGGCCGCGAGTTTGTCATTGATAATCCACGCACGCCGCGTCCATGGATTAATGTTTGCGCGAATGAAAACTATGGTTTCGTTGTCACTCAAACAGGCGGTGGTTTTTCTTGGTATGGCAACTCCCAGCTTTCGCGCTTAACGAGCTGGAGCCAAGATTTGATTCGTGATCCGTACGGCAAATATGTTTATGTGCGTGATAATGATTCTGAAAAAATTTGGTCGACCACTTGGAAGCCAACCGATTTTAAATATGATTCTTATGAAGCGCGTTATGGTTTGGGTTATGCCAAGTTCATCACGAAGTTTCAAGGCATCAAGACAGAGCAGCTCATGTTTGTTCCGCGCGAAGATTCTGCCGAAATTTGGCAGGTGACGTTAACGAATGAAACAAAAAAGAAGCGCTCGCTCAGTGTTTTTCCATTTTTGGATTGGTGTCTTGGCAGCGGCAATGACGTTCATCGTGAATTTCAAAAGACATTTATTGAGGTTCAAGTTGATCGCAAGCTCGGCGCAATCATTGGTCTTAAGCGACCGCCGCTTGTTCCGCCGCATGTGAACAAGGGGGTTGATTCTCCGCTCACTGCTGTTTTTGCTTTAACCAATGCCAAAACCGCGGCTTATGACGGTGACAAAGAAACTTTCGTGGGTATGTATGGAACTTATGCCGCGCCTAAATCCGTTGTTACTGGAAAAGTAAAAAATGTTCGTGATCTCGAAAAGTGGGGCGATCCGATTGCTTCATTGCAGACGAATGTTGTTCTCAATCCAGGGCAATCAAAAACATTGGTTTTTGTTTTGGCGCGCATTGAAGACAAGAGCAAGGCAAAAGCGATTGTTGAAAAATATCGCTCAGTCGCCACCGTTAAAAGCGAGTTAAAACGCGTCACTGATTATTGGGAAAATTTAGTTGGTAAGTCATGGATTGAAACACCTGATGAAGCCATGAATTTTGTCACGAACCGCTGGTATCGCTATCAGGCGCTTTGTGCGCGCATGTGGGCAAAAACAGCCTACTTTCAATGCTCAGGCGGTATTGGTTTCCGTGATCAATTGCAAGATTCTAATTGTTTGCTCGAGTCAGACCCTTCGATTACACGCAAGCAAATTTTAGTGCATGCCGAACAAATGTTTCCAGATGGAACGGTTTATCATTGGTGGCATCCTGGAACGGGCATTGCCGCGCACACTGACATGGTCGACGACCTTTTGTGGTTGGCGCTTGTGACATTTAACTACATTGAAGAAACGGGTGATGAATCGATTCTCGACGAAGCGGCTCCTTATGTGACCAAGCCGGGTGAACCCAAACAGGAAGGCACGATTTATGATCATATCGTGCGTTCTTATGAAAAAGTTCTTTCTCGTTGGTCTCCGCGTGGAATTCCGTTAATGGGAGAAGGTGATTGGAATGATGGCATGAGCCATGTGGGTGTGAAATGGAAAGGCGAATCCTTTTGGCTTGCGCATTTCTTTTATGGCTTGCTTAACCGGTTTGCCCCTTTTTGTGAAAAGAAAGGCGAGAAATCTCGCGCGTCTAACTATTTGGATCGCGCCAAGAAGCTTAAGGTCGCGATTAATGAAGTGGGCTGGGATGGTGAATGGTATATTCGCGCAACACGCGACAATGGCATTCCGCTTGGCAGCAAAACAGAATCGCGCGGGAAAATTTTCTTAAACGCACAAACATGGGCCGTGATTTGTGACACCGCAACACCCGAACGCGCGCGCAGCGCGATGAATTCGGCGTACAAGTGGCTTTATCGGGAGTATGGCCCGCTTTTGTTTACTCCGGGCTACGACAAGCTGGATGAAACCATTGGCTATCTTTCTCGCTACGCTCCCTCTGTGCGCGAAAACGGTGGTGTCTATACTCATGCAGCATGCTGGGGCGTCCAAGCTGCGGCGATGATGGGTGATGCGGAGATGGCTTACAAAGCTTATCGCAATATGTGCCCAGTCTATCGCGCTGAAAAGAATGCCGACCATTATGACGGTGAGCCTTATGTCACTCCCGGCAACATTGATGGCCCCGACTCTCCCAATTTCGGGCGGGGTGGTTGGACTTGGTATTCTGGCTCGGGCTCATGGATGCAGAAAGTCGCTTACAATTGGATTTGTGGTATTCGAGCTTCTCGCAAAGGTTTGATTATTGATCCGCAAATTCCTGCTGCCTGGAAAGGGTTTAAAGCACAGCGTTTCTTTCGTGATACGACTTATCAAATCGAAGTCAAAAATCCGAATAAGAAAAATAGTGGCGTCAAAGAAATCATCGTTGATGGCAATCGTATCAGCGGTAATGTGGTTCCTGATTTTCGCGACAAAAAAACGCATACAGTCGAAGTCACGCTTGGGTAGGTGGCTTTGATGCGCGCGCTGAGGCGCGCAACTGCGATGAAGCAATACTCTCGTTTTCAAAAAGGACGCTTTGCCGTTTTGTTTAGTGGTTGGGCGAAGCCCAGAACCACAACAATACGGCAAAGCGTCCTTTTTGCATTTTTGGCGACTGCCGTTTTCTGCGGCGGAAGTGCGCTTGCCAAAGAATCGAAAATTGTTGCGATAGCCGAAAATAAATCGAAGCAGCCCAGAAGTGAAGCAAGGGCGGCGCAACCTGTCGTTACTGACAATAATACTCGATCGATTTATAGAATTCTTCCCCCCCAGAAAGCGTTGGCAGCCTCCCCGCAGTTTGTTGTGATCGATGATTTTAATTCACCCGAATGGAAAAATGCACGCGGCGGTATTTGGCATTTAAGAAACACAACGGCAAAACAAGTTCGTGTGAATCGCGTTCGAGAAGACGCGCGCAATCCCCGCGCGGGCACGTCTTTACAGCTTGATTTTAATTTACCCAAAAGCAAAGAAATGATTTTTAAGAGCTCGCTTGAAAAGCTCGATGTGAGCCAGGCCGACTTACTTGTTTTTTCATGTAAATTTTCTTTTGAAAAACAGCCAGGATTTTCTGGATCGGTAAGGCTTGCGCTTGAGGATTGGCGCGCGAAGCGCAGGGTTATTGACATTACTGCGTCATGCTCAAACGGGAGAAGTTGGAGCGAAGTGGCGTTCCGTCGTGATGCCTTTCCAGACTTAGATTGGGATCAGCTCAACTCGATTTCTTTTGTCGTGGTCTCGGGTCCGCAAGCAGCGCAAGGCAAACTGCAAATTGATGAGCTTGCATTTTACGGCGCAAACGAAGTTTTTTTTGAAAGCCATCTCGATAATTTACGCGGGTTCCCAAAAACAATATTTTCGGAAATCCGACGAAGCCAATTGCAAAAAATCAAAGAAGATAAACTCCTGCTGAAAGAAATCGCAACAGATACATGGAAATATTTTGAAGCTGCGCAAAATCGCGAGAACAGCCTGATCGTTGATCATATTCGCCTGGGAGATGCGCCTCTTGCGAGTGACTATACTTCACCAACCAACATCGCGATGGATTTAATGAGCGTGGTGGCAGCGGAAAAAATGAAACTGATCTCGCGAGCTGATGCGATCGCGCGGCTCTCTGAAAAATTGCGCCAGGTTGAAAAGCTGCGGCGGTGGAAAAATCTTTATTATAATTTTTATGAGACGACAAAGCTTGGCGTGACGCGTGGGTTTATTTCAAGTGTTGATAATGGCTGGCTGGGTATCGCGCTTGTTGTTGTGAGACAGGCGATGGACCGCGAGCTTTATCGTGAGGCGACAAAAATTTTAAACCGCATGGATTTCGGCGAGTTTTTAGATTATGAAAATAATCAGTTGTCGCTTGGGTTTGATTCCGAAAGAAATGAGTTAGTGCAAACGCACTATGGCATGCTTGTGAGCGAGGCGCGCGCAACCAGTTTGTTTGGCATCGGGAAAGGTGATTTGCCCGAAGATCATTGGTGGTCGCTTTATCGAACGCCGCCCGCTTCGTGGACATGGCAAAGTCAAAAACCAAAAGGTGGAATGGTTGATAATGGAAGCGCGCAGTATTTTCAAGGTTATTATAAATACGGAGAATTAAAAATCGTTCCGAGCTGGGGAGGATCACTCTTTGAATTTTTAATGCCAACGCTTGTTTTAGATGAAAAAAATTATGCCGCAAAATCTTTAGGCGCTAATAATTTAAACGCGCTGAAAGCTCAGATTGATTTTGCTTTAAATCGGCAAAAGTATTCGATTTGGGGATTATCTCCCGCGGCAACGACGAATGGGCGAACGTGGAAATACGGCGAATATGGTGTCAAAGAGATTGGCGTTAAAGGCTACCCTGACCACGGCGTTGTGACGCCGCATGTGAGTTTTTTAGCGTTAAATGTGTCGGATAAAGATGCCATTTCAAATATTCGTAAAATGCTGGATATGAAAATGTATGGCGAATATGGCTTTTATGACTCGATTCAAGTTAAAACGGGGAAGGTCAACACGCAATACCTCGCGCTCGACCAGGGCATGTCTTTTTTAGCGATTGCAAACTATCTTGAGCAAGGGTATATCCAAAAACTTTTTCAGCAAGATGAGATTGGTCAAAAAGCCTTAGAGTTATTGAAAAAAGAGAGTTTTTTTGAATCCTAAACAGAGGACAAGACAGGGCTTTGAGAAAAGACAAAAGATGGGTTATGATACCCGCCTTCAAACGGGGAGAGGTCGCATAGCCTGGTCTAGTGCGCACGCCTGGAAAGTGTGTGGGCCTGAAAGGGTCCCGAGGGTTCGAATCCCTCCCTCTCCGTTGTTTTTCTTGTAAGAAAAACAAAATAACACAGCCGGATTCGAAGCAAGCTCGCGCCGACCCCATGGGAGGAAAAGTGTTTCGAGCAAAATGTGTTACGCGTCAGTGAGCGGGTGGGGCTGCGCAGCGAGTCGCCACGAGCGAAGTAGCCGAATCCCTCCCTCCCCGTTGTTTTTTGGAAGAAGGTGTTTTTTTTAAAAACAATATTTGAGCATGAGGAGTCGAAGCAGCCTGATGCCGACGCCATGATGAAAAAAAAGATTTGATCAAAATATGGCAAGCGTATCAGGGTAAAAGAAATTAATGAAAGAGCCACAAAACAGTAAAAGCTCGGAAGCCTCTTCAGAAACTGAAATACAGACATCTCTTCGAGAACTAAAGCAAGAAATTGCCGCAGAGACCCTCAAATATCAGCGGGAAGCGGATTCCCAAAACAAAAAAATAAACGAGCTTGTTGATATTTGCTCAAAGCAGCAGCAGCTTTTGGTAGAAGCAGCCCAGGAAATTGAAAAAAGAGAAGAGGTTGATAGGGGGGGGCAAAGCGCGAACAAAGCACAAGGGATGAAGCAGAAAAAAGGCTAGCCGAAACGCAAATCAAGGAGTTGGAATTAAAAGACACTGAGATTGCAAGACTGGAAAAGGTTTGCGGTGAACGCGGGGACGAAGTAGCGGCAAAGATTGAGGAGGTCAGGGATCTGAGCCGGCAGATGAACGAGCAAAAGGAAGAGCGCAGAACTGGACAGGCACAAGCCGAAACAAGATGCGCGCAGCTGGAAGAAGCGGTGAGATGCGAGAAAGCGAGGCTGGAAGAGCTTGCCAGAGAGTTTGCGGAAACCACCAATAATTTAGAAGAATTAAATGAAAAGTGGGCCCTTAAGACAAAGACCAACGATGTTAAAATTGCCGAATTAGAAAACGTAAAAGCCCAAAGAGAGGCCGAGAACGCGGAACTTAAGAACGAGAATGAGAAACGGCACCAGGAAGTGTGTGAGTTAAACGAAAAGATCATCAAACAAACGAAGGAAAGTCAAAATCTAAAAATGAGGGTGGCGGACCAGGCGCGGGAGAGCGCGAGGGTTCAAAAAGAGAGAATGGAACAAGGCGCCGACATGAGAGCCCAAAACGAGAAGCTCGAACAGTTCTATCAGCAAAGCTGTGATGAAACCAAAAAAAGCACAGCGAACGGGGATGCAGAAATACAAAAACTGAAGGAAGAGCTTGAAATAAGCACAAAAGCCAGGAAGCAAGATGCTCTGATGTTAAAAAAAATGGAGGAGGATTTTTCCGCTGAGCGCAGCCCGAAAAATTCGTCCGCGATGCAAATTCCGCTTCAGCGTCTCATCGAGGCGCGCGACATAATAAATGTCATAGAAAAAGAAAACATTAAATTAAAAGAAGAGCTGGAAAAAAGAGCCAAAGCCCCTGAACGCAATAAAGACCAAGCAAAAAAAGTGGAAGGCTATGACGAATCCTCGCAAAATGGCGTAAAACCAACGCAGGCAACCCCTCCTTTAGTTTATCAGTTGGCGGAAGCGCAAAAAAAAATCGAAGCGTTTGATCTGGAAAACACAAAACTAAAAGAAGAACTAAGAAAAAAAGAACAGGAGCCGCCTCCCAAGACCGGGGAAAGCGGGACGCATGAAGCTGTTGAGGAATCTATTGCGCATATTATTGAGCAGGAAGAAAAAATCAGTGAATTGACAGAGCAGAACATGGTTTTGCGGGATTTGATTGAAAGCGTTCGGTTGGAAAACGAAAGAAAGAATGAAAAGAATGAATAAAGCAAGCTGAGAACCGCGAAGACGTAACGGTTGCGACGCAAGACAGCCAATGCAGCCTCTCAATACCGCGTGCGCCCTATTCGAGGGACCTGACTTTGATTATTTGTAGGCTATAGCGAACATAGAAAAAGAATCCTTTCTTCGCATGCGTCAAAATCTAGAATATAATCTCCTCCTCTATGAGCAAGCCATCTCAAAAAATATTTTTAGAAAAAGACCGAGCTTTGCTCAAAAAAAATGGTATTTTGTCCACACGCGCCACTGAGCAATTAACACGCTTTCGAAAAGGCTTTCCGTTTGTTGAGCTCAAGGATCCATGCGTCGTTGGAAAAGGAATTATCAAACTAAGCCCAGCCGAGCAAAAGAAAGCAGAAGCTGATTTTTTTAGAGAGGCCCCCCAGAAAAATATTCTTAAGTTTGTGCCAGCGTCAGGCGCAGCAAGTCGAATGTTTCATTTCTTAGAAGATCCGGGTTCGGAGTTTGCTGACTTAAAGCAGAAATTTTTAAAATATTTACCGGACTTTGCTTTTTATTCAGAATTAGAACGCGCACTTAAAAAAAAAGGACAAGATCTCTTAACGTTGCGCAGAGCAAAAAAGCTCGCGCCGATTTTGAATGCTCTGCTTGAAGAAAAGGGTTTGGGTTATCGCCAGGCTCCAAAAGGAATGATTTTGTTTCACGGGCATGGGAAAAGTGCGCGCACGGCCTTTGCGGAGCAGTTGAGCGAAGCGGCTATTTTTGAAAGCGCAGAAAAAAAAATACGCGTTCATTTTACTTTGCCAGAAACAGCGCGCACGCTTGTTCGTAGACACCTGAAAGAAAATGCGCTTTCTGTGAGAGGGAGAAAATTTATTCTGGGTGATTCAATTCAAAGCTCCGCCACAAACTGTTTAGCCACTGAAACAACAAGCGCGCCCGCTCGAACTCAGAGCGGAGATCTTTTGCTTCGTCCCGCGGGGCATGGGGCGCTTCTGGATAATTTAAATGAAATCAAATCAGACGTGATTTACATCAAAAACATCGATAATATTTTGCCTGCCCAAAACCGCAAGGAAGCGGACAAATGGAAAAGAATTTTGGGAGGCGTTTTTTTAGAAACACAGAAACAAGTCTTTTTAGCACAAAAAATATTAAATCAAAAAAAAATGCGCCCCGCGGAAGCATTAAGTGTTTTGAGATTGGCCGGAAAATTAGGATGGCAGGGAACAAACCGAAAGAGCCTGACAGCTTTTATCCATAGGCCTTTACGGGTTTGCGGCATGGTTCCGAATGCAGGCGAGCCCGGCGGCGGGCCTTTTTGGATACGAGATTCAAGCGGAAATATTTCTCCCCAAATTATTGAGTCAGCCGAGGTTGATTTTAGAAACAAAAAACAGGAAAAAATTTGGCGTTCTTCGACACACTTTAATCCGGTTGAGTTTATTTGCGGCGTTTATGATTATCACGGAAGAAAATATGACCTTATGGATTTTGTTGATGAGAATCGTGGAATTATTTCGAAGAAAAGTCATCAGGGGCGTCAGATTCGTGTGATGGAGCTGCCGGGGCTTTGGAATGGCGGAATGGCAAATTGGATTACGCTTTTCATTGAAATACCAGGGACGGTTTTTGCCCCAGTTAAAAC
>Ga0163150_10001293_pt1 | contig 43091 bp, 34 predicted proteins | sample OliLakLV19P2IB_FD_148628 | JGI IMG/M metagenome (GOLD analysis project Ga0163150, IMG submission 148628) | Freshwater microbial mat bacterial communities from Lake Vanda, McMurdo Dry Valleys, Antarctica - Oligotrophic Lake LV.19.P2.IB | ecosystem: Environmental > Aquatic > Freshwater > Lake >... | reverse complement strand
TTCCAGTCCCGCCCCAGCGACCGCGACCCCGGCTGGCTCACCCTCTGGCGCGGCTGGCAGACGCTCATGATCCTGGTACGCGGGTATGAGCTGGCGATCAAGACGTAGGATGTGGGGAAAGATCAGCTCAATGCCCTGACCTACCTGGACCTGGGTTTCACACAAGTGAGCGGTGCTGGCTTGAAACACCTCGACAAGCTTCAATCGTTGCAGTGGCTCTCGCTGACTGGAACCAAGGTCTCCAGTCTTGACCTTGGACTCACGCACCTCAAAGGACTTTCTGATCTTGAGTATCTGGAACTTAATCTGCTCCCTTTGAGTGACGCCAATCTGGAACAACTGCTTCCTTTGACCAAGTTGCGTGAACTGCATATCAACCGTTCAAAAGTGACGGATACAGGGATGAAACACCTGAGTGGTCGGACGGCGCTTCACACGTTGTCGTTGAGAGAGACACAAGTGACCGACGCTGGCCTCGACCAACTGACCGGCCTTCCAGGCCTTAGGATATTGAATGTCGGCAACGGTGTGACTGATGGAGGAATCACGCGAATCAAAAGCAGGTCAATCAATCTTGAAGTGCGCCGCTGAATGGGTGGTTTGCGGGGAAAGGAACCGAGGACGACGGCATCATCGACAATTCAGTGGCGGACATATGCACATTCCGGCCAGTCCGCCCCACTAGCGCCGAGGACGAGCAGCTAGAAAGCCATGAGCGGAGTAGAAGCGATCAGGAATTGCTCTCTCACCACGGAATTCTCTGGAAAACCCAGTTTGTAGAGGAATAACACGGGTGCTTAGTTGTGCATCAATTTCGATTGCACTACAATTCCGGGGTCCAATACAATGTTTTTGGCTGGATTTTTATGGTTGCGGGTGTAGCTCAACGGTAGAGCATCAGCTTCCCAAGCTGAATGTTGCGAGTTCGATTCTCGTCACCCGCTTTGTGCAACGCCGTTGACTTTAGGGTCACCGGCGTTTTTTGTTGGGGCGGCGGCACGTCGCCAGCCTCCGCGTTTATCTCACGCCTTTGGACTTCACCCCCCTCCCACGTTCGCGCGATTTGGGCGCCTCCCCGCTCACTTGTGCGGGTGCTCCTTGAGCAGCGCGTCGGGCTGGTAGAACTCGGTGCGCTCCTTCGTTGCTTCGCGGACCTTCTTCACCTGCTCCGGCGCGATCATCGGCGCCTTGTTGCCGAACGAATTGCGGACGAAGGTGAGAACCGAGGCCACCTCGGTGTCGTTGAGCAGGGCGCCGAACGCGGTCATCGGGACAAGGCCGGGATACTTCTTGCCCTTGACTTCGATGGGGCCGTGCAGGCCGTGCAGCGTGATCTTGATGAGGCGTTCATCGTTCTGCCCGACCCACTGCGGGTCATTGAGCGGCGGGAAGTGAGCGGACTCAAGCCCGAGGCCGTCGGGCTGGTGGCACGTCGCGCAGTAGCCTTCTCGCCGATAAATCTCGGCGCCGCGGACGAAGAACTCGCGGGCATCGCTCTTGAGGTGGTCGGGCACGACGACCTTGACCTCTTCGCTGGCGATCGTCTGATTCTTCAGGTGGGCCTCGGCGGTGCGGAGCGGCGCTTTCAGCCAGGAGTCAACCGATGAATCGTCGTTGCCGGAGATGGAACCGACGCTGAGCGTCGCGATCTTTCTGTCGCCGCTGAAGAAGTCGAAGCGGGCCTTATCGAACCGGCCCTCGAAGCCGCCGCGGTTCCAGAGCATGATTTTGTCGAACGCGGTCGGCGCGGCGAAAGTCGCCTTGATCCAAGGGTTATTCTCGAAGTCAGTGTGCGAGAAGTTGTCCTTCTTGCCGTCGACGAGGTTGCCGATGGGGAACTGACCGCCGCCGTATTCGGACGACTGCTTGAGCGTCGCCTTGGCGGTGACGTTGTCTTTGCCATTTCGCAGCTCCATCTCGGCGAGGTTGATGGTGCGGTTCCCGCCGGGCAGCGTGATGGTGAATGAGGTGACTTTGCCGCGGGCTTCCTCCGGGATGGTGACGTTGATGGTCAGGCCACCGGAGCCGATGTCGACGAGCGACTTCTTCGGCGGTTCGGCGACGGCGGGACCGCCCGCGCTGATCTGTTTCTGCACGGCCTCGATGATCGGCAGGCCGTTGAAGCTTTCCAGCCACGACGCGGCGGCGATGACTTCCATCTGCACCCGGCCGTGCGGATCGCCCGCCATTCTCTTCAGCAGCGCGACCTGGTCCAGCACCTGATGCCCCGTGTAGCGCAGCACGCGCACGGCGGCGGCGCGAATGCGGTGGTCCTTCGATTCGAGCAACTGACGCAGCAGCGGCTGATCCACTTTGTTCAGGCCCCAAGTCACCCACAGTGCCTCGAGCATGTGGTGCTCGCGGCTCGGGTCGCTCTTGCTTAGACCGCCGACCCAACTCTGCACCGCCGAAACGACCTCGTCGACGTTACGGCCGCGCAGCTCGCGGCGGGTACGGTAGCGGGCGCGGTCTTCGGGCAACTTGAGGTTTTCGAGCAGTTGCTCGATGCTTGCGCCGTCAACCTTTGCCGGCTGCACGAGCGGCCGGCCGGGATAAATGACGCGGTAGATGCGGCCGTGCGCATGGTCGCGGTGCGGGTCGCGGGCGCTGTGCTGCATGTGGCCGATGAGCGGGTTGTGCCAGTCGACGATGAAGAGCGAGCCGTCGGGCGCGACTTCGAGATCGACCGGGCGGAAATTGCCATCGCTGGAGACGACGAGGTCCTGCCGCCACTTCGTCGAGTAGCCCGCGCCGTCCTCCATGACCTGGTGCTGCTTGGTGCCGAGGAACCCGATGGAGTTGCAGATGAGCATGTCGCCCTGGACTTCCTCGGGGAAGTGCCGGCTGGTGAGGAACTCGATGCCGGAGGTGGGGCGCACGCGGTGGGAGGGCTCGATGAGGTCGCGGCTGCCGGGCGTGGCGACGCCGTAGCGCGGCTTGATGGAGCCGGGGAGCATCCACTCGGTGTTGGGGCCGGAGGTGTGCAGGAAGAAGTGCTGGCCCCAGCGATCGAAAGCGACGCCCCACGGGTTGGGGATCGAGAGCTGGGCGTGGCGCTCGAGCTGGCGGCGCTGCGGGTTGAAGCGGTAGAAGCCGCCGTTGGTGCCGCGCACCGGTCCGTAGGCCGTCTCGACGTTGGTGCGGAGGAACACGCCCTCGCACATGAAAATCGCGCCGGACGGGTCGGCGGCGAAGGCGCTGATCGCGTGGTGCGTGTCGTGGTCGTCGAAGCCGCTGAAGACGATCTCGCTGGTGTCGGCCTCGTCGTCGTTGTTGGTGTCGGTGAGCTTGACGAGATGGATGCCCTGCGAGACGTAGACGCCATCGTGCGCGATCTCGAACCCCATCGGCAGGTGCAACCCCTTCGCCCACACTTTCTGTGTGTCGGCCTTCCCGTCGCCGTCGGTGTCTTCTAGGATGAGGATCTTGTCATCGGGACGCGGGTCGCCCGGCTTCCAGTGTGGGTAGCTGGGCATGGTCGCGACCCACAGCCGGCCCTTGTTGTCGAACGCGAGCTGCACGGGGTTCGCCAGCGCCGGGAACTCTTTCTCGGTGGCCCACTGCTGCACCTTGTAGCCCGGAGGCGCCTTGATGGTGTCGAGCGCCGCCTTACCCCCGAGGAAGGTAAGTTCGCCGTTCTTGCCGCCGGGCCTGTAGTTGGTTTGCACGGCAGGGAGCGCCGAGGTCTTGGCGTCGAGCGCGGCGATGTCGATCGTCTTGCCGTTGGCGGCTGCCCAGATGGCCTGATCGCGGATGGCGGCCATTTCGCGGATCTTGCCGATCTCGAAGGGGTAGTTGGCGGGGCCGAACGGGTTATAACGCTGACCGAAGACGTGCACGCCGTTGGGGATCTTGAAGTCGGCGATCCAGAGCCAGTGGAGGTCATGCACGAGAGCCTTGACCTTCTCGCGGTGGGCCGCGGCCTTCACCGATGACTTGCCGAAGATCGAGTCGATCAAGTGGACGGCGAGCTTCTGGTAGCCCGCATCGTTGAGCAGCGCGCCATCCGCGGTCAGCGGCGCCTTCGTCTCGCTGTACCACTTGAGCGATGGGGTGAACGCATCGACGAAGCGGACCCAGTTCTCTTCCGACACATGCTGGATCGCGGAGGTGTAGGCCGCGAGGCTGCCGTTGGTGATCCTGCCGTTGGGCACATCCAGCTTCGCGGACAGGTCCTGGATCGCGGTCGGGGAGACGAGCACGAGCTTCGGCGGCGACTGGCCGTTGTACTTCTGCGCGAGCGTGTGGCCGACGAAGGCGTCGAGCTCCTCGCGGAAGTTGGCGAGGCCGGCACCGCCCTGGAACGACTCATTGAACCCGAAGAAGGCGATGATCACGTCGGGCTTGAGGCGGGCGAGCCACTGCTCATCGGTCTCGAAGTGGCCGACGCCGTTGGCGAGGTTGCCGTCGCTGTACCGCGCGGCGAACTTCTCGGCGCCGGGGAAGCCGAGCTGGTTCGAGCGGCCGGAGTGCGGGCGGAAGCTGGGGGTATTGCCCTCATCGCAGATGTTGCGGATGAAGAGTTGATGCTCGGGGTAACGCAGGTGAAGCTCGGTTTCGAAGTGGGCGTAGTGCAGCATGCGCGAGCCGAGGCCATTGCCCATGAGCACGATGCGGGTGCCGGGCTTGAGCTCCAGCGGGTCCGTATCCTCGGCCGCGACGACGGCGGAACTGTGAGCGGCGAGCACGACCGCGGTGAGAAGGAGCAGGTTGAATGTCTTCATAAGTAGTCCTTGGCCGGCTTTTCGAGTGTCACTCGTCGCTGGCACAAATCAGTGTTGCACCCGAACCCCGGCGGGTCAATCCCATTGCAGTCGGGATGTCGAAGGATAGCGTTTGCGAGCCACCGGACCGGCGGCCGGGCCGTACAATCCGCCGCGTGCGATCCTTCCTCATTGACACCGACACCGCTTCCGACGATGCCGTCGCCCTCGTGATGGCCCTGCGTCATCCGGCGATCCGCGTCGAGGCGATCACCGTCGTCAGCGGGAACGTCCCGCTTCATCAGGGCGTGACCAACGCTCTCTACACCGCGGAACTCTGCGGCAGCGACGTGCCCATCTTCCGTGGGGCCGATCGGCCGCTCCTGCGCGAGCCGGCCCATGCCACCTGGTTCCATGGCAGCGACGGCATGGGCGAACAGAACTATCCGCCGCCGCGCCGCCGGTCCGAGTCGATGCACGCGGTCGATGCGATCCTCGATTGCGTCCGCTCGCACGATGGCATCGAACTTGTCACGCTGGGACCGCTGACCAACATCGCGCTCGCCATCGCACGGGACCCATCGATCGTCCAGCGCATCAGCCGCTGCATCGTGATGGGCGGCGCGGCCTGCACGGAGGGCAACGTCACGCCCGCCGCCGAGTACAACATCTGGTGCGATCCCGAGGCGGCGCAGGTGGTCTTCGCCAGCGGGATGAACATCGAGATGTTCGGCTGGGAGCTCAGCCGGGGCGACGCCAACCTGCGCGAGGACGACATCGCCAACGTCCGCGCCGTCAACACGCCTCTCGCGCACTTCTGCATCGACTGCAACCGCCGCTCGCTCGACGCCAACCGCGAGCAGTCCGGCGAGGTCGGCATCCCCCTGCCCGATCCCGTCGCCATGGCCGTCGCCATTGACCCCACCATCTGCACGAGGCGTTCGAGCCACCGTGTGATGGTCGAGACGCACAGCGCACTGACGCGCGGCATGACCATCGTCGACCGCCTGAACGTCGCCGCCGACCCGCGCAACCGCGACGTCTGGAACTCCCACCAAGGCGCCCGGCCGGTGAGTGTGTGTTGGGCAATCAACAATGTGAGGTGGAAGAACATGCTATTGGAGTTGTTGAGAATGCAAGGGCCTAGGGATTAGGGCCTAGGGCCTAGAAATGAATAGTTTCGCGGCCGCATGGCCGCCCTTGCTCCGTCCCAGGCCCTAGGCCCTAATCCCTAGGCCCTGCTCCGTCTGCCCTACTCCACTCGCACCACTTCCTTCCCCAGCACCTCCATCTTCGGCGTCACCCCAAGCCCCGGCGCCGTGCTCGCCGCCATGCGTCCGTTCTTCCGCTGCGGGGCGCCGTCGGCGATGCTCACCGTCACGTAGCTGTTGAAGTCCGTCGAGGTGAACAGGAACTCCGGCGGCGTCGAGTGCGCCAGGTGGGCAATCGCGGCCGTCACGATGTCGCCGCCCCAACTGTCCTCCAGCGTCATCACCACGCCCGTCGCCACACACAGGTCGCGAAGCTGCCGGGCCCGCGTCAGCCCGCCCACCTTGCTGATCTTGATGTTCACCACGTCCATCGCCCGGTCCGCATGCCCGCGCAGCAGCGGCTCGATCCCGTCGATCACCTCATCAAGCACGAACGGGTGATCCGTGTGCTGCCGCACCGTCAGACATTCCTCATACGTCAGGCACGGCTGCTCGATGTAGACGTCCACATCGCGCACCGCCTTCACCACGCGCAGGGCATCGTGCATGCGCCAGCCGGTGTTCGCGTCCGCCACCAGCCGATCGCCCGGCTGAAGCTTCGCGGCCACCGCCTTGATGCGGGCGATGTCCACTTCCGGGTCGCCGCCCACCTTGAGCTGGAAGCGCCGGTAACCCTGGGCCCGATACTCCGCCACGCGCCCCGCCATCGCGTCTGGCTCCTCCTGCGAGATTGCCCGGTACAGCGTCACATCATCGCCATACCTTCCGCCCAGCAGCGTACACACCGGCAGCCCCGCCGCCTGCCCGAGAATGTCCCAGCACGCCATGTCGATCCCCGACTTCACGTACGGATGCCCCTTCAGGCACGCGTCCATCAAATGGTTCAGCTTCGTCAGGTCGCGCGGGTCCTGCCCGATCAGGTGCGGCCCAAGTTCCGCCAGCCCCGCCCGCACGCCGTTCGCATACGCCGGCAGATAGAACGGCCCGAGCGGACAGACCTCGCCATGTCCGACGATGCCCGCATCGGTCTCGACGCGGACAACGGTCGAATCAAACACGGTGACGCTCTTGCCGCCGGACCACTTGTAGGTGCCTTCGTGAAGCGGGAGGTCGACGCGGTAGGCGATGATGGCGGTGATTCGCATGGGGGAGGTCCGGGGTGCGGGTTCGGGTTTCTGGGTTAACCGAATCGAGCAAGATATCAGCCGAACGGACACGTCGATCGGCCGGGAAGCAGCCCGCCGAAAGGCACGCGACTCGCCGCGTCACACTCATCCCACCGAATCTGATTGCCGCCGCCACTTGACCGCTCCCTCACGAACGCTATACTTCGTCAATCAACGAATCATCGAAATGAAAGACCTCCTCGCCATCACGAAGGCCCTCAGCGACGAATCGAGGCTCCGCGCCCTGTGGATGCTGCGCGGCGGGGAGCTTTGTGTCTGCCAGGTGATCGATGCCCTGAAGCTCGCGCCGGCGACGGTGTCGAAGCACATGACGCTGCTGCACGCGGCCGGGCTGGTCGTGCGGCGGAAGGAAGGCAAGTGGGCCTATTACCGCTGGCCCAAGGGGCGCGAGGCGTCGGGCGCGGCGCGGGCGGCCCTGCGCTTCGTCGAGGGCTGCCTCGGCGATGACCCGGCGATGAAACACGACGAGAAGGCGGCCTGCTGCGCCCGTGATACGGCGCCGGAGGATTTGTGTGACTGCTACCGGAATTAAGTTCTTGTCCGAACGAGCCGCGACCGTAAGGGAGTCGGGTCCGGCTGCCTGAACGATTGAAGAATCCACTCCCTGACGGTCGTGGCTCGTTGTCATGATTCCCCGCACTGATGGAGATCACCATGCTTCACGCATCCAACCCAACCACCGTTCCCGATCCGCACGATGTCCGAAGCACGGTCCGCCAGGGCTACGGGGCGATCGCGGTACACACCGGCAGCGGGTGCTGCGGGACCGGCACGAAGGACGCGACGGTGCCGCTGATGATCGACCGGGCGGTGCGCACGGCCGAGTCGCTGGGGTATCAGCGCGACGACGTGGCGGCGCTGCCCGAGGGCGCGAACATGGGGCTTTCCTGCGGGAATCCCGGGGCGATCGCGGCGCTGTCGGCCGGCGAGCTCGTGCTCGACTTGGGCAGCGGCGGCGGGTTCGATGTGTTCCTCGCCGGCCCTCGGGTCGGGGCGACGGGGCGCGTGATCGGCGTGGACATGACGCCGCAGATGATCGACAAGGCCCGGGCCGGCGTCGCGCATTACCGGCAGCGAACCGGCCTGAATAATGTCGAGTTCCGGCTCGGCGAGATCGAGCACCTGCCGGTGGCGGATGCGAGCGTGGATGTGGTGCTTTCGAACTGCGTGATTAACTTGTCGCCGGACAAGCCGGCGGTGTGGCGCGAGATCGCGCGGGTGCTGCGGCCCGGCGGGCGGGTGGCGGTGTCGGACGTGGCGCTGCTGCGTCCGCTGCCGGCGGCGGTGCGCTCGATGGTCGAGGCGCTGGTCGGGTGCGTAGCGGGCGCGGTGACTGTTGATGAATACCGCGAGGCGGTCGAGGCGGCGGGGCTGACCAACGTGACGCTGACGCCGAAGCCGCATTTCATGGATGGCCTGTGCGCGGGCAACGACTCGCTGCTGGCGAGCATTGTCGAGCACCTGCCGGCGGGCACCGGGCCGAAGGATTTCATCACGAGCTTGGACGTGATGGCCCGCAAGCCGGGCGGCGCGGTTTCGCTGGCGACGCTGGCGACGGTGGCCGCGAGCAAGGAAGCGGGCTGCGGGTGCGGGCCGACGTGCTGCTCGTGAGCAAGGCTTCCAAATCGTTTGACCACGGATAACACGGATGACACGGATAAGAAGACGGAGTGATCGGAATGAACCACAGAGGGCACAGAGAACACAGAGAATAGAGCTTCCAGCCGGGATTCAACAGAATCCTCGGCCTAGCCCTTTCATCGCTCTGTGTCCTCTGTGATCTCTGTGGTCAATCCATCTTGTTAGAGGCTCTCCCTCTTTCCGTTCTTAGCCGTGTCATCCGTGTTATCCGTGTTATCCGTGGAAAAACGTCCCCGGTATGGGAACGAGTCCGAGCGCTGGAGGATGGGCGATTCGCGAGAATACGATGAACGATCAAACCACAACCAAGCGCGTGCTCTTCATCTGCGTCGAAAACTCCAACCGCAGCCAGATGGCGCAGGCGTTCGCCCGCATCCACGGCGGCGAGAACATCGAGGCGTACAGCGCGGGGTCTCGGCCATCGGGGAAAATCAATCCGAAGGCCGTCGACGCCATGCGCGAGCTGGGCTACGACCTGACGACGCACCAGTCGAAGAGCGTGGCGAACCTCCCGGCCGTTAGCTACGACGCGGTGGTAACGATGGGCTGCGGCGATGCGTGCCCGAACGTGCCGGCCAAGCTGCGCGAAGACTGGCAGATCCCCGACCCGCGCGAGATGGGGCCAGATCAGTTCCGCGAGGTGCGCGATCTGGTCGGGCGGAAGGTCAAGGAACTGCTGGGGCGGATTTAATTGGGACCACCGGTGCTGATGCCACTGGCATCAGCGTTCGGCAGCATCCGCGACGCCTGACGCCCGATTCATCGCGTGCTATCCTTTCCGCACCCGGATTACCGCAAGGAGTGCATGAATGTCCTTCGTTCCCGCAACGCTTGATTGTTCCAACTGGTCGCAGCTCGAGCCGCTCTACAAGGCGCTGCTCGCCCGGCCGATCAACTCGCAGGCCGACCTCAAGGCGTGGCTGTACGACTTCTCGCAGCTCGATGAGACCGTCGACGAGTACGGCTCGTGGAAGTACATCGACAACACCTGCCACACCGATGACCCCGCCATCGAGAAGGCGTTCATGCAGTTCGTCGAGGAGATCGAGCCGAGGATCAAGCCGCTGTATTTCGAGCTTCAGAAGAAGTTCATCGAGGCGGCCAAGCGCACGGAGCTGAACGAAGCCCCCCTGCCGTTTCTGGCGAAGCGGTGGAAGGCTGATGTCGAAATCTTCCGCGAGGCGAACATCCCGCTCCAGACCGAGGAGACGAAGCTCTCGACGGAGTACGGCAAGATCTGCGGCGCGATGATGGTCGAGTTCAAGGGCGAGCAGCGCACGCTCCAGCAGATGGGCCGATTCCTGGAGGAGACCGACCGCTCCACCCGGCAGGAGGCGTGGAAACTGGTCAGCGAACGCCGGATGCAGGACCGCGAGGCGGTCGATGGCATCTTCGACAAGCTCGTCGCGCTGCGCGACCGCATGGCGAGGAACGCGGACCATAAGGATTACCGCTCGTACATCTGGCAGGTGAAGAAGCGTTTCGATTACACGCCGGAGATGTGCCTTCAGTTCGGCGACAGCGTCGAACAGTTGGTGGTGCCGCTGGTGGAGGAGCTCGACAAGCAGGACGCGGAGGACATGGGCTTCAAGAAGCTGCGGCCGTGGGATACCTCCGTCGATCCAAAGTCGCGCCCGCCGCTGCGGCCCTTCGAGCAGGGCGACATCGCGGGCTTTGTCGAGAAGACGCGGCGGATGTTCAACCGGTTGTCGCCGTATCTCGGCGAGCAGTTCGCGACGATGAAGCTGGGCGAGACGCTCGACCTCGACAGCCGCAAGGGCAAGCGGCCGGGCGGGTATCAGTGCTCGCTGGAGAAGAGCAAGAAGCCGTTCATCTTCATGAACGCCGCGGGATTGCAGGGGGATGTTGAGACGCTGCTGCACGAGGGCGGCCACGCGTTCCATCACCTGGAGGCGTGCGACAACGTTGACCTGGTTTTCATCCGGCACGCGCCGCTGGAGTTCTGCGAGGTGGCGAGCATGTCGATGGAACTGCTCGCCGGCGACATGTACGACGAGTTTTATTCCACCGAGGAAGCCGCCCGCGCCAAGCGCAAGACGATCGAGCGTGGGGTCCGGCTGCTGCCGTGGATCGCGATCATCGACGGGTTCCAGCACTGGATCTACACGCACCCGACGCACACGCGATCGCAGCGCACCGATGCTTGGCTGGCGCTGCTCGACCGCTTCGCGAGCAAGTCTGTGGACTGGAGCGGGCTCGAGGAGGCGCGGGCCGCGATGTGGCAGCGGCAGAGCCACCTCTTCGGCGTGCCGTTCTACTACATCGAGTACGGCATCGCCCAGCTCGGCTCGTTGCAACTGTGGCTGGCATTCAAGAAGGACCCGCAGGCGGCGCTGGCGAATTACCGCAAGGGGCTGGCGCTGGGCGGCACGCGGCCGCTGCCGGAGCTGTTCAGCGCGGCGGGCGTGAAGTTCGACTTCTCATCGAAGACGATCGCGCCGCTGGTCGAAGCGGTGCGCGACGAGCTGGCGGCGATCCCGGCGTGAAGCGGCCATAGTTTGATGCCACTGGCAGTCCGCTGCCAGTGCCTGGCACGCCCGGTTACCGAGAACACATCACACTGGCAGCGGACTGCCAGTGGCATCATCTCCAAACTTCATACCTCCCATGCCCACTCCCGCCCTTCTCGAGTGCTTTGCGAACCCGAACCCGAAGCGCGATTACGTGATCGAGCACGTCGCCGACGAATTCACCAGCACCTGCCCGAAGACGGGGCACCCCGACTTCGGCACGGTGACGGTGCGCTTCGTGCCGGACAGGAAGTGCGTGGAGCTCAAGAGCCTGAAGCTGTATCTGCAGAGCTTCCGCAGTGAAGGGATTTTTTATGAGGCGGTGACCAACGCGATCGCCGACGACCTGGCGAAGGCGATGAAGCCGCGCTGGATGGTGGTGGAGACGAGTTGGAAAGGCCGCGGCGGGATTCGGTCGGTGATCCGGGTGGAGGTCGGGAAGGCGCCCAAAGCCTAATCCAGTCGCGATCGAGGCTCGAGACGCGGGTGCCACGGACAGCGAAGCGAGTCTTCGAGCGCAGTCGTCCGTGCGCGGCCCACCAGGAACCCGCACGGACGACTCCGCTCTCAGGGCCTCGCTGCGCTGTCCGTGGCACCCGGCTTCGCGCTGGTGGATGTCAACCCTTCTTCTCGAACTCGATGAACGCAAACACGAAATGAACCACCAGCACGTAGAGCGTCGCCCACAGGATCGCGGAGGTGATGCCGTCGCTGACCGCCCTGCTGCTGGTTTTCGGGCGGGCGCCGATGTGGTACGAGATGAGCCCGATTCCGATGGCGCAGGCGGTGACCTTGGCGAGCATCCAGCCGGTGCCGGTGTAGAAAAGTTCGCCGGGCACGCGCAGCTCGCGGTGGAAATAGAGGTCCCAGAACGGCGGGCCCATGTCCGGGTAGGCCGCGGTGAACACGATCAGGCTGGTGACCTTCGCAACGACAAAGCACAGCACCGTCAGCACCGGCACGCCGACGAGGAACGCGAAGAGGATATTGGTGAGCAGGTAGCGCTGCGGCGGCGCGCCGAAGGAGCGTAATGCATCGACCTGCCGGCCGTACGTTTTCCCGCCGACATCCGACGCCACCGCCGCGCCGCAGCGAGCCGCAATGAGGATGGTCGCGAAGATCGGGATGAGGATGCGGTAGAGCGCGTAGCCCACCGCCTTGAGCAGGTCTTCGATGATGAGCGGCTCGGTGTAGTCGGCGTAGGGGATGAACTTGAAGGTGAAGTGCGTGGTGACGAAGCCGATGATGATGCCGGTCATCGCGATGTAGACCCACGCGCTGACGCCGGCCACGAGATGCAGGTAATGGAGCAGGTAGCGTGCGCCCCACACCGGGCTGCGCCACAGCGGGATGAGCCGCACCGGCAGCATCACCGCCGCCTCGAACGCCTTGCTGGTGGCGATGAGGAACTGCGCGGGGTTCGCTTTCAATGCGACAAACCCGCGCTGGAGGCGCGAGCCGAGGTCGCCGGGCGGGTCGACCATCTCCTTCTGCTTCGGGGCGTGCAGCTCGTGCTTAAGGTTGCCCCACTTCACCTTCTCGATCAGGCGCAGCGATTGCGTCTTCGCGTCCAATAGATAAAGCGCATCGGCGATCGGCGCGAGCGATTCGTAATCATGCGTGACGACGATCGAGGTTTTCGGGTGCGAATCGTGGGTGCTGCGGATGAGCTGCGCGACCTGCTCGGCGGTGGCGGGGTCGAGGCCGGAGGTCGGCTCGTCGTAGAGGATGACGTCGGGGTTGTAGGTGAGGGTGCGGGCGATGGCGAGGCGCTGCTGCTGGCCGCCGGAGAGGGCGCTGGTGCGCACGCCGGTCGGCACGCGCAGCTCGGCGAGGATGGCGGCGGGGTCGGCGCCGTTGGTCAGCGCCTTGCGGTCGCGCGGCTGATGGGCGTGGGCGAAGCGGACATTCTCCGAAGGCGTCAGCTCGTCGAACAGCGCGAACTGCTGGAACACGACGCCGACGCTGCGCGAGCCTTTGTCGGTGAGCACATCGCGCCCGCCGATGGTCACGCTGCCCTCCGCCCGCACCTCGCGGTGCGACTCGTCCATCAGCCCGGCGATGGTCCGCAGCAGCAGCGTCTTGCCAGCCCCGCTGGGCCCGACGATGAGCGTCACCTTACCCGGCTCGAAGCGGGCGCTGGCCTCGCGCAAGAGCACCTTGTCGCCGGCCGTGAGCGTGAAGCGGTCGAGCTCGACGGCGGCGTTGGAGGTGGGGGTTTGCAAGGCGAGGTTCCGGATGATGAAGCGATCGGCGGCGACATTGTAATGCCATCGAATCGAACGGCTTGACCACGGATAACACGGATAGCACGGATGGGAAACGCAACGAGAGCCGGACTTGATTGTTCCATCCGTGTTATCCGTGCTATCCGTGGTCAATCATTCCGATGACGGCACTTGAGTACAGCCGAGATCGTGGGCCATCGCCTCCGCGCGCGATGCCCGTTAGAATCCGTCCACGCTTGCACCCGCCAGATGAACCCGCATGGCCAAGAAGAAGAAAAGCAACGACAAGAGCAACCCGCGGCGGTCTTTTTTCCGCCAGCTTTTCATTCGCGGGCTGGACAAGGCGGAGGAGGCGGGCAGGAAGATCGCGCAGCAGGTGTCGGCGTATGTGGAGCCGCCCAAGCCGGTGTACACGCCGCCGGTGTACGACAGCGGGTACCGGTCGTGGGACTCGACAGGGCTGCGGATCCTGCGGCCGCCGGGCGCGCTGCCGGCCCAGGGGTTCGCCGACACGTGCAGCCGGTGCGGCGACTGCGTGAGCGCGTGCCCGGCGCGGGCGATCAAGCTCGATGATGTGGACACGGAGGATGCGACCGGAGCGCGCGGCGGCGGGCTGCCGTACATCGTGGCCCGCGAGTCACCGTGTGTGATCTGCACCGATCTTTCGTGCATGAAGGCGTGTCCCACCGGCGCGCTCCGCAAGCTCGACAGTGGCGAGCAGATCCAGATGGGCTACGCCATCACCGACCAGTCGCGCTGCCTGCGCGGCGGCGGGTACGCGATCTACGACGAACCCACCAGCCTTACCGGCGAGGACTGCCAGCTCTGCGTCACCCAGTGCCCCATCGGCAAGGACGCGCTGGGCATCGACCACCACGGCTGCATCGAGGTGCGGCACGCCTGCACCGGCTGCGGCGTGTGCGAGCAGGTGTGCCCGACGGAGCCGGCGAGCATCTGGGTGGAGCCGTGGTAGACGGGGTTCGGGGTTCGGCAATTTTTGGTTGCGCCTGACGAGAACGCAAATTGATGTAAACGATAAAATGCGGCAATGAAGCGATTCTTCCTTTCATTGGCGTTGATGCTTGCGATTGTCGCCGCCGGCTGCGAGTCGTACCCGCTCGGCATGAGCAAGGATGAGTGGGTGATGCTCTCGCCGGAGCAGCAGGCGGACGCGCGGCAGAAGCAGCTCGCCATCGATGCGGAGCAGCGCCGAGTCGCGGCGATCGAAGACGCCAACCAACAACAGGCCGCGGCGGCGGAGGCGGCGCGGCGGGAAGCGGAGATCGATGACCGCTACCGGCACGCCCGCTTCGGCGATGTCGTGAGCGTGAACATCGAGGGCGGCACGATGAAGTTCGAGGGCAAGGATCGGCGGTACGAGGAGGTCGCGTTCGACCTCATCAAAGGTGAGACCCGCGCGATCGTGATCCACCGCGAGGACCGGCACAACACCTCGATCAATGTCGTCGTCCGCCTCGGCGACGATGGCCGCAAGCTCTATTTCGACGACGGCTCCGACAAGCGGTTGACGCTGACCGAGAAATCGTGGGATGCGCACGGCGGGCAGGTCTACCTCGACCAGAGCTTGAACAACGACAGCTCCGACCTGCGCAACGCGAAGATCACGGTGCGGTACCGGACGATCCGCCGGCGGTGATGTGAGCGTGACGCCGGCGCTTGGGAGGGCGAGGCTCCCGCCGAGCCGTTCCTCATGAGGCCTCGAAGGCCGAATGAGGAATCTTGCGCGGACGCTCAATGACGACCGGTGGATTACCGCACGAGTTCCGCCTCCTCCGGCCGGGGCGGCCGTCGTCGACGGACGGCTCGGCGGGAGCCTCGCCCTCCCACGTCTCCCGTCGTCCTGCGCCACTTCCCGCTGTCACGCTGCTAACGTCTTTGCTGTGACGACGCCTGATCCTGACATCCTCGACGCGATCATCGTCGGCGGCGGCCCGGCGGGGCTCAGTGCCGCCCTGCTGCTGGCCCGCTGCTGCAAGCGGATCGTGGTGATCGATGCGGGCAAGCCGCGCAACGCCGCCGCCCATCGGTTGCACGGGTTTCTGACGCGCGACGGCACACCGCCGGACGAGTTGCTGCGGCTGGCGCGCGAGGAGATTGCGGGCTACGGCGTTGAGGTGATCAGCGATGCGGTCGCCCGCTGCCGGCCCGGACCGGGGCACGGCGGGCCACCCTTTCCCACGATATTCACGGTCGAAACCGAGAAGGGCCGCGTCTTTACCGGTCGAAAACTCCTGCTTGCAACGGGCATGTGCGATCGGCTGCCGGAGCTGCCGGGCGTGCGCGAGTGCTACGGCAACAGCGTGCATCACTGTCCCTACTGCGACGGCTACGAACACTGCGGGAAGCGGCTGATCGCGTTCAGCGAGGAGCCGGCCGACGCCGTCGGGCTCGGCATCGCCCTGCGCGGCTGGTCGGATCAGGTGACGGTGCTCACGCACGGCCACGTCATCGATGATGAGCAGCGCGAGCGGCTGCGGTGTGCCGGCGTCCACGCAAGAGAAGAGCGCGTCGTTCGTCTCCTGCATGACGATGGCAGGCTCACGGCGATCGAGCTCGAATCGATCGGTCCCCTGGAGGCCGATGTGCTTTTCTTCAACGCCGGCCAGGACCCGACGTCCGACCTTGCCGGCTCGCTGGGCTGCACCCTCGACGAGAATGCGGCGGTGGAGACCGGCGACAAGCAGCAGGCGCCGACGCCGGGCTTGTTCCTCGCAGGTGATGTCGATGGCGATGTGCAGTTCATCATCGTGGCGGCGGCCGAAGGCGCGACGGCGGCGGTGGCGATGAACCGGGAGCTGCAAGATGAGAACCTGGCGCGGGCGGCGGCGACGCGGGGCGGGAAGCCGTGACGGGCGTCGTGGAAGCGAAGCGGCCATTGACGGAAATGCACGAGGAGAAACGAGCGGCTGATGGGAGACAGCGCGGCCGCCGCGCTCGTCACGCAAGAATCTGCTTCACCACATCGCCGTACACATCCGTCAGGCGGTGGTCGCGTGCGGAGTGGTGGTACGTGAGTCGTTCGTGGTCGAGGCCCATGAGATGCAGGATGGTGGCGTGCAGGTCGTGGACGGAGACTTTGTCTTCGACGGCGTAGTAGCCGTAATCGTCGGTGCGGCCGTGGGAGACGCCGGGCTTCATGCCGCCGCCGGCGAACCACATGGTGAAGCCGTGCGGGTTGTGGTCGCGGCCGTTGCGTAGCCGGCCCGCGCCGCCGTCCATGAACTCGAACGCCGGGGTCCGGCCAAACTCACTGCCGCACATCACCAGCGTGTCTTCCAACATGCCGCGCGACTTCAGGTCGCGCAGCAGCCCGGCGATGGGGGCATCGACGGCCCGGGCGTTGCCACTGTGGCCAGCGAAGAGGTCGCCGTGCTGGTCCCACAGGTTGCCGTACTTGAACGTCGAGTGCGTGACGGTGATGTAGCGGACACCCTGCTCGGCGAAGCGGCGGGCGAGGAGCAGGGCGCGGCCGAAGTCGGTGGTGTTCGGCTCGCCGATGCCGTAGAGCGCGAACGTCGCGGCCGACTCGCCGTCGAGCGATAGCAGGTCGGGCGCCTCGGTCTGCATGCGGAACGCGAGCTCGAGGTTGGCGATCTCGCTTTCGAGGGCATCATCGCCGCCGGCGCCGCCGCCGCCGCTGCGAGCGAGGTGGGCGCGGTTCATTTTCTGCACAAGGTCGAGCTGTCTTCGCTGGGAGTCGCGCGCGGCGGCGGGGCCGGTGAGGTTGTCCCAGTGCAGCCCCTTCTGCGTCTTGTCCGGCTTGAGCACCGGCGTGCCCATGAACCGCGTGGGCAGGAACGCCGTCGGCCGGCTCCGCGGCGACTCGGGCAGGATGTCGATGTAGGCCGGCAGGTTCGCGTTCTCGCTGCCCAGCCCGTAGCTGAGCCAGGAGCCCAGCGTCGGCCTCGGCTCGCGGCCGGCGCCGGTGTGGATCATGTTCTTCGCGGTGAAGTGGTCGTTGTTGGAGTGGTGCAGCGAATGAACAAACGTGAGGTCGTCGATCAGCTCATTCACCTTGGGAAAAAGGTTGGAGCACCACTTGCCGCTCGCGCCGATCTGCGCGAACCTCCACGGCGACTTGAGGATGGTGCCCTGCGGCGCGAAGGTGAACTTCGGCCTGCGGATCGACTCGGGCAGCGGCTTGCCGTCGTCGCGAAAGAGCAGCGGCTTGTGGTCGTAGGAGTCGATGTGCGACAGGCCGCCGTCGAGAAAGATGTAGATGACCCGCTTGGCGCGCGGGGTGAAGTGCGGAAGCGGCGCATTTGATGACGATGCCGCCGGATCAGGACCCACGGACGGGAGTCCGTGGGCTTTCTTTGAGAGAATATCCATCAGCGCAACCGATCCGAAGCCCAGCGCCGCGCGCTGAAGCACCTGCCGTCGGGACATGTTGTGCATCGGGCTGTTCATCGTCATTCCAGGTAGCGAAACGCGCTGGAAGCATAGATCGCCTGGCAGACCTGCATCCATGCTTCCTCGCGTTTCATGCCGTCGTTCTCGCAGGTTTCAAGGTAACCCCGGATGTCGGCAAGTGTCTGCTCGTCGGGCTCGCGGGTCAGGGCGATGCGGTAGGCGCGCTTGATGCGCTCGTCATCCGTGAGCTTGGCATCGGCGAGCAACAGCTTCGCGAAGACGCCGGCGAAGTGCTTGGGGATCGGGCTGTTGAGCCAGAAGAGCGCTTGCGCCGCGGTGGTCGATGCGTCGCGCTTCTCGATGGGTTCGCCGGTGGGGTCGTAGCCGAAGACGCCGAACATCTTGCGGATCTCGCCGCCGAGGCCGACGGGCGAGCGGTTGGCGGTGAGGACGTACATCATGCGGTCGGCGGAGCGGTCGAAGTCGACTGGCGCGCCCGAGGGCTGCCGCCCGACCTTGCCGGTGGTGGCGAGCATGGCGTCGTAGAGGGCTTCGACTTCGAGGCGGCGGCGCGGGAAGGAGGCGAGGAGTGCGGGCGAGGATGCGTGGCCTGTCGCGGACGCGCCGTGCACGAGGACGTGACGGCTCGCTGGCGCGGTGGTGCCCGCCTGCTGATACGTCGCGCTGGTCACGATGAGGTAGTGCAGCTTCTTCATCGACCACTTCTCTTCGACGAAGGTGGCGGCGAGCCAGTCGAGGAGGTCGGGGTGTGAGGGCGGCGTGCCGCGCGAGCCGAAGTCGTTGGCGGAGTCGACGATGCCCCGGCCGAAGTGCCACTGCCAGAGGCGGTTGACCATGACGCGGGCGGTGAGCGGATGGTTCGCGTTGGTGAGCCACCGCGCCAGTTCGAGCCGGCCGCTGCTGTTGTCGGGCATTTCCGGCGGCTTGACCGCGTGCTCAAAAAGGACCGGCACCCCGCGCGGGACGATCGATTTGGAGACGCGGTAGGTGTCGCCGCCGATGTGGACGGGAAGGTCGGTGGGTCGCTCGTCGTCGGTCACCGCGATGAGCCGCGAATGGCTGTCGATGAACCGAGTTGCCTCGGCGATCTGGTCCTTGAGCGCCGCCGCGCGCGACGGTTCCTCGCCGACCGGGACGCGCAGCAATACCTCGGCCGGCGTCAACTGCGACAAGTCGGCGTCGAGCGCGACGGCACGGACGATCGCGACGCTGACCTTCCATTCAGCCGCGGCGCGCGTCGCCGCTTCGGTCCACTCGTCAGTCACTTGAACGAGACGAAGGCGGTCGATGTGCGGGAAGGCGCCGTCCTTGTCCACCAGCTCCAGCCGCAGCGTTCGGCGCCCCTTGGCGATGTCGAACGGCTGCGAATGTAGCCAGCACGCGGCACTCCAGCGGTGGTCGAGAGCGTTCTCAAACGGGTGCGATTCGATGTCGTGCGTGCGACCGTCCACGAGCAGCTTGAGCCGCGATGCACGCCCCGCCGACGCCAGCAACTCGACCTGATACCGCCCGTCGACCGGCACCTCGACCTCATATTTGACCCACTGCTCGCCCGGCGTCTGCGGCCCGAGCACCTCGAACTTGCGGCCACCGTACGCGATCTCCACGACCTTCAGATTCGACTGCCCCGCGAACTGCTCGGCCTCGAAGCGGACCACCTCGACCCGCGGCAGCGCCGCGGCGGCTTTCCTCACGCCCTCGCGCTTCGTGCTCCAGTCGTTCATCACCTTGTCGTAGGCGACGCCGGCGACACCGATGAGCTGATCCCGCACAATCTCCGACTCCCGTTCCAGGGTGGCGATCTTCCGGGCCTCAGCAGGCGTGGCCATCTCGCGCGTCAGCCGGATGCGACCGTCCTTCCAGTTCTCGTTGAACGTGTCGACGATGCGTGTCGATGCGAAGACGCTGGCGAGTGCGTAGTAGTCTTCGTCGGTGATCGGATCAAACTTATGGTCGTGGCAGCGGGCGCAGGAGATGGTCAGCCCCATGAACGCCTTCGACACCGCGTTGATCTGCTCGTCGATGATGTCGAGGCGCAGGCGGTTGGGGTCGGTGCACTCGTCGAACCAGTTGCCGATGGAAAGGAATGCGGGGGCTGTGATCTGGTCGAAATACTGCTCGCGATTCGGCGTCGGCGGCAGCAGATCGCCGGCGAGGTGCTCGGTGAGGATCCGGTCGTACGGTTTGTCCTGGTTGAACGAACGCACGACGTAATCGCGGAAGGCGAGTTCGCCGCGCGTGTTCTTCACGCCGGGGAGCTTCACCTTGCCTTGTTCGTAGCGCACGACATCAAGCCAGTGCCGGCCGTAGCGCTCGCCGTAGTGCGGGGAGTCGAGCAGGCGCTTGATGAGTTTCTCGAAGGCGTCGGGTGCGTCGTCGGCGAGGAACGCATCGATCTCGGCGAGGGTGGGCGGCAGGCCGGTGAGGTCGAAAGTGGCGCGGCGGATCAGCGTGCGCTTGTCGGCCCGCGGTGAGGGTTGGAGTTTGTGGGCTTCGAGCTTCGCGAGGATGAAGGCGTCGATCGGGTTGCGGCCCCAGGTTTTGTCGGTGACGCGCGGGAGCGATGGCTTGGTGACGGGTTTGAACGACCAGAACTGACGCCAGGTCTTGTAGTCGAACGCGTCATCGTCGGCGGCCGCGGGGTGCGCAACCATGGCGCAGAAGATCAGAACGGTGAGATGGATCGCGGGTCGGCGCATGGCGGTTTATGGCTGAAATAGCGGGGATTTCAGCGTGCGACATTGTAGGCAGGAGTGGTTGAGTTAAGTGTTGAGAGTGGGCGCGGGGATGGTTTGGCGCCTCACCCTCACCCGGCTCGCGGACTCGCCGACCTCTCCCTGGGAGTGAGAGGGGGGGAGCGAAGCGACCTTCTCCTGCCCTACCATGACGACCACCCATTATCCCACCACGCCGAACCACGGTTCCGAGTGCAGGTCCTGCAGGAAAATCTTTCGGTCGCCATCGTCTTTGATCTCCGCGGCGGCGCCGGCGGCGAGGACGTGGAACTGGCGAGCGGCGTAGCGCTGGCCGGCGGCGGCGTGGGCGCGGGCCATCGCTTCGTAGGCGTAGGCGAGGTCGAAGTCCCTGATGCCGTTCTCCTCGCAGAGGTGGACCGCGTGCTGGGCGTGCCGCAGCGCGGGCTCCGGCTCGCCCAGCACGGCATAAACCCGCGAGCACATCCACTCGCCGCGCACCCGGTTCTCGACGCTGCCGCCCTGAAGCCAGTGGTAGTACGACGCGTGGGCGGCGTGCAGCATGGTCAGGTCGTCTTCAGCCGTCCGGTCCTTCTTCTCGAGCAGCTTCCAGACCACATGGTTGCAATCAACGGCGAAGTAGCGGTGCCAGTCGGCGGTGGCGGTGGTGGTGGGCGTGGACATGCGCGGGACCTTTTCAATCGGGGCGTGGCGGTTGGTCACATCATAAGGAATAGACCCCGTCGCGCGGACGTGGGTTGATTACGGACGTTCATCTGTTACAGATGTCGCAACCGGTTTAAGCCGATGAGCCGATATAGATGCGCCGTGCGGGGGCAGTCGCTACGCGCGGCGGCAGACCGATAATCGTCGGCTGCCGTAAGCGCCGTGCGAAGGACGAACAGGGCCAGACACACATGATCCCCGATGCCAGGCTGTTACTCATCGTGTTCATCCCCTTCGCCGCCGCCGCGCTGGCGCTGATCGTCGGCCGATGGAGCGGGCTGCGGACCGCGTGGCTGATGATCGCGGCGGCGCTGTCGTCGTTCGCGCTGACGGTGTCGCTGCTGGTCAGCCCGGCGGAGCAGACGGCGGGCTATCTATATGAATGGATCCCCGGCCTCACGATCAATCTGAGCTTCCTCGCCGACCGCTTCGGCCTGTTCTTCGCGGCCCTCGTCAGTGGCATCGGCGCCCTCATCGGCGTCTACTCGCTGAACTACATCCCGCCGCTGCCGAACCCGCGCGTCGGCCGGTACTACGCCGCCCTGATCGGCTTCATGGGCGCCATGCTCGGTGTCGCCCTCGCCGACGACCTCATCGTCCTCTTCGTCTTCTGGGAAATCACCAGCATCACCTCGTTCATGCTCATCGGCTTCTGGTACGAGCAGGACGCCGCCCGCAAGGGCGCGATGACCGCGCTGCAAGTCACCGGCCTCGGCGGGCTGGCGATGATGGCGGGGTTCATCATCGTCGGCAACGTCACCGGCACGTTCTCCATCAGCGAGCTGCGCGGTAGCGGCGAGTTGATTGCGACGCTGACGATGTCACCGCTGTTCGTGCCGGCGATGCTGCTGATCATGCTGGGCGCGTTCACCAAGAGCGCCCAGTTCCCGTTCCACTTCTGGCTGCCCAACGCGATGGTCGCGCCGACGCCGGTGTCCGCCTACCTGCACTCGGCGACGATGGTCAAGGCCGGCGTCTTCCTCGTCGGCCGCATGTTGCCGATCTTCGGCGAGGCCGCCTACTGGTCGCCGATCCTCATCGCCTTCGGACTGGTCACGTTCCTTTACGCCTCCTACCAGGCGTTCTACGAGACCGACCTCAAGGCGATCCTGGCCCGCACCACCCTCGCCGCCCTCGGCCTGGTGATGCTCATCTACGGCCTCAAGCTGCCGGACCAGGACGCACTGCAAATCCTCAATCACGCGGTCTACAAAGGCACGCTGTTCCTCATCGTCGGCATCGTCGAGCACGCCACCCACACCCGCGACATCCGCGAGCTCGGCGGGCTGCGCAAGCGCATGCCGATCACGTTCATCATCGCGGTCATCGCAGCGTGGTCGATGGCCGGGCTGCCGCCCTTCTTTGGGTTCGCGGCGAAGGAATCGTTCTACGGCGCGATCTTCGAGAGCCCCGCGCTGGTCGACCACGAGAACCTGCGCTGGCTGGTGATTCTCGGCTGCGTCGTCGCCAACGCGCTGACGTTCGCGGTGGCGTGCAAGATCATCTTCGGCGTTTTCATGGGCCCGCAGACGAAGTACACCGACGAGGCCCACGAAGCGAAAGCGGGTCTGTGGGTGCCGGCCGCGGTGCTGGTGTCGCTGGCCGTGCTGCTGGGCGTGCTGGCGATCCTGCCGAGCCACTCGCCGACGGAGAACCTGGTCAACAGCCTCTCTTCAGACCCCCAAGCACACGCCCATGTCTCGCTCATCCCCTCGCACCTGCCGCCCGTGGTGCTCACGATTTTCACGATCACCTGCGGCGTCCTGCTTTACCAGAACCGCGTCGCCATCGAGAGGGTGCAGAACGCGGTCGTGGGCCGCATCCCCAGCGCCCAGCGCCTCTGGGACGAGATGCTGCACGGCGTGACCTTCCTCGCGGAAACCTATAGCAACTGGTGGCAGCGCGGCTCGCTGCGGTGGTACATGGCCGCCATCCTCGGCTTCACCGCGGCCCTCATGCTTTACGCCCTCGCCTGGACCGGGCTGCGCGTCGGTGACCTCGCCATCGATGTGAAGGACGCCCCGTGGTATGGCATCGCGCTGCTCGCGCTGCTGTGCGTCTCGGGCATCACGCTCGTCGTCTCCAAGTCGCGGCTTCAGGCGGCCGTCGCCTCCACCGCCACCGGCTTCCTCACCTCGCTGATGTTCGTGGTCTACCGGTCGCCCGACATCCTGCTCACGCAGATCCTCATCGAAACCGTCGCCACCATCTTCGTGCTGTTGATCCTCTACTTCATGCCCGCGTTTCCCAAGCGCGAGCCGATGGGCAACGGCACCCGGCTGATCAACATCGGCGTGTCGCTGGCGGTCGGGCTGGCGGTGGCGCTGTTTGTTCTCTTCACCACCAGCGACACCTTCCGCACCCCCGACAACCTCGCCGACGATTACCTCACCCGCGCCATGGAACAAGCGGGCGGTCAGAACGCGGTGAACGTCATCATCGTCGACTTCCGCGCCGCCGACACTCTCGGCGAGATCACCGTGCTGATGCTGGTAGGCGTGCTGGTGTTCGGCATGCTGCGGTCGAGGCGCAAGCCGCGCGCGGCGCTGTCGGCGGCGGCGGGCCCGCGGGTCGGCGTGCTGACGCCGGAGTCGTGAGTGAAATGGGAACTGCAGGTCGGCGGCCGCGCCGATGGACCGCCAGCGGAGCAACCAATGTCGCAACCATCATCCACCATCGAGCCCAAACGGATCGGGCGGCCGGTTATGTTGGGTCCACGAGGTGTACACATGGATGATTTCGATCCCCGCCCGACGCCGCAGCGCGCGACGTCGCCCGCCCTGGTCCAGTGGCAGTCGCCGATCCTCGCGACCGTTGCCCGGCTCGCGGTGCCGCTGACGCTTTTTGTGTCGCTGATCATTTTCTTTCAGGGGCACAACAAGCCGGGCGGCGGGTTCATCGCCGGCGTGCTGGCGGCGGCGGCCGGCGCGGTGGCGCTGCTGGCATTCGGCCTCGATCGCTCGATGACCTTCAAGTGGTGGTACGTCCCCCTTCTGGCGCTGCCGATCCTCCCGGTCTCCGGGCCCAGCGCCGTCGTCATCGCGCTCGTCGTCGGCACGCTCTTCTGGCTCAGCGCCCGCCGCGCCACCTTCGCCGAATACCGCTGGTGGAAGCTCGGCGTCCTAGGCCTGACCATCTCCCTGCTCACCGGGGCGGTGCCGTTTTTCTTCGGCTACGCGTTCATGGACCACGCGGTCTGGCACTTCCACGTGCCGCTCTGGGGCGAGGACCACCTGCCCACCGCCACCTTCTTCGACATCGGCGTCTACCTCATCGACGTCGGCACGCTCATGACCATCTTCGTCGAGCTCGGATTGGAGGGCGAGTAATGGAATTGTTCATGGCCATCGCCATCGGCGTCCTCTTCGCCGGCGGCACCTACCTCATGCTCCGCCCGAACCTCATCCGTGTGGTGCTGGGCATGGGCCTCTATTCCAACGGCGTTAACCTGTTGATGATCACCTGCGGCGGATACGACCGGCTGCTTGAGGCCCCCTTCGCCGACGTCGGCGCCGACACCGCCGCGCTGATGGACCCGATCCCCCCGGACATCATCCTCACCGCCATCGTCATCAGCTTCGCCGTCGGCGCCCTGTTCCTCACCGTCGCCTACCGGGTCTACCTCGACCACGGCACCGACAACCCCGAGGCCTTGCCGAATCACGAAGCCGGCGACGGCCGCGACGAATCGATCACCATCAACGAACCGCACGGCCCGATGCAACGCGAAGCCGACACCCACGGCGTGCGCGGCCACGCGGCCCATGCCCATTGAATCGCATTGAAGGGCCGACTGCCTCCCTCCTGCCGACTCATTCCCATGACCACACTCATCCTCCCCATCCTGATCCCGCTGCTCACCGCGATGGCCCTGGCGATGCTCAACGGCCACTACCGGCTGGAGAAGACCGTCGCCGTCGCGTCCGTCCTGGGCCTCGTGGGCTACGTCTTCTGGCTCCTCTTCCACGTCGACGCCAACGGCATCCAGTCCGTCGTTCTCGGCGGCTGGTCGGCGCCGTTCGGCATCGTCTTCATCGCCGACCGGCTCGCCTGCATCATGCTCTGCCTCGCCAGCGGCGTCGGCGCCGTCGCACTCCTCTACTCGCTCTTCACCGTCACCGAAAAGCAGCAGAAATATTTTTTCTTCCCGCTCTTCAACATCCTCCTCGCGGGCGTCAACTGGGCTTTCATCACCGGCGACCTCTTCAACCTCTTCGTCTCCTATGAGGTCATGCTGCTGGGCTCCTACGGCATGATGATGGTCGGCGCCAGCAAGGCGCAGCTCCGCCAGACCATGAAGTACATCGCGATCAACGTGCTCGGCGGCACGTTCTTCGTCGTCGGCCTCGGCTTCATTTACGCCACCGTGGGCTCGCTCAACATGGCCGAGCTCTCGCAGCGCACCGCGGCGCTCACCGGCGATCAGGCCAAGCTGTTCTCCGCCGTCACCACCGTCATGCTCGTCGTCTTCGCCCTGAAAACCGCGGCGTTTCCGCTCTTTTTCTGGCTGCCGGATTCGTACCCCGTCGTGCCGCCGGGCATCAACGGCTTCTACGCGGGCCTGCTCACCAAGGTCGGCGTCTACTCGCTGCTTCGCGTCTTCGTCATGGTCTTCCGCCAGCCCGGCCATGAGTTCGCGCTCAACATCATCCTCGTCATGTCCGGCTTCACGATGCTGCTGGGCGTCCTGGGCGCCATGTGCCAGTGGGAGATCCGCAAGATCCTCTCCTGGCACATCATCAGCCAGGTCGGCTACATGGTGATGGGCGTCGGCCTCGTCGGCGTGGTCGTGTACACGCCCGACGGCAGCGTCGACTCCGTCGCCACCGAAGCGGTGAAGACCGCCGCGATCGTCGGCACGATCTTCTATATCGTGCATCACATCGTCGTGAAGAGCTCGCTCTTCCTCGTCGGCGGCATCGCCGAGCGCGTCGCCGGCACGCAGGACCTGAAGAAAATGGGCGGCGTGCTCGAGCTCGCCCCCGGCGTCGCCGGCTTGTTTCTCATTGCGTCGTTCTCGCTGGCGGGCATGCCGCCCTTCTCCGGCTTCCTCAGCAAGTTCGTCCTCATCAAGGCGGGCCTCGCGGGTGGCGCGTTTTTCGTCGTCACCGTCGCCATCATCACCAGTTTCTTCACGCTCTACTCCATGACGAAAATATGGTCGTACGCCTTCTGGCGCGGCCGCTGCCGCAACCACGCGGGCCCCGGATACCGCGGCATGATGCTGCCCACCGGCGTCCTCATCGCGTTCACCGTCTTCATGGGCGTCGTCGCCCAACCCTTCGTCGGCCTCGCCACCCGCGCGGCGAAGGAAGTGCAGGACCCGACCGCCTACATCGATTCATCGTTCGGACGAACGGCAGTGGCTGGAGGTAAGTTCCAAGCTCCAAATCCCAAACTCGAAACAAGCTCCAATCTCCAAATTCCAAATGCGGAGTTGGAACCGATGGGTGAGTCGAAAATTGCTGCGCGTGCTGTGACCCTGATTGCCGACCAGCCGGGAGCTTCGAATTGATATTTGAAGCTTGGAGCTTGTTTGGGATTTGATGTTTGTTGATTTGGAGCTTCTCGAAAGCACCGCCATGAAACGAAGAATCTATTACTTCCTCCGCTTCCTGCTGATTTTCGCCCGTGAGTTGTGGAACGCCAATATCGCGGTCGTGAAACTGGTGCTCAGCCGTGAGCTGAAGATCCGTCCCGGCTTCATCTCGGTGCCCATGACCCTCCGCGGCGACTTCGAGGTTACCAGTTACGCCAACTCCATCACGCTCACGCCCGGCACGATCTCGGTGCACATCCCCGATGACCGCCACGCCATCGTGCTCCACGCCATCGACATCGGCGACGATCCCGAAGCCATCCGCCGCGGCTGCACCGACGTGCTGGAGAAGAACATCCTGCTGTGGTCCCGCGACGGCGATCCGGCCGCCGCGACGCCGCCGATGCCCCCGCCGACCAATGAGCAGGGCATGGCGCCGTGAAGCAGATGCCCGCCCGTGCCACTGGCAGTCTGCTGCCGGTGCCTGACGCGCCTCAATCGACCCTGACGGAAATCACTGGCTGCTGAGTGCCCGTCGCACCGAACCAAGCACCCGCCGAGTTCATCATCATGACGCCAAGTCCTTTCTTCCAATTCGTCTGCTACCTCTGCCTCGCCGCGATGTTCGCGACGGCGGCGATGTGCCTGTTCCGCGTCGTCATCGGCCCGCAGGCGGCCGACCGGGCCATCGCGCTGGACCTGCTCTCGATGGTGTTCATCGGGATCATCTGCCTGCTGTGCATCATCTGGGGCAACAGTTGGTACTTCGACGCGGTGTGGATCCTCACGCTCGTCGGCTTCATCGGGTCGGCCGCCATCGCGCGGTACCTCGAGAGAGGGAGGGTGTTCTGATGCAGTTCGTCTTCGAGATATTCGCCGCCGCCGCCCTGTTGCTGGGCGCGTTTCTGATGATCGTCTCGGGCATCGGCCTGATCCGGTTCCCGGACGTCTTCTGCCGCATGCACGCCGCGGGCAAGGCCGGCACACTGGGCATCGTCATGATCCTGCTGGGCACCATCGTCTTCTTCCTCACGCCCGGCTTCGCCGACTTCAGCGTCTTCTTCCGAGGCATGCTCGCGATCTTCTTCCAGTTCCTCACCTCGCCCGCCGCCACGCACCTGCTGGCCCGCGCCGCTTACGTGACGCAGTACCCCGTCTACGATCGCACCGCGGTGGACGAACTCAAGGCCTTCCTGCCGTCGCAGCCGGACGAAGCGGGCGGGATGGAGTAGTTGCCGCCGAGTTGTCTTTTCAATCACAATTCACTATTCACTATTCGCCGATCACTAATCGTCGTCCGCACCTGCCGCGGAATTGAATAGTGATTGCTCAATGATGAATAGTGAATAGTGATTGGAAGACGCCCATCGCGGAGGCCGACATGTCCGACAACCTCTGGGCCCCCTGGCGGATGCAGTACCTCAAGCAGCTCGACCCCGATGCCGGGTTCAAGCCCGCGGAGAACGTGCCCGCCTGCTTCCTCTGCGATGCCCTTCGCTTCGAGGCCGGCTGCGATGACGCCAACCAGCGGCTCGTGCTGCTCAGCGACCCGCGCGGCATGATCCTCCTCAACCGCTACCCCTACACCAACGGCCACCTGCTCATCACCCCGCGCGAGCACGTGGGCGACCTCACTGACCTTTCCCCCGCCCAGCGCGCCGACTTCATCGAACTCACCGCCATTGCCGAGCGCTGCGTCCGCCTCGCGTACAACCCGCAGGGGCTGAACATGGGCATCAACATCGGCCGCTGCGCCGGCGCCGGCCTGCCCGGCCACCTGCACATGCACGTCCTCCCGCGCTGGGGCGGCGACACCAACTTCATTACGACGGTGGGCGACATCCGCATCATCCCGCAGGCGCTGGAGGAGAGTTTTGGTTTGCTGCGCGAGGCGATGCGGAAGATGGCTTAATGACCCGATACAATGAAGCGGCGCGTCTCTCGCTGGAGGCAGCATGTCAGCTCCATCACACAAGATCGAGATCTGGAACTTCCGCGCCATGCGATTTGTCAGTTGGCTTTTCGTCATCGGGACTGTCGCGGCGGCCGCAATATCGCTTTTCTCGGGAGCTGGGGCTGCCGCAGTGTGTGTCCATGCCTTCTCCGCGTGGCTGTTTCTGCAAAGCCATATTCACGTAGTACGCGCCACTCGCGTCTGGGAGCGATGGATCACACGCAACGGCCGACGCCACATTGCACCCCATGCCTGACTGGCCGGACATCCTTTGGTCGCACACCTGGTGGCGTTACGATCCCACTGGCTCCGACTACAACGCGCCGTACCACTGGTTCAACCTCTTCGAGGCCGGTGTGTGGTTTGTCTTCGGCGTGCTGGTTCTCTATCGCTGGGGCCGGCATCGACACTCGCTGCTCGAACCGGCTTACGCCGCCGCGTTCGTCCTCTTTGGCGTCACCGATGTCCTCGAGTCGCAGGCGCTCACCTCCTGGCTCATCTGGCTCAAGCTCGCCAATCTCATCGGCCTCATCTGGCTCCGCGCCGTCGTCATCCGCCGGTTTTATCCCACGAGCAAGCTGTTCTGATCTACGCCGCGGCGCGTCAGCGAGCGGATGCGGAAGATCGTTTAGCCGCGGAGCAAAGGTCCGCCGACGCTCCGCGTGAACTCGCGGTGACACTTCACGCCGGGTCGCGCGGAGCGGCGCCGAGCCTCTGCTCCGCGGCTAAACGGTTGGGTTTTCGCTATTCTGTCCGCCCACATTCGCACCCATTCAGCACTGGAAATACCGCCATGGAATACGTGATGCCCGTCGCCGTCCACAACGCCATCCTCGATGGCGCGTTTCGCAAGCGCGGGTATCACGCCGATGAGACGAAGCTCGCGGTCAAGGCGTGCGAGATGGCGGCGTGGCACGGGATCAAGACGCACAACGGCATCAAGGCCCTGCACCTCGATGATCACTTCGGCTCGGGCAACAAGGCCGGCCAAGGCTGCGTGCCTGGCGCGGCGGTCATCAAGAAGCCCAGCAAGTTCGAGGCGGCCCAGAAGTGGAACGCCAACAAGAAGCTCGGCCAGGCGGTCGCGTTCGAGGCGATGGACACCTGCTGCAAGCTCGCGGACAAATATGGCGTCGGCATGGTCTCCGTCGATCAGGCGTTCCACTACCTCTGGGGCGGCGGCTACGTGATGGACGCCGCGAAGAAGGGTTACATCGCTTACACCAACTGCACGGCCGCGCTCGCCGAGGTCGTGCCGTTCGGCGGCAAGTATCCGACGCTGGGCACGAACCCGCACTCGTGGGGCTTCCCGACGACCGATGCGATCGGCTTCCCCGTAGTCATCGACTGGGCGACGAGCACCGTCGCGATGGGCCGGGTGCAGCAGTTCAAGCGCGAAGGCAAGCAGCTCCCGCCCGGCTGCGCGGTCGATGCGAAAGGCAACGAGACGACCGACCCGAACAAGGTGGTGGCGCTGCTGCCGTTCGGCCAGCACAAGGGCTACGGCCTGTCGCTGATCAACGAGATTGTCGCCGCGATGATCGGCGGCTCGCTGCCGACGATCCGCTCGCGCCCCGAGGCGGCAGCGAAGCTCGGCGTCGGGAGCGTCGAGAAGACGACGCCCAACTTCTTCTTCCAGGCCATTCACCCCGACGCGATCAACTGCGGCCACTTCGCCGTCGGTCGCGACCAGAAGAGCAACCTCAAGGCGGTGCTGGATGACATCCTCGGCCACGGCAACAAGGACGCCGGCAAGTGCCTGCTCCCCGGCGAGCTCGAGCACAACGCCGCCGTCCGCAGCCAGAAGGCGGGCGGGCTGCTCTTCACCGAAGCGGAAGTCGCGGAGCTCGAAGCGATCGCGCAGCAGGCGGGGGTGACGTTCGACAAAGCGGCGCTCAAAACAATCGGTTGATCGGCGTCGTGTTGGGCGATTTTCCCACTGCATTGACTGAACCTCCGGTCCGCCGACTATGCTGTACGCATGGGAGGCCTTATGAAAACCGCTCGTCCGCAGCGTTCCACCGCTGCCCTGCTTCTTTCCATCACCGTGCTGCTCGTCACCGGGTGCCTCGAGCTCGTCGGCCAGCGCATCACCATCCGCCATGATGCCGCCAAGGACGAACTCCACTTCCTGCTCCATTACGACGGCGTGCACGACTCGGGGAACAACCAGCACGGCGACGGCGCCGAGCAGGTCGCCGCCGCGGTGCGCAACGGGGAGTTCATGATTCTGGACTGGCCCTTCCTCATCCAGCCGAAGCAGATGGCGGCACAGGTCGGCGGCACCGAGACGCCCGCGGTGCAGGCGCTGGCCAAGCACGTGAACGAAGAGATGGACGTCAAGACCGTCGGGTTCTTCCGCGACCCCGATGGCCGCATCGGCGGGGCGCAGCTCATCACCATCCGCAAGGCCAAGGCGTTCATCGCCACCGCCAACGACGCGATCAGCTTCGCCATCCTCGAGCAGAACGAGGCTGCCGACCCGAAGGTCGCCCGCACCTGGCAGTTGATCCGCGACGCGGCCGGGAAGAAGCACCAGTGGCTGTCGCTCGATGGCCACGCGCTCAAGGCGACGGTGCCGATCCACGCGCGGGAATGGGCGGTGTTCAAGGCCAGTGGGCTGCTGAAGATGGCCGACGCCCTGATCGAAGGCGGGCGCTCCGAAGAGGCCGAGATCGCGAAGGGCAAGCGGGACCTGCGCCTCATCGTTGCCGGCTTGACCAGTGCTTCCATCGCGTACAGCGATGCCGACGGTGTCGCGACCTTGCGCATCGGCGACACGAAGTCGTCGTCCACCCTGCGCATCGAGATGGGCAAGGAGTACAAGCCCAACCTGGTCGAGGCGATCTCCAAGGCCGCGTCCGATCTGGATGAGGTGATGGCGAAGCTCATGGTGGGCGAGAAGGTGGAGAAGAGCGAACTCGTCGCCGAGGTGATGAACTGGGGCCCGCCGGAGGAGAAGGTGCGCGGGCTGATGCGGATGGCCCGGGCCGACGATGCGAAGCTCGCCGCCAAGGCGGTGAAGAAGCTCGAAGCGTTTGGCGAGCAATGGAACAAGACCGAGGGTTATCCGAAAGCCCCCGCGCCCGCCGCCGATACCGAGCAGTTCCTTCAGGCGTGGGCCGGTTGGTACAACGCCATGCTGCGGTTCCCGGTGGGTGCCGTTCCTGAACCTCAACCCTAAACCTTTGGGTGCCACGGACAGCGAAGCGATGCTTTGGGAGCGAAGTCGTCCGTGCCGATCGACGCTCGACTTTCGATCACACGGACGACTCCGCTCGCAGACTCGGTGCGCTGTCCGTGGCACCCGCGCTCTTTCACCTCCCCGCTCCTTCCTTCGGCGGCGTCGGCCCGGCCGGCGGCGGGGCGATGGTGATCGATGCCCGCTTCGCGTCCCAGCCCAAATTTTTCGCCGTCGCCGTGAAGTAGCTCCAATCGCCGTCGAGCGCCATCTCCAGCTTCAGCGGGACCCGCGACGCCGCCATCGCCGCCGCCTGCGGGATTTCGAGGTGGCGCGAGATGTTCATGTAGATCGGCCCCTCGCGGTGCGTGGGCTTCAGGTGCTTCAACTCCACCAGATTGATGCCATCTTCGAACAGCGATGCGTAAAGCACGTTCCCCGACATGACCCTCTCGCCGCGAAGAGTGAGCGGCACGGACTTAAGCGACACAGGCCCGGGGATGACCACCTCGCGCAGAGCCTGCACTGCACGGCGGATGTCCCACACCTGCATGCCGTCGAGCGTCTGCCCGAGCAGCATGAATCGCCTGCGATGTTGAGTTTGCTTCTTTTCGCTCTGGTCCCAAGCCGTAGGACCGACGCCGCGCGGGCAGAAGCGAGCGATGGCCACATCGTTCGCCAGCAGGAGCTTCCGGGTTTCCGCGTCGATGGCCGATTGCTCCCACGCATGATCGTCCAGGACATGCAGGATAAGCACGTCAAGCTTCTTCGCCTCGCGACGACTCACCAACTCCAGTTCCAACGGCACAGTCGCCTGACTGTCAAAGGTGACGAGATTGAAGCGAAGGCCGCTGTTCTCGTCCTTGCCGGGCATCGAGCTGATCAGCTTCACGTTCATCCCGCCCGCCTCCGCCTCGCTCGGCCACCCCGCGAACACCTGCTCGCGCAGCGCCTTCATCCAAACCTCCCGCTGCGCCTCGAACTCCGCCTTGTCCTTCGCCGGCTCGCACGCCTTCGCCGTCGCCACGAACTCCTCCTGGATCTTCGTGTTCCTTTGATCCTCCGGCAGCTTCTCGAACACCCGCAACTGCTCGGGCGTCGTGATCTTCACCGCCGGAACCTCCACCACCCGGTCGCCGCCCTTGAGGTAGCGGTCGAACCACACAAAGGAGCCAAGCTGTAATTCCTGCGAATCCTTGTGCGGACCCTCGACGATGTTCAGGCCCAGGTTCTTCTCCGCGTCGTGCAGCTTGTAGATTTTCGCCACCTTCGCGTGCAGACGGACCACGCCGTCGAGCGGGAAGATCGTGTCCTTGTCGGTATTGGAAATCAAGAGCGGCCGGGGCGCCACCAGCGCGGCGACCTGCGCGTAGTCCCAGCGATAAGTATTGTGCATGTACATGCAGTCGCAGTGGCCCTCGACCACGCCATCGACGACATGGTTGGTCAGGTCGGTGATGCCCGCGCCCGGCACCGCGACCTTGATGCGGTCATCGAGCGCCGCGATCCACCACGAGTACGCCCCGCCGCCGCTGCGCCCGGTCACGCCCATGCGCGTCTTGTCGACCTCCTTGCGCGTCTCCAAGTAATCGAGCGCCCGGATGCAGTTCCACGCCTCGACCCCGGCCGGGGTGTAGCCGCGGTTGAGCCACCACCACATGCCGTAGCGGTACGTGCCGTGGTGGATGCCCTCGATCTCGCCGAGTTGGAGCGAGTCGATCATCAGGCAGACGTAGCCGTGGCGGGCGAACCAGGAGCCGTGATGGGTGTAGTAGGTCTTGTTGCCGTAGGAGACGCCGTTCTTCTTCACGCCGCCGTGGCCGCAGACATAAAGGATCGTCGGGTACGGCGACTCGTCCTTGTCGGCGGTCTTCGCGTCCTTCTCATCGACGAGCTTGCGCTTGGCGATGCGGCTCTGCTTGGGGATGTAGAGGTTGCCGGTGACGTACAGGCCGGGCGAGGATTGGAAGTGGACGTTCTCGACGGTGAAGTCTTCGTGCTCGACAGTCCCGGTCGTCTTCGCCTTCAGGTCCGTTTTCGGCGGGAGCGGGTCGAGGCTGAGCATCTCGAAGAGCTGCCCGCGGAAGGTGTCGCGCTTGGCCTTCCAATCGTCGAGCGTGTTGATGTCAGCGAGGGTGCGCTCCGCGAGCCGGGCTGTCTCGGCCCGGAAATAATCGGCGATCATCTTGTCGCCGCGGGCGGTGTCCTGTTTAAGCGCTGCACCGGCTGCCGGCGCCTTGGCAACATCGGCCGCACCCACGGCCGAGTCGAAGCCGATCCGCGAAAACACCGCGAGCAGAACGAGCAGGGTGAGAAGTGAGTGCATGTCAGCCTCCTGGTGGAACCGAGCAATTCATGCCCCAATGTGGGCCCCGATGGTGGGGATGTTTCCAATGTAACCGATGAAGGCAAGAGCTTTCCTCGCCGCCCACGCCTTCTCCATTTGAGCCGCGGTGTCCGCACCGCGCGTGCCTTTTCCTCTGAGCCGCGGTGTCCGCACCGCGCGTGCCTTTTCCTCTGAGCCGCGGTGTCCGCACCGCGCGTGCCTTGGAATCAAGCACGCGCAGCGAGGACGCTGCGGCTCAATGAGAAGGCACGCGCAGCGAGGACGCTGCGGCTCAGAAAGAAGGCCGCGCATGGGCGGACATCACTTCTCTTCCTTCTTCACCTGCCAGTTCTCATCAAAGAACCCCGCGGCCTTGATCTCGCCGGGGGCGAAGGCGTCGGGGTCCTTGTCCAGCCCGATGATCGCCCAGTCCGGCAGCTTGGGCGTCTGCTGACTGTTGGTGCGGTCGTGCCCTTCGCGGAAGGTGGGGCCGGAGTTGAGGACTGTATATCCCGTTGCTAGCGACGTGCGACAGATCATGACGACAATATGGTCGGCCGCAGAGTACGTTCTCTCCCCCGCAATAATGGTTTCGCCTTCCCATTTGATGGGTAATTCCGCCTCAATTTCCTTGATCAGTGCGTTGGAGGTCGGGTCACCCCAAAGTACAACACTGCCTTCATAACGGGGGCGCCGCGAGAACTGGTCAACTCTGATAAGCGGCACCTCCCCGCGGAAAAGACATCGCCATCGCTCGGCGGTTCGGTCCGCTTCCATCTGCGTCCAGCGTTCCGCCCGGTTACGCGGTTTCCTCCGCCAGGGCTCAATCATCACGTACCGATGAAGGAACGCGTCGTCGATGGGACCCACCCAACCGCCTAAGCCGCCGATTTTGGCTGGCTCGCGCCCTCTGAAGCTGACAAATCCATCGCTGTACCATTTGTTGTCCTTCCCCTTGATGAAACCGGCCTTGGATTTGGTGGCCTGCCCGTCAATGACCACCTCATACTGTGCCCCGTTCATGAGCGGCTTCAAGGGGCGCGGGTCGATAGAAAACTGCCGGACATTTTTGGTCGTCACTTCGATGCGCCCCGGAGCCGCGATGACCGCGTCGATTCGGGTGTCATCCCAGAAGTCATTGACCTGCTGAAGATTGATCCAGTGCATCCGGTTGTACCGAACATTTCGCGTCTGGAGATGCACTTCGGAAGGTGCCTTATTCCGCCCCTTCTCCACCGCCTTCTTGATCTCCGCCAGCACCTGCTCCTTCGCCTTCGCCTCGTACTTGTGCTCCACCCCCGGGCCGATGATGTGGCGCAGCTCGCGGCCCTCCGCCTTGAACGCCTCGGCCATCAAGTCGGCCGCCTGCTTCTGCTTGTCGAGCTCGCCGCTGTAAGCGATCACGGGGACATTGAACAGGTTCCGCGTGTAGCACGGCACGTCGTACCAGCCCCACAGCTTCTGCTCGTACCACGCGGGATACTTGTCGGGCGTCAGCCGGTTGTACTTCGCCGTCTCGACGAACCCCGCTCCGGCGTGGACGACGCAGAAGCGGTCCGCGTAGTGGGCGCCGATATGCCAGGCCCCCGCCCCGCCCATGCTGAAGCCGGCCAGCGCGACGCGGTCCTCATCGATCTTGTACCGCTTCTTCACGCTCTCGATGGCGTCGAGCACATCGATTTCGCCGGCGAACTTGAAGCCGATCGTGCCGCGGCCGTACGGATGCAGCGTGATGCACCAGTCGGGCGCGAACTCGCCCTTGTTCTTCTCACGGGCGGCGATGAAGTGCAGGTCGGTTTCCTTGTCGCCCCGGCCGTGCAGCCAAACGAGCAGCGGGACGGGTTTGGTGAGGTCGAGCTTATCCGGGGGCGGGATGTGCAGGCCGTAGGGCTGGACGGAGTCGTCGATGTCGGAGATGTAGCCGCGGACGACGAGGCCGGGCTTGGCGGCGGCGTCGTCATACGGGTCTCGCCGGTTGCGCTCGTGATCGGGCTGGCCTTGATGGATGACGTTGTAGCGGTGCTCGGCGGTCCGAAGCGCGGCTTTCGCCTTCTCCACGTCTTTCTTCGTGTCATAGAACTCGTCGAAGTCGAGTGCCCAGCGCACCGCTTTCAAGTAGACCCAGACATCGGGCATCAGGTCGGCAAATAGCTTGTTGTAATCCTTCGTCAGCTTGGTGAGCCGCTGAAGCTCGGCCTCAAGCTTCTCGCGTTCCTCCTTGCCGATGTCGACGCCCTTCGGCGGCAGCAATCGCTCGATCGGCTTGATCGGCGGGAGCGTCGCGGAGTCTTCGGCGCGGACGATGCTCACGGCGAGCGCGATGCAGAAACAAACAGACAGGCAATGACGGTGCATCGTGGCCTCCTCAAACGCCGCATGCACGCGGCGGTCTCACTGTACAGTCGATGCGGACGAATCCATAGCCTCTCGTTGATGCGAAGGTGTAGTCATCGCGCGGTGGTTTCTGGCTTGTGCGAGCCGGACTCTGCGAGTCCGGTCGGTTTTGCGATGCCCGTCCGCGGGCCGAGCGAAACCGCCTCGCGCGGCAGACGCCAATGATTGACGCGTATCCCCCGCGCGAAACGGATCGACTCGGCATTGAGCCTCGTCGATCCGACCGGACTCGCAGAGTCCGGCTCTGACAATGAGCCGCGCGGCAACGCGCGCCACGTTACACTCATTCGCTTACCCGAGGGAGCGAGCCCATGTCCAAATCCAACCGCCCATCCCTGCTGCGCGGGCCGCGCCGGTCGCGCTGGGATCAGCTCAAGGTGTGGGGGCCGGGGCTGCTGCTGGTGGCGATCGGGTTCTTCATCGCGTCGTTCTTCGTGAAGCCCGCGCCGCCGAAGCAGATCGTCATCGCCACCGGCAGCAAGAGTGGCTCGTATTTCGAGTTCGCGGCGGCGTACGGCGATCACCTGGGCAATCAGGGCATCGAGGTGGTGGTGCGCGAGACGGCCGGGTCGATCGAGAACTACAGGCTGCTTATGGACGAGTCGAGCGGCGTATCGGTGGCGATCGTGCAGGGAGGGACGGCGCCGGGCGCGGTTGTTGGTGGCGGAGGCGCAAGCGAGGGCGGCGAGATCACGGCGATCGCGAGTGTGTATCTGGAGCCGGTGTGGGTTTTTCATCGGGGGCGCGAGCCGTTCACGCGGATGGAGCAGCTCAAGGGGCGGATCATCGCGGTCGGCGGCGAGGGCAGCGGGGTGCGGGCGCTGGCGATGCAGTTGCTTGAAGAGACGGGCGTCACCGCGACCGCCGCGCCCGATGCGGCCACCGGCACCGCGACGCGCTTCGAGCCGCTGGGCGGGCAGAACGCGGTCGATGCCCTGAAGCGCGGCGAGATCGATGCGGCCATCTTCGTGATCTCCCCGCAGGCGGCGCTGGTGCGCGACCTGATCGATGAGCCGGATATTCACCTGATGAGCCTCGACCTTGCACCGGCGTACGCGCGGCGGTTGCCGTTTTTATCGAGCGTGACGCTGCCGGAGGGTGTGCTGGATTTGAAGGCGAACCTGCCGGGGCGGGATGTGAGAATGGTCGCGGCGGCGGCGAACATCGTGGCCCGCGGCGACGTGCACCCGGCGGTGGTGCCGCTCTTGATCGAGGCGGCGGAGAAGGCGCACCAGCGCGGCGGCCTCATCTCGGACCCGGGCATGTTCCCGTCGCAGCGGCTGACCGAGTTCCCGATGAACCGGGCGGCCGAGTACTACTTCGAGAACGGGAAATCGTTCCTCTACCGCGTGCTGCCGTTCTGGGCGGCGTCGATGGCGGACCGCATGAAGATTTTGCTGCTGCCGCTGCTGACGCTCTTGATCCCGCTGTTCCGTCTGGCGCCGCCGCTCTATCGCTGGCGGACGCGCAGCCGGATCTATCGCTGGTACCGCGTGCTGCGCGTGGTCGACGAACACATCGGCGATCCTTCAAAGTCGGCGACACTCGGTGAGGAGGCAGAGCGGCTGCGGCAGCTCGACGAAGAGGTGAACTCGACGGTCGTGCCGCTGTCGTACATGGAGGAGTACTACAACCTGCGCGTGCATATCGAGCTCATGCGATACAGGCTCAAGGAGGCGATGAAGACGGGGGAGTAGCGGCGATCAACCAGATTTGCCGCAAAAAGTCGCAGAAGTCGCAAGAGGGCTTTGCCACAAAAAGGCACAAAAAAGCACAAAGGGGGTAGAGAGTTGATAGAGAAGGGATGGAGAGAGCCAATGCTCGCAAGCCGGGTATTTAAGCGCTTCAATCAGGCGAGTCGAGCTATCTAATCAACAACCGGGGATAAATCAGCTCCCATGCACCTCTTACTTTTGTGCCTCTCGTGCCTTTTGCCCCTTTTGTGCCTCTTGTGCCTTTTTGTGGCAACTCTCTTCTCGAACAGAGTGACAGCGCCAGCGCATCAAGCACTCATCCCCGTTTGCGACTTTTGCGACTTTTTGCGGCCAGTCTTACTTTTTGCGGCCAGTCTTATTAAGGCTGCTGCATGTTGCGCTCGGCCTTCTCAATCGCCGCGATGGCCTTGGCCTTCATGTCCTCCCACGCCTTCTCAGGGTCGGCCTTCACTTTGGCGATGGCCTCGTCAAGGTCGCCCGCGCTTTCCTTCAGCGCCGCGATCTGCTTTTTGAGTTTCGCTTCAAGTTCCGGGTTCGCTTCCTTTAGCTTGCCCATCAACTCGTCAATTTTCACCTTGATCGTGTTCTTCTGCTCGGTGGCCTCGTCAACGAGTTCCTTCTGGTTCTTCACCGACTTGAGCTTCGCCAGCCCGGCCGAGAGCTTCTCCTTCAGGGCCCCGCCCTTCTCCTTGGCGGCGTCGATCATCTTCTCGGTCTTGGTGCGGTTGTCGCAGCCGGCGGTAATGCAGAGGCCAACGGCGGCGGCGAGGGCGAACGTGATGATGCGATTCATGATTCAACTCCTGGAAGAACGTTTCGATGAGACGGTCGGTATCCATCATTATGATGTCTGCAATGCAGGTGTGCCAGTCGAATCTGATTCTGCTTCGTGCCCGAAGGCAGAATGCGCGAAGTAATCAGCATGATCACATGGCCTTTTTTCCTGCTTTCCTGCCTTCCTTAGACGCCCCTGTGGATTGGCGATGGGTATTCAGGACTGCCATCAGGATGGCCATGAGATTGACTCTTGCGATCTTTCTTCTGCTGCACGGGTTGCCGGGCTGCGCCGTGGACCCGGGCGACGGGCCGCCGGCGTTGCCGTTCGCTGGCGGAGGGAGTGAGAAGGCGGCCTCGACCCGCGAACTTATCGAAATGCTGTCGCACGCGGAGCACACGCACCGGGTTCTCGCGCAGTGGGCGCTGGCGGAGCGCGGCGATGCGCGCGACGCCGTGAAAGCGGCACTCGCGGATAAATCCAAGTCCAACACCGCGCGCATCCATGCGCTGTGGACGCTGGCGGCGATGGCGGACCAGCACAAGGGCTACAACCCAGTGAAGGAGTTCATCACCGCGCTGCACAACGGGCCCGATGAGCTGCGGGCCCAGGCGGCGCGGGCGCTGGGCACGAAGCGGTTCGACGCGAAGGCGGCGGTGAAAGGCTTGATCCACCGCGCGAAGAACGACACCGATGCCCGCGTGCGGATGCAGGCGGCGGCGACGCTCGGCCGGATCGCCGGTGCCGAGGCCGCCGCGGAGCTTTATTCCTCGCTCGATGATGAGGACCGTTTCGCGTGGCTCGCCAAGGTGCAGGCGCTGCGTGCGATCAACGCGTGGGACGCCGCCCCGGCGTTCCTCAACTCATCCGATGAGCGGACACGCGAGGGGACGGTGCTGGCGCTGACGGGTGTGTACGACGATGGCGCGGTGGCGGCGCTCGTTCACGCCGTGAGCGCGAACCCGTACCCGGAGGTCCGCGCCCGTGCGGTCGAAGCCCTCGCCGAGGTGTCTCGCAAGGCCGACCCGGATGTGAAGGGTTGGTGGGACACGCAGCCGGCGCGGGGCAAGCCGGCGCGAGAGAAGAGGCGCGAGTGGAGCGGAACGAAGGCGGCGGCCGCGGCGCTCACCGTTGCACTGAAGGACACGGATGAAAGGGTGCGAATCGCCGCGGCGCGGGCGATTGAAGAGCATCTCGTGGATCGCCCTCATCCTTCTGGCAGCGAGTGAAGCATTTTGCAGCGCGAGGATTCAGCCGCGAAGCGTTCGGCACAACCGTAGCCCCGGGCGTAAACCCGGGGTGGCGATGTTGATGGGTTTGAGCCCCGTAGGGACGGCACAAGCCTCGCCAATTGTGTCGCCCCTTCGGGGCCTGATGAATTGTTGTTAATCACAACCCCGGACTTACGCCCGGGGCTACGGTGATGCCGCCGCTTCGCGGCTTGCAAAGGTTCCTGCCCCTGATCGGTTGTGAAACGAATCAAGGTGCCGAAGAAGTCGGTGAGCGAGCGAAGGAAGAGCAACCTGTCGATGATGCCGAACGGGTTGGAGAAGGGTTTAAGCTTGAAGGATTTCGCGGATGTGGTGGCGTATTTGGAAGGATTGAAATAGGAATGCGTCCCCCTTCGCGGTAACGACTTGCTTACGAGCGAAACGACCAACCCGTCGGTGTAGAATGACGCTATGACCACTCGCATGCGCGTCCATTTTGATGGCAAGGTGTTCATCCCCGATGAACCGGTCGACGTGCCAATCGGCCAGCCGTTTGAGGTGTCGTTGCGACCCGTTGAGCCGACATCGGCGTCAGGCTCGCTCGCGGCGGTGGCGGACTGGCTCGAAAGCCTCCCCCCGCTTAATGGCAATGATTCGCCGACGGACCTGGCGTCGCAGCACGACCACTATCTCTACGGGACTCCGAAGCGGCCATGATATTCGCCGACACCGGGTGGTTCATCGCGCTCATCGACGACCGCGACGCGCTTCATGCGCGGGCGCTGCGTTGGCTGCGATCGATTGACGAGGAGGTCATCACCTCACGCGAAGTGCTGATTGAAACATTCAACGCACTGTCGGACCTGGCCAAACGACAGCGCTGTCACGAAGCAATCGAAAAGCTGCTCTCTACGTCCCGAGTGAAACTGATCGAGACATCAGAACGGTACCTCGACGGTGTGCTCTTTCATCGCGAACGGCGCGACAAGACATGGTCGCTGACGGACTGCATCTCATTTCTCGTGATGGCCTCGAACGAAATCTCACGTGCCCTGTCTCACGACCACCACTTCGAGCAGGCGGGATTTCAACCACTCCTGCGTTTCGACCCCTAACGCGTTAGAAGCGTGGCAAGCCAATCGACCAGTCGGCGATTGCCTTGTCGCGTTGCGAGAGGCGACGATGGGTCGAGGTCGTCGATCGGCGATCGGCGAAAGAGCAACCTGTCGATGATGCCGAAGGGATTGAAGTATGGCCTGACGCTGAAGGATTTTGCGGATGTCGTGGCGTATCTGGAAGGTCTAAAGTGAGCTCAACGGCTCGGAGCCGAGTTGCCCCGTCCGGCCTCCAAGCCGGATTCGCCCCGACAATTTTTGGGTTCTCCCGCTCCGCTCAAGCAGCCAGGCGGATTCGGCGGTTGTCACGGCAAACAAGTGTCGTCATGTTGTTAAGGGGAATTATCGCGGGGGTGAGGATGGGAAGAGGAACTGGCCAACGCCATGCTCGACTGGGAAACCGACAACGACATCACCCGCCGACGCGCAGCGCAAAAGCAGCCTGTCGATGATGCCCAATAAACGCGGATGTGGTAACGTATTTGGAGAGCGGTAGACCGGCGACAATAGCAATTTTTCCAAATCGGGACTCTTAACTATGACGCCACCAGATCGATATCTTGAGCAGGTCCAGCGGGCATTCAACATGTCACCCGCTGCGCAATTTCAATTGGGAAATGGCCGTTGGAATCTCCCTGAAACCGTGAAAGATCTGTGGCAGGATTTTACGAAGCAATACTGGGCGTCGGAAACTTGGAAACAAAGATCACGTTGGATGAAAGTGACGTTTAAAAATCTCTGTCATGACTGTGTGGATGATGTTCCCGTGTCACTTCTTGAGGTGCATCATCTCAAATATCCACTCGAGCTGTTCTCGTTAGATCACCCACAGCATTTGGTGGTCGTTTGCCCCGATCATCACGAAGATCGACACAAAAACTGTCCTCTGGAAATTGATTGGAATCCTCCTCAAGGTCAACCAGTTTTCCTACCCGATTGGCCCAAACCTACAAATGACGAACTCTTGAACGAGACGAAAATCGCTCATTTAGTGAGGACGGCGTTTACAAAAGAATTCGAATGGCGTCGTTATGGGTGACCGGCTCATGGGCAAATTTCGCTGACGATTCGTCCGGGATTATCAGGAAATCACTCCGCCTTCCCGCCAGTCGTGTCCACCACCCAGCGCAGCGAGTCGCGGTCGTAGTCGATGAGCTCGTCCTTTTTGAAGAACAGCTCCACTTCGCTCTTAGCGGATTCCTCGCTGTCGGAGCCGTGCACAAGGTTGTAGCTCTTGCTGGAGGAGAAGTCGCCGCGGACGGTGCCGGGCTCGGCCTCGTAGCCGGTGGTCTTGCCCATGAGCTTGCGGCAGACGGCGATGGCTTCCTTGCCGCGGATGGCCATGACGAGCACGGGGGCGCTGGTCATGAAGCGGACGAGGCCGGCGTAGAACGGGCGCTCCTTGTGGACGCCGTAGTGCTTCGCCGCGAGGTCCTGCGAGATATGCATCAGCTTGGCGCCGACGACGGTGAGGCCCTTGTCCTCGAAGCGGGCGATGATGCGGCCCATCAGTCCACGCTGCACGGCGTCGGGTTTCAGGATGATGAGGGTGGTCTGGCTCATGGG
>Ga0163150_10001288_pt1 | contig 43303 bp, 48 predicted proteins | sample OliLakLV19P2IB_FD_148628 | JGI IMG/M metagenome (GOLD analysis project Ga0163150, IMG submission 148628) | Freshwater microbial mat bacterial communities from Lake Vanda, McMurdo Dry Valleys, Antarctica - Oligotrophic Lake LV.19.P2.IB | ecosystem: Environmental > Aquatic > Freshwater > Lake >... | reverse complement strand
ACTTTACGGCGAAGTCGGTCAACCCAAAAGTATACCGCAAGCCCCGCTAAATGTATTTAATGCGGGGCTTTATCAGGGGGCTTTGCGGATACTTTTCTATTTGTTCAAGCCCCGCTAAATGCATTTAATGCGGGGCTTTATCAGGGGGCTTTGCGGATACTTTTCTATTTGTTTGCGGCAATTAAAAAGGTTTAGTAGAAAGGTACAATAAATAAACCTTAATAAGTTTTAGCGGCTGCAAATATTGGCTTAGGGTTTGAATTAAAAAGGGGTAACCCGTATGGACTACCCCTTTACTATCAGATAGTGCTTGCTTTTTTGTTTTACGCAACCGCCTTTTTCACCAACTCGGCTGCTTCACTTAGCAGTATGGCAGACTGTACTTTCAATCCGCTTTCATCAATCAATTTTTTTGCTTCCACGGCATTGGTACCTTGTAAACGAACGATGATAGGAATATTGATATTCCCCAATTTTTGGTAAGCATCAATAACACCCTGCGCCACACGGTCGCAACGAACGATGCCACCGAAAATATTGATAAGAATAGCTTTTACGGCAGGGTCTTTTAATATGATTTTAAAACCAGCTTCCACTGTTTGTGCATTGGCACTTCCGCCTACATCTAAGAAATTAGCAGGTTCACCACCGCTTAATTTAATCATATCCATGGTAGCCATTGCCAAACCGGCACCATTTACCATACAACCAACATTACCATCCAATTTTACAAAGTTCAGGTTGTATTTACCTGCTTCTACTTCGGTAGGGTCTTCTTCAGATACATCTCTTAATGAAGCAAGGTCTGCATGGCGCATCAATGAGTTTTCATCCAGTCCCATTTTACAGTCAACCGCAATTATCTTATCATCCGATGCCTTGAACAGGGGATTAATTTCCAGCATGGAACAATCCAGGCTAACGTATGCGTTGTAAAGATTCGTTACGAATTTCACACAGTTCTTAAATGCTTCGCCGCTAAGTCCCAGGTTAAAGGCAATTTTTCTCGCCTGAAAACCTTGCAAGCCGCCAGAAGGGTGTACCCATTCTTTAAATATTTTCTCGGGTGTATCATGCGCCACATCTTCAATATTCATTCCACCTTCGGTACTGTACATAATTACGTTCTGCCCTTTGGTACGGTCTAATAGTATAGATAGATAAAATTCTTTTCTTTCGTTGGGGCCATCATAGTACATATCAGCAGCGACAAATATTTTGTTCACTACCTTACCTGCCGGACCAGTCTGTAAAGTCACCAATGTCCCGCCTAATATTTTACTTGCAAATTCCTGTATGTCTTCTAATGATTTGGCAACTTTAACTCCGTTGATGCCGTTTTCTTTCACGGTTCCTTTTCCCCGGCCTCCGGCATGTATCTGAGCTTTTACAATGGCGAATTTGTTACCTGTTTGTGTTTTTATCTGGCGGTAAGCATCTTCGGCTTCCTGCACCGTGGTGCAGGCGAAGCCTTCCTGTACGGGGACGTTATATTTTTTTAATAATTCCTTGGCCTGGTATTCATGGAGATTCATTATGTAAAAATTTGCAGCGAAGATAAGGATAGTGAATAGTGAATGGTGAACAGGGAATGTGTTTTTTCGGGATGTAGTATCTTACACCATGCAACGGCTGCTTATTTTATTCTGTTTATACCTTTTTTCCTGCCAATCTGTAAAGAAAATGCATTGGCCGGATCGTACCTCTTCGCTGACAGGCAATGAATTTTATCACCAGGCATTTGCCATGAAATGGGATTCGAGGGATTCGTTTGTTGTGAAGGAAGCATTGGCCGGAAATGTACCTCGATTTTTAAAAAGGTTTGTGGCGGTAAATGTTGCTATTCCTGATTCAACAACAGGCAAAGAAATCAAAGCCACTTATTATGTTTCGCCTGATTATTTAAGTGTTGGCACCGATAATGACCCGATAGCTATCGGGTGGGCAAGAATAAATATTACACCCAATGCCGCACAGAAAATCGCTGACAGCTTTCATTGTTTTTTGCCAACCAGAAAAATGGTGGATGATATTTATAAGGCAGCTAAAGTAAAATTAGAACCAGTACCGATGTATGCTTTTCGTGACAGCACACCTACTATGTGGCAACATCATCTTATTATAGAAGGGCAACGAAGAGGAAGAAAAGGATTAATTGCCGGTATTCAAAAAGATGTTGTAATCAGCGGAAAAATTTCGAGAGATACAATCCCTATAGCTATCGGGACTGACCGGGTTGCTATTTACGGTTGGCATAAATTGGATGGCAAACCCATTCAAACTTTATATACAGGACATATAAACTGGTGGGTGGATTACAGCCAGGGCATACGGTTGGTGTATCGCAAAATAAAGGTGAACGGCAAATGGATGGATTATGTTGATGTGCTGAAAAATCCCCGCCTGCAAAAACTTTTATGCGATGAAGAATTTTGCGATTTCTACCGTTATAATTATTAAGCCCCGTATTTTTTTGTACGTTTGCAGCTTGTCCGCCGAAGTAAACAAAGGCGAAACTCAATTAGCATTTTATGGGAAAAAAGAATTTGAAACAATTTACCGGGACGGTCAAGTTTCTAAAGAAACAGTATAAAGAAACGCCAACAGTGGGCATAGTACTTGGCAGCGGCCTGGGTAATTTTATAAATGAAATTACGGTGGAAAAGGAAGTGGCATACGGCGACATTCCCAATTTTCCTTTATCAACTGTAGAAGGGCACACAGGCAAGCTTATTTTTGGTAAGCTAAGTGGTAAAACTGTCGTGGCGATGGCTGGCCGGTTTCATTTTTATGAAGGGTATAAAGCAAAGGATGTTGTGTTTCCGGTTAGAATAATGAAGCTGTTGGGTGTTGAAACTTTATTATTGTCCAATGCAGCAGGGGGCGTTAACCCCTCTTACAAAGTGGGTGATATAATGATTATAAAAGATCATATCAGCCAGTTTACTCCCAATCCGCTGATAGGAAAAAATATTCCAGAATTTGGCCCCCGTTTTCCCGATATGAGTGAGCCATATAAAAAACAGTTGATTGATAAAGCAAAAGCTATTGCAATGGCTCACAACTTTGATGTGAAGGAAGGTGTTTATCTTGCCGTAACAGGGCCTACATTTGAAACAAGGGCCGAGTATAAAATGATTCATGTGCTTGGTGCCGATGTAGTAGGGATGAGTACCGTGCAGGAAAGTATTGTGGCTAATCATGCAGGCATGCAGGTGTTTGCCATGAGTGTGATTACAGATGTAGGTATCAGGGAAGAAAATAATATCATTACCCATGAAGAAGTGCTGGAAGCAGCCAAACATGCCGAACCAAAACTGGCTACTATTTTTAAAGAACTGGTAGCGGCTATTTAATTACTGTGTACGACGTAGCTTTAGCAAAGTAGTAACAAATTTAATGCTGAATTATACAGTGTGTACTGCAATGCTGCAATTGCGAAGTAGTACCTTTGCCGGGTTATTTTATAAAAAGGTTTTTATTCACTTAACTTTCTTTTCCTGGTAAAAAGAGCCACATACTTACTGCTAACCTGCTGCCTTTTTTGGGCAGGCAATGTTTTTTCTCAGGATGTTATCCGAAATATAGGAGGCCGGGTAGGGAATGTTAGCGGTAGTATGCGCAGCGGCGGCTCTGGTGGTAGTACAGACAGTTTGCAGCACCGGGATAAGAATGCTGATTCCATCACTATCAGTTTCCGCTATCTCGATTCTACCCGCAACTACAAATTAGATTCTTCTATTGGCGATTTTACAAAGGTGTTTCTTATTCCGGGTACTCATATTTATTTGGGAAATGCAGGTAATGCTTCAAGATCGTTATTGTTTTCTCCTAACTTTTCCGCCGGCTTCGATCCGGGTTTTCATGCCTTCGATATCTATAAATATAAGTTGGAGAAAGTAAGGTTCTTTAATACAACAAGGCCCTATTCTGAAATCAATTATCAGTTAGGCAGCCGGGTGGAGCAGATCATTCAATTGATACATACACAAAATCTGAAGCCTAACTGGAATGCTGCTTTTCAATACAGGTTGATAAACTCTCCCGGGTTTTTTAAAAGCCAAAAAACTAACCACAATAATTATTTGCTTACTTCCCGGTTTCAGTCAGTTAATAAACGCTATACCAATTATTTTGCTTTAGTGGGTAATAAAATGCAGTCGGCTGAAAACGGAGGCTTACAGGACCCGGCCGCCAATTATTTGAAAGATCCTGATTATAAAAACCGGTTTAATATTCCAACTAAGTTGGGAGGTGATGATCCTTTCTCTTCTAATTTTTTTACTACTAAAATTAACACAGGGAATAAATACAACGAGTTTACAGCATTACTCCGCCAGCAGTATGATTTTGGACGCAAAGATTCCGTTGTTACTGATTCAACGGTAGTTCCTCTTTTTTATCCCCGACTGCGTTTTGAACACACTTTCCAGTTAGACCAGTATTCTTACACTTTTCAGGATTATCTCGGTGACTCTGTTTATTATAAAACTAATTATGATACCAGCCTGCGGCGACCAATTGATACCTTTATTGTAAAAGATAGCTGGAAGATAATCGCTAATGATTTTTCTATATACCAGTTTCCAGATGAAAAAAACCTGCAGCAGTTTATCAAGCTCGGAATATTGCTGCAAAGTATATCGGGTGAATTTGCTTCCGGCAGAAAGAATTTTGTTAATACGGTTGGACATGCAGAATACAGGAACAAGACCCGTAACCTGCTTTGGGATATAGAGGCGAATGGTAAACTATATTTTACAGGGGTAAATAAAGGCGATTACCAGGCACATATAAGTTTGCAACGGTTGCTGGGCAACAAGATTGGTTCGTTACAACTGGGCTTTGAAAATACAAGCCGCACACCATCGTTTATTTTTGACAGCCGAAGCAGTTTTTATTTTTTGAAAACAGGAAAGGATTTTAAAAAGGAAAACAACACACATCTTTTTGCTTCCTACTTTTTGCCTTCCTTCAAATTCAGGTTAACAGGACATTATTACCTGGCAACCAATTATACCTACTTAACAAACTTCTATCAGTTGGAGCAGGAGAATACTTTATTTAATGTGTTGCAGGTAGCCGTGGAAAAAACCATTAAGCTTGGTAAACGATGGAACTGGCATGCGGAAATTTATTTTCAGCAGGTGGTGGGTAGTGCACCGGTTAATATGCCTGTTATTTATACCCGCAACCGGTTTGCTTACGAAGGCAACCTCGGGTTTAAAAATCTGGATATTGCATTTGGTGTGGAAGCCCGTTATCGCACCGCCTATAAAGCTGATGGTTACTCACCTCTTCATGGACAATTTTTTTACCAGGACAGCATCACTATCAGAAATCCGCTTCCCGATCTCGCAGCCTATATGCACTTTCGTATCAGGCCATTCAGGGCATTTGTACGGGCCGAAAACCTGAACACTGCCAGAAACCTGGGCGGATTTGGGTTTACCAACAACAATCTCATTGCACCCGGCTATGCTTTGCCCGGCCTTCAGTTCAGGTTGGGGGTGTATTGGAGTTTTGTTAATTGATGGTCAAATACTTACCGTTGATAAAAATCAGCTATTAAAATTGGATATTGCTATTATCTTTGTATAGCCGCATGAAGAAGATAATTTTCGCCATATCATTCGTTTGCTATTTTGCTGTTACCAGCGGAGTAGTAATCAATTATCACTACTGTATGAAGCGGCTGGTTTCCGTTCATCTTTTTGATACATCAACAGATGTGTGCGGAAGGTGCGGAATGGAAACCCGTGAATCAAACGGCTGCTGTAGTGACGAATTAAAAGTGGTAAAGCTGGAGCAGGATCAGAACAAAGTAGCTTTTGCTACTATTGAAATTCCATCATTGGAATCGGTTTCTTCTGTACCATCAGGGTTCATTTTTGCACCATTTGTGAATATTTTTGAACAGCGCCATTTTCATAATCATTCCCCGCCTCTGTTATCAGAACAAGATACATATCTGCAAAATAATGTTTTCAGGATTTGAGATTGAACTGTTTTAGGTCAATCCCGATAAGTTTTATAAGGATGACTGTTTACTTTTTGCTAATTATTTTTTAAACATAGCTTCTTATTTGTATTTTAGTAATCAACAATTTTAAATTTTAAATCTTAAATTAATAATCATGAAAGCATTAAAAATATTTTCCCTTGCCGCTTTATCACTGGCTTTAACTACAGTTGCTACTGCCCAAACAAAAACCGAGACTTTTACAGTATCTGGTAATTGCGGTATGTGTAAAACAAAAATCGAAAAAGCTGCTATAGATGCAGGAGCAAAATCAGCTACCTGGGATGCCGATACTAAAAATCTTACGGTAACCTATAAAAGCAACACTACCAATGCAGCTAAGATCCAATCGCAGATAGCTACCGTTGGTTATGATAATGCAGGTGCCAAAGCAACTACCGAGGCATACAATAAACTCCACGGTTGCTGCAAGTATGAAAGAAGCACTACCGAAACGAAAGCAGCTTGCTGTAGTGGAACCGGTAGCTGTAACCATCATGATGCTGACCATAATGAAGCAAAAGCAGATTGCTGTAAAGATGGCAAATGCACCAAAGAAGGACATAATGGTAAAGACTGTTGTAAGAAAGATGGCGAAAAAATGGATTGCTGCAAAGATGGTAAGTGCACCAAGGAAGGTCATAATGGTAAGGATTGCTGCAAAAAATCATAAAAGCAATAGTTAATTTTTTATGAAAAAGCTATTGTTGACAATCATAATTACACTTTCGGTTGCTGTATCTCAAGCCCAGTTTACTACAGCCTCTTTACAGGCAACTGGTCTTACCTGTGCCATGTGCAGCAATGCCATTAACAAAGCATTGCAGAAAGTATCTTTTGTTGAATCAATTAAATCTGACATTAAGAATTCTGCTTTCACGATGGTGTTTAAAGCAGGTACACAGGTGGACATTGATGCGTTAAAAGAGGCGGTGGAAGATGCAGGGTTCTCCATCGGCAGCCTTGTGCTATCAGCCAGTTTCAGTGAAACGAAAATTGAAAAAGACCAGCATATAAGGATTGGTAATGAAAATTTTCATTTTCTGAATGCAAACAACCAGGTATTGAACGGGGAACAGGCTATTACCATAGTGGATAAGAATTTTGTAACAGAAAAGCAATTTAAGAAGTATCGTGCTGCTACAAAGATGAGTTGCATGCAAACTGGCAAAGCGGCAAGCTCCTGTGCAAAGGAGGGCATCAGTGCCGGCGAAAGGGTGTACCATGTTACTATTTAGATAAGTGTATAGTTTCTCCCTGGCATCTGCTGGGGAGAAATTTTTTAAATTTGACACTACCGTGTACGACGTAGCCAAACGGAAGTAGTCAATATTAACCTAACTCAAAGCGAAGTCGTATGATAAACCGTAAACAATTTTTCATTTTTTCTTTCAGCATATTTCTTTTTGCAATAGCCGGGGCACAGCCAAAGGAGGGACAAATGGCCGCAGAAATTGCGTTGCCATCCGCTGCTGGTGATACGATCCGTCTTTCTTCTTTAAAAGGAAAAGTGGTGTTACTTGACTTTTGGGCTTCGTGGTGCGGGCCCTGCAGGGTGGCAAATAAAGGGCTGGTGAAACTGTATGATAAGTTCCAAAAAAAGGGATTTGAGATATACAGTGTTTCATTAGATGAACAAAAGGAAGTCTGGGTGAAAGCTATCAAAAAAGATAAGATAAACTGGCTGCAGGTGATAGACGCAGGTGGTTGGGAAACTCCCACTGCCAGTAAATGGAGAGTGTCTGCATTACCCACTTCATACCTGATTGACAAAGAAGGCCGGATGGTAGCAATGGACCTCGAAGGCAAGGATCTTGAAAAAGCATTAAAAGATATGCTGGGAGATTGATAAGCATCGCTTATGAAATTTACTTCCTTCATTATATTTTTTCTCCTTTGCAGTAGAATAAACGGGCAGGAGTTATATGTTTATACCGAGCCAGCCTCCAACATGCCGGCTCATTCAATCAGTGTAAAACTGACAGATCATTTTGTTACCAGCAATAATATTTACAATCGCTTTTCTCATCGCATCATGCCGCAGATAATGTTTGGCATCAGCAAGAAATTGATGTTTCATATCGGTGGTACTATTGCCAATATGCATACACCGGATTTCCGGTACGAGTCAGTAAACTTCTATGCGAAGTATCGCTTTTTATCGAACGATGAAATTCATAAGCATTTCAGAATGGCGGCTTTTTTTGATGCATCTGCTACCAAGGCTCCTTTTCACTATGATGAGATTACACTGATGGGGGATAAGAGTGGTATTGAAGCAGGTATCATTGCTACACAACTCTGGAACAAATTTGCTTTGTCAGGAACTTTAAGCCACACTCAGGTGCTGGATAAATCTAGAAATAACAAAGTGATTTATGTGCCCACCCGGCTTTATCAATCCATCAATTATTCAGTGTCTGGCGGTTTGTTAGTATTTCCAAAAGAGTACACCGATTATAAGCAAATGAACCTGAATCTCTATGCTGAGTTGCTGGGAGAAAAATCATTGGACAGCAAGAAATACTGTCTTGATTTGGCACCCGCAGTCCAGTTTATCTTCAACAGTAACTTTAAGGCGAACATCGGCTACCGTTTCCAGCTTAGTGGTAATATGAGCCGCATGTCGAACAATAGCTGGCAGGTAAGTTTTGAAAGAACTTTCCTGAATGCATTGAAACGTTAAAATGCGAGTTTGTTATTCAAATGAAACACATCCGGCAACTGTCGGGTGTGTTTTTTGTTTTGGCGACTTTAATATATTTATTATATTTGACTAAATAATAATTTAGACAAGTCTAAAAATATTATAAAAATGAAGCAAACATTACTTTCTGTTTTTTTTCTGTTACTGATTTTTTCTGCCGTTGGGCAACGTACTATTCACGGCGAAGTGGTTAGTATGCAAACAGGAGAACCGGTGCCGGGAGCTACTATAGCTTCAAAAGATTCTGCTCATTCTGTTTTCTGTGATGCGAAAGGAAAATTTTTAATTAAGGTACCCGCCGGGTCATCACTGCTTATTACCGCAGTCGGGTATGAAGCCAAATCAATTACACCAGGTACTAAAGATAATATCATTATATCCCTGATGCCAAACCAAAAAGAGATGGATGCAATAGTGGTAACAGGCACACTAAAAGAGGTAAGCCGTTCTGCAAGTACTATTCCTGTTGAAGTATTTACTTCCAAATTTTTTCAAAAAAATCCCACACCCAGTTTATTTGAAGCGGTAGGGTTAATAAACGGCGTAAGACCACAATTGAATTGTAATGTGTGTAATACCGGCGATATACATATTAATGGTATGGAAGGCCCTTATACGTTGGTATTGATAGACGGTATGCCCATTGTAAGTGCCTTATCAACGGTGTATGGTCTGAGCGGTATCCCCAATAGTATGGTAGAAAGAATTGAAGTGGTAAAAGGCCCGGCAGCTTCTTTATACGGCTCTGAGGCAATGGGTGGCATTATAAATGTAATTACCAAAAACCCTTCCAGGGCGCCTTTATTTAGTATCGATGTATTTGGCACTACCTGGCAGGAGTATAGTGTTGATGCATCAGTAAAATTTAAAATAGGTAAAGCCCAAAGTTTATTGGGTGTTAATTATTTTAATTATCAAAACCGCCTGGATAAAAATAAGGATGGATTTACAGATGTAACCCTGCAAGACCGTATATCTGTTTTTAATAAATGGAGTTTTGAAAGGAAAAATAACCGTGTGGCAAGTATAGGCTTACGCTATGTTAATGAAGAAAGGTTTGGCGGAGAAATGAACTGGACAAAGCAATGGCGGGGTACCGATAGTATTTATGGTGAAAGCATTTATACCAAACGGGTTGAATTGGTTGGCTTGTATCAGTTGCCCCTTAAAGAAAAAGTAATGCTGCAGTATTCTTATAATTGGCACGACCAAAATTCTTTTTATGGTACTACCTCTTACAATGCATCGCAAAAGGTAGCATTCGCTCAATTATACTGGGATAAAAGCATTGGAAAGAAACATGATTTTTTGCTGGGAGCTGCATACCGTAATACCTTTTATGATGATAACACACCAGCCACTGCCAGTGCTGATCTGAGTAATCCTGCAAACAAGCCGGCAAAAACGCCATTGCCCGGCATTTTTGTGCAGGATGAATGGAAAATAAATAATGAAAATACATTGCTTACAGGTTTCCGGTATGATTATGATAAAATACACGGTAGTATTTACTCACCAAGAATTGCCTATAAATTAAGTCCTGATAAAAATAATACACTTCGGGTAAGTTTTGGTACAGGCTTTCGGGTAGTTAATTTATTTACCGAAGATCATGCAGCACTTACCGGGGCCAGGCAGGTAATAATAAAAGAAGCATTAAAGCCTGAAAAATCAATTAACAGTAATCTTAACTATGTGTTGAAAATACCAACCCCTGATTTATTTATTGGATTAGATATTACAGGTTTCTATTCCTATTTCGCTAATAAAATTACCGGCGACTTTGATACTGATCCTGATAAAATCATTTACGATAATCTTAAAGGCCATGCTATTTCGCAAGGGGCTTCTTTAAATGCAGACCTTACGTTTAAGTCTTCGTTGAAAATACTGGCAGGAGTTAGTTTTACGGATGTGTTTCAGATAGAGGAAGATGGCATGGGTACTCAATTAAAAACAGCTCAGTTGTTTGCACCAAAATGGAGTGGTAATTATTTAATAAGCTACACTTTCCCCAAAAAAGTGGCGATTGATTTTACAGGTAATTATAACGGGCCTATGCGGTTGCCAATACAACAAAAAGATTTCAGGCCGGAATATTCGCCCTGGTTTACATTGGCAAATATTCAAATCAGTAAAAAATTTAATAATGGGTTAGAGATATACGGGGGAGCTAAAAATATTCTCAACTTTGTTCCTGAATATTCATTAATCCGTGCCTTCGACCCGTTTGATAAAACTGCGAATGACCCTGTAACAAACCCGAATGGTTACACATTTGACACGGAATATAACTTTGCCCCCATACAAGGCACAAGGGGTTTTGTAGGAATTAGGTACAATTTATTAAAGTAAAGATTTTTTTATTTTTTGAAATAGGTAACGGCTGCCGTCAAAGAACAGAAACGGGCTACTATGAGCAAGATGTATATTTTTTTATTACTCCTTTTAATTGTACCTTTTTTTGGAACAGCTCAAAAGAAGAAAGGAACATTTGCGCCAATTAGTTTAGACCAGCTAAGAGATAGCATGACAATACACCCCAAACCAATTTTACTTAGAATAACGACGGATTGGTGTGTGTATTGCAAGCTACAGGATGCACAACTGGCAAAGGATGATTCAATAGAAAAATTGCTCAGGTCGTATTTTTATTTTACAGAACTGGATGCGGAAAGCAAAGAACCTGTTTTTTTTAATGGCATCACTTATAATTACCAAAGCACAAATAGAGTGCATGAACTGGCAGAAAAGCTGGGCAGCGAAAATGGACAGATAGCTTACCCTGTTATGATTGTGCTGGACAGAAATTATAATTTATTATACAGAAACCAGGGTATGTTAACAGCAAAGGTATTATACCAGCTTTTAAAAATATTCCGTTGATTTAGTTGGGCCTTTCACCTGTTTTTGAGTATTTACTTTCCCCGCCTTCTTCCTAATAATAATTTAAGAATGTGCTGATTGAAGTTTTTTGTTAATCCAAAAGGAATCCTCCGTTAATTTCCCACATTGGGTGTACATATAAATCAATCAGGGGACCGGGCAGATGTTCCTGTAAATTACCGGATAGTATTTTTTTGAATAAGCCCAATCCACTATAGTATTCAATACCAATATCATTTTTTTTATTAATAGTATAAACAGGATTGAATCGAGGCGATATGCCAACTCCTTTTTCACTGCCACTAAGTATAAAATCAATATTGGGTTTTAGGGCAAAATACCAGTCCGCAGTTTTTATACAATGGATTTAAAACTGATGCTTACTGGGAGTCAGGCTTTATGGCCTAATAGCTGTGGGAGCAGTTTTCTATTTATATTAATTTGAAAACTTTACAGATACCCGGCAGAGTAATTATAAACGGGTAGCTAATGATCCCCATAGTAATCCAACATTTGATGACATCTGGACACACACAGAGGGGTTTGTGGTGAATGGGGGAGTCAAAGTAAAATTATAATCCCTATATCAGTCCTGTTTTGGCCGATGATTATCCATATTAGATATTTACAAGCCGAAAACGGGGTAATATGTATTTTTATATTCAGAAAACTGTAAGAATGAAGATGAACAGGCTCAATTGCTGGAAATGTGTTCTACTACTATCTTCCGTTATGGGAGTGGTTAAGGTGTTTATGGCATAGATACTTACAAATATTTAAGGAGAAAGTTGCGGACAATTACTGCCGTAGTTTTTTATTTTAAAGACTAAATTTGTACATTATTTGATAATCATAAAAAGGATAACAATGTTTAAAAGAATAATTTTTGCGGCACTTGTTTTTACAGCCATCAGCAACAAAACATTTGCCCAAAACGGAAATGCTTTAATGGATACCGCTACCACTATCACCATTAAAGTGAAAGGTGTTACCTGCAAAAATGACCTGGTAACTTTGTCTGATAATGTAAAGGAATTAAAAGGGGTGACCGATTGCAAGCCTGGTAAAATGGGGCCTGTTTCTGAATTTCAGATTATTTTCAACCCGGCATTAGTTGGTACAAAAGAAATTTATAAGGCCATTGAAAACACTGCTGGTTGCAGCGACCCCAAAGACAGACCCTATAAAGTTAAAAACTAAGTAATGCTCCGGTATATTATTTTCTTAGCATTATTTTTACCGATTGCCGGTATTGCACAAACAATTTCAGGAAAGGTTGTTACCTCAAACAATCAACCACTTGCTGGTGCTTCTATTGTTTGGTTAAGCAATAAGAAAGGTATTACTGCAAATGAAGATGGTAGTTTCTCCATCAAGAGAACTACTGCTGATAGCAAACTGGTTGCGAGCTATAGCGGCTATGTAAAAGATACGATTGATATAAACAATATGGAGACTGTATTGTTTATATTAAAGCCAAACAACAATTTACAGGAAGTAGTGATCCGTTCTGAAAAAGAAGGAATAATACAGTCCAACCTTAGCCCCATTAAAACAGAAATATTGACTTCTGTCGAATTGAAAAAATCAGCTTGTTGTGATTTAGCTGGTTGCTTTGAAACTCAGTCCAGTGTGCAGCCACAAACAACCAATATTATTACCAATGCAAAGGAATTGAGGATTCTTGGTTTATCAGGTGTATATAACCAGGTGTTAATTGATGGCTTTCCTATGATCCAGGGACTGACTTTTACCTATGGCATTAGTGGCATTCCCGGTACAGTGGTGGATAATATTTATATTTCCAAAGGTGCTAATAGTGTGTTGCAGGGATTTGAAAGTATCAGTGGACAAATAAACGTTGAAACAAAAAAGCCAAATGCTTCTGAAAAACTATTTGCCAATATCTATATGAATAGTTTTGCAGAAAAGCACCTCAACCTTGCTACTAATTTTAAAGTCGGTAAATGGCATAGCCTGCTGGCATTTCATACGGTGCAGCCTGCCAGCAAAACCGACAGGGATAAAGATAATTTTCTTGACCTGCCACTGCTAACCCGCTACATGGTAATGAACAAATGGAAAATTGGGAAAGAAAAGGATTGGGGATGGAGCAGTGAAATTATGGTTCGCTTTTTAAATGAAAAACGTACAGGAGGCCAAACATTTTTTGAACCCGGTAAACATAAAGGAAGCAGCACTGTATATGGCAATACAGTTTTCTTTAATCAACCGGAAATGTGGGCCAAAACAAGTTACCGGTTTAATGATATGCACCGGATTGCACTTTACACATCTGGGTTTCACCAAAACCAAAATTCCTGGTTTGGGTCTCTTTCCTACAACGCAAAACAAACTAATGCTTTTGTAAACCTGCAATACGAATTGACCAAATCAGAAAATCATTCTTTAAAGGCAGGCATCAGTTTTAAAACCCTGAACCTTGAGGAAGACATTGTTTTTACCGATAACATTATTAACAGAAACTACGGTGGTAATTATATACGTAACGAAAAAGTAGCCGGCCTTTTTGCAGAGAACACAATGACTTTTTTAAAAGGAAAACTGACCTGGATAGCTGGTATAAGAGCCGATAATCACAACCAGTTTGGCTGGAATGTTACACCAAGAACATTATTAAAATACGACCCAACTTCTAAGCTCACCATCCGTGCAAATATTGGTACCGGCTGGCGCACCGTTAATTTCTTTAGTGAAAATATCGGGCTGCTGGCAAGTTCAAGAGATATTGTTTTTACAGAAGCACTGAAGCCTGAGAAAGCATTGAACATGGGTATAAACCTTACCCAAAAGTTTGAAGGAGAAAACATTTCCGGCTATATCAGTATGGATTATTACAGAACCAATTTCCTCAACCAGATTTTTCCTGATTATGATACTGACCCGACAAAGGCATTTATAAAAAATTTTACTGGTAAAAGTATAAGTAATGGGTTCCAGGCAGATTTCTTTATTAAGTTGTACAACCGGTACGAATTTAAAGCAGGGTATAATTTTTTAGATGTATATAGGATAAGTAATGAGAAGAAAGAAGTATTACCATTTAACCCAAGGCATAAAGTGCTTGCCACCTTCAGCTACAAACCGGTGAGCAATAAGTTTCATGCAGATATTAATATCCATTGGTTTGGCAAGCAGCGGTTGCCCGATACTAAATCTAATCCTGTCGCTTACCAGCGACCTGATTTTTCACAGCCCTATACTACGGTGAATGCACAGTTCACTTATGTGTTTAAAAATTTTGAGGTGTATACCGGCTGCGAAAATATTTTTGGCTTTCGTCAAAACCAACCCATCGTCAGTTGGCAAAATCCATTCAGCCCTTATTTTGATATTTCGTCTGTTTGGGGGCCTACAAGAGGAAGAGAGTTTTATCTGGGTATAAGGTGGAGGTTGAAATAATTTCTTTACTTATTTATAATCTTCCCTTACCGGATTAAAAACATCTATCACTTTACAATCTACCGGTGCCACCGCACTGTGAGGAACATTGGATGGAATAATATAATACATACCTGCTTTTAACGGACAGGAAACACCGCCAATTATCATATCGAGCTGCCCTTCGATGATATAAGTAATTTGCTCATGCACATGATGATGCTCCGGTAAAATACTTCCGGCTTTTACTTCTACATAACCAAGTGTTTGGCCGATGCCATGTGCATAATAGCCGGTAATGCCGGGAACAACTTCCTTTGGTTTGAGGTTTTTTATTTGATCAGACATTTTGTATTATTTTTCGAAGTAACAAAAATTTCCACCCACCCATTCCTTGTCTTTATTGTATCGCACCCCAATCATCTTTCCTTTGCTTAACCGCCCAAGATTGTTGGCAGGTACTGGCCTTGCAGCACCATCTTTCCAGAAGTAGAAAATCCGTATCTCAGCTTTGGCAGGGACATCAGGTGTTTGTATCACATCAGCATACTTTACTTTTCGTTGGAGTATCCAGTTTTCGGGGTCTTTTACTTTATCAATGTCGGCTTGCGTTACATCTATTACCACCCCTTGCCCGGCAAAAGAGAACAAAGGTTTCAATACATAATTCTCCAGATCAGTTGGCATTTGTTTTATTTCGTTTAAATAAAACGTTTTTGGAACATATGGATGATGAATTAGTGGCAGGGTAAATTTGCTGATGCGATAGAACCAGTTAGGGTGTGGTACCCATTCCACATCTAAGTCTTCAAATAAAATTTTCCCTTTTTGCTGCACTTCGGGTGTCTGTTGTTGCAGGTCGTCAAAGATTACCCTGTTGTATATTCTCTTTACTTCTGTTTTCTTTCCTTCATTCATGTAGTACAGCTTTGAGCCGTCTTTGATCAGTTCGGTCAGGCACACCATTTTAATACCGAGGTATTCTTCGGTACAATAAAAATCAATCCTTGTTTTTTGCTGGCGGGGAAATATTTCCAGCAGTATCACATTTTCAGGATTGTGTTTACCAACGATAATTTCTTTTAGTAACTGAATATAACTTTCCCTGTTGTGACCACCGAGATAGCAGTCAAAATTTTCTGGCACGGGATAATGATGCCGGAAAACATCATCTATCAAAACCTCATACGCAAACAAGGTAGGGAACCCCTGCATTTCTATCAGTTGTGGTTCATATTCACCGGCTTCGTTGATGCAGATGCCAAAATCGAAAGCGATAAAATGGGAGTGTTCGTTTTCCCCGGGTACCTGCAGGTCTTTGGGGATGGCATTTTTAGTAAGCTCTTTAAATTTCGGGTCAACAATTATATCAACAATACTTTCACAGGCATCCAATATTTTTTGGGTAAAATCTTTGGGAACGAAAATGGGGGTTTCTGCTACCCTGAAATCAAGTTGCCCGGGATGAACCGCATTGAGTTCTTTTAAAAAGGCATCGTATTTTTCTTTGGTAAATGCGTCGTTATATGCTTTGCGAATTGGTGGTATCATATTTCCCGGTTTAAATTTAATACCAGATAAAAATAAGACATTGTTTAATATGATACCAGTCTGGAAATATAAAGACCGGCAAAAAACCGGTCTTTATAGTCTGAAGTAAAAAGGCTTTATCAAAAACGCTGTTTAATATTCGTTAAACAACTTTTTTAGTTGCTAATTGTTTTTACAGGCGCCATAATGAGTTTTGGAGCTTTTTTTGCAATAATCCAGGCGGCACGACGGCCAATGTTGTTACTGTTATATTTAATCCACATATAGCCATCTTCGCCCCAGTCTTCGCCCCAGGAATTTTTCATCAGCCACGCACCTTTATCATCATCCCAGCCTACCAGCAACACAGCATGGTTAGAAGCGGGGTTAGCATAATCGCTGGTAAATCCAAAATACACACCATTTGTATAGTTTTGAAACAAGCCACTTACCTGGCAGCTTGCAGCGATAGGGCCATACTTGCACATGGCTTCTTTAATATCTGCAACAGATGCAATTTTATTAATGTCGCCCGAAGGATGTGCTATGCCCCAGTCAGTAGCATAATAACTGGTAGTGGGAGTGCCACCGGCACAAGGTTGATTAACCCCAGCATCAGGAATAGCAGCTTCCGTAGCCAGGTTCTTATTGTTATCTACCATCCATTCCATTACTTTAAATGCAAATCCACCTTCACAATCCCCATCCACACAGTTTTCTGCATGTTGTTCAGATGCATTGATAGCAGAGCCGTTTACTTTTCTATAACTTCCTTCAAAAGCCCCAACAGCAGAGTAAGCCCAGCAATTACCACATCTTTGATTTCTTACCGGTGTTACATAATTCTGTGTACGGGCATCATATTTTTTGGCAGTGGCGAAGCACCCAATCAATCTTATTTTGAGTATGTCAATGGCAAAAGGTGATAGTTTACGGACAGATAAATATTGTTTTATCCGTAAGTTCTCACTTTCTGGTACTTCCTTTTCACCGGTTATTTGTGCAATTGTTTTGTTGCTTACACCAGTAAAGCCTACATTAAACTGAAGTTTTTGTTGGGTGATAAGGGTTCGTTGTGTAATCAATTGTGTTTTAATATTTGCAGGGGCATTTACTTCTCTTAGCAGGTATTTCTGCGGAAGTTTTACAATAGGCTGTGCAATGATTTGTTGAAAACAGAAGAAGGCAATAAGTGCCAATAGCGATTGTTTGGTTTGCATTTTCATGATTAGAAGTTTATGGTTTGTAAATTGATTACTCTATTATAACGGTATATCGTTTTTCTTTATCCGCTTTATCGGCTTTCTCCCAGGGCCGTTTATGAACGAAAAGAAGTTTGTTGGTACTTTTCACTAATGGACGAAAATGAAAAACCTGCAGATCGGGTCCATCGTCTTTACCTTCCAGGTTATTAATAACTGTTACCGAATCCAACGACATGTTCTTAGTATAAGCGGAATCCTTACTTGCCCAACTATAGCCTGTACCCATGCTGGTTGCAAGTTTTATAGTAAAGGGTTCGTTTACCCTTACCTTAATGGTGTCGGAAGAGGAGGATGGTGTATTCATGCTGGCTGTATTACAAGAGCATAAAAACACAAATAGTGATAATACTTTCATCTGATTACATTTAATGTTACTAATCAGTTACGAGACTTAACCAATATTTTCTATGGGGTGGGAGTTGTGATGTATTATACTACAAGGTATAATTTATTTACATTCTTCAAATACCACTTTCGGGTAATTTTTATTTTTGTGGATAACCTTTACAGGTGCTCGGAACGGAATACCTATTTAATCAAGCTACTTCCTCTATAGAAATGAATGAGTTAAGAAAATTTGGAAGGATGTGTGCATACGTCCACATGATTTTATCCGGGTCTTCCAGGTGTACCAGCATACTGCGCAGCTTATCTTCACCGTGATTTTCTATTACAGTTTTTCTTTTTTCCTCCGTTTGCAGGTACATACTCATACCCGGGGCATCAGCTTCGGGATGAAATTGGGTACCTATCATGTACTCATTAAAGCGGATAGCCATCAATGCTCTTTCATACGGTACATGAGGACGAACTTTTTCTATACAAAGAATTTTCGCACCCATGTCATTCAAAAGATCATGATTAGGTTGTATCACTTGGTAATCACGGCTATCAACTCCATAAAAAGGGTCTTTCAAGCCGTCAAATACTGATTCATCTTTACCATTTTCCAGCATGTGCATCGGAAACACACCAAATGCTGTTGATTTTCTTTTTGAGATAAGCCCAATATTAAAATAACGACTGGCTAATTGAAATGAATGACAGATAAAGAAGATATATTTTTTTTGTGAGTTGGAAGGATTGGCATTCCAACGTTCCATTTTATCTAACCAGCGGCACCAGGCAATGTCCCAATCATCAAAACGGCTTACCAACGGGTCGCCGGGGCCACCTGTAGAAATATAAATATCAAAAGAAGTGTCGGGAAGCTCATTTTTCAGCCGCACATCAAACTCACGGGACTGCAATTCGAGGTCATTGCTATCTGCCCAGTTAGCCAGGATTGTACGGATACAACGCATACCCTGGTTGGCTTTGCCTTCATAGAGATCGAGGATAGCTACTTTTACAGTCCTTCTTTCGTTCCAAACCATTCACAAACTTAATGATTTTTTTATTTTCAGGCCCCACATACGATTGCGTTATTGTCCACAAATGTGGATTAAATGATTGTGATTTAGTGGTTAACGGGTAAATTAAAAGTTTGATAAATAAGGGAAATTATGTAACCAGTTGCGGTACTACTATCATCGTCCCTTGCGTCGCACAGCCTGCACTGAGTTTATCGAAGTGTTCAAGGTTCTGTTCGTTACTGAGCTTGTCGAAGTATCAACTATTTATTTCATGCAAAGACAGCAAAGGTTTCGCAAAGATGCAAAATGCAATGGCGGCTTTTATATTTATTTTTTGCGACTTTGCGTAAAGTGGAACTATTTCTTTTCATAAACCTTCTCTCCGCCCAAAAAAGTCTTTATCACTTTTATCCCTAACAATTTCTCCGGGGCTACTTTCATAATATCTGCATCCAAAATTACAAAGTCGGCAAACTTTCCTTTTTCCAAACTTCCTTTTTCTTTTTCTTCAAAGTTGGATTTAGCAGCCCAGATGGTCATGCCTCTCAATGTTTCTTCTCTTGTCAGTACATTCTCCATCTGATAACCTGCATCCGGCCAACCTTTCGCATCTTTTCTTATGGCAGCAGCATAAAATGTTTTGAAAGTAGAAATATCTTCTACCGGAAAATCGGTGCCTAATGGCAGCCATCCATTTTGTTGCAATAATTGTTTGTAGGCATAAGCACCTTTCACTCTTTCTGCACCCACTCTGTCACCAGCCCAGTACATATCAGATGTGGCATGAGTAGGTTGAACTGAAGGAATAATTGAATTGGCTCCAAACAGGTCAAAGTCGTTTTGATTGACTACCTGTGCATGTTCAATTCTCCATCGCAGATCATTTTTGCCTTTTAAATATTTTGCATAAATATTGAGCATCGTTCTGTTACCACTATCCCCGATGGCATGGGTACACATTTGCCAGCCCTTTTGCGAAATATAATTGGCTACTGAATCAAAATGTGCAGGGGAACTTAATAAAAACCCGGACCAATCCGGCTTATCCGTATAGGGGTGCAGCAAACAGGCACCTCTTGAACCAAGTGCACCATCTGCATATACTTTAATGCTTCTTACATTCAACTTGTCGGTTTTAATAGTGCCTTTATTTTCTAAATACTTAAAATTTTCCTTATCATCACTCAGCATTACATACAATCTCATTTTTAAATCACCTTTCTCCTGCAGTGCTTTTATCCTGTCAACAGAACCATAACCTAATCCGCAATCATCAATGGTAGTAAGCCCCACTGCAAAACAATTTTTCTCTGCTGCCTGCAAAGCTTTTTTAAATTGCTCATCCGTGGCATCAGGAATTTTTGCTGCAACAAGACCAACTGCATTGTCAATTAATAATCCTGTAAGTGTTCCTTCCATTTCTTCTATTTCACCACCAGTCAATGTATCACCTGCTTTTATGCCTGCTAAATCCAATGCTTTCTGATTGGCAATAGCAGCATGGCCATCTACTCTTCTCAGCAGTACTGGTCTGTCGGGAAATAATTCATTTAATTTTTCATTAGTGGGAAATTCTCTTTCTGTCCAGTCATTCTGATCCCAGCCACGTCCTGTTATCCAGCTTGCCTGTCCGTCAGGCTGGCCTTCCGGATTTTCTGCGGCAAATGTTTTTACTTTTTCAATTACTTCCTCCCAACTGTTGGTGTCCATCAGGTTTACTGTTTGCAGACTCAATCCATAACCTACGAAATGTGCATGGGCGTCAATAAAACCGGGATAGATGAATTTGCCACTGGCATCTAATTTTTCTTTCGCATCATATTCTTTTTCCAAATCAGCCATTTTACCTGTTGCCAGAATTTTTCCATCTGCAATGGCCATTGCTTCCGCAGTAGAGAATGAGGAGTCAACCGTATAAATAGTAGCATTATAAACAAGCAGGTCTGCATTTTTCTTTTGTGAACAGCTAACAAGAAAAAAAAGAAAGCCAAGGGAAAATATTATTCTCATAATTTTTATTTTAAACAACTCATGGAGGGTTCTAAACCCTCCATGAGTTAAACACTAATTATTAATTCAAAAATTTTTCCGGGTGTTTCTTATTATGCTCCGTTTTATCCTGGAATGCTTTAGCAGCTGCTAAGATAGCAGCTTCATCATATAAGTTGCCAATAAGTGTGATACTTAGTGGCGAACCGTTTTGGTTAAAGCCAATGGGCATACAAACAACAGGATGACCGGTGAGGTTTGTTATGGATAATTGCCGTCCGGAAAAAGTTGGAACAATCAACACATCATAATTTTTCATAAAGGCATTCATCTTCTCACATAATAAATAACGATAGCGGTTCGCATTAATATATTCCACAGCCGGAATAGTTCTTGCTGCCCTAAAACTGTTAGGCCAGAAATCTTTGTCCTGCCGTTCAATCAAATCATCCCGGTTGGTTCTTGTCAATTCATCAAAGGCGGCTGCACTTTCTGCATTTAATATAATATTGACGAGATTGACAGGATACATCGCAGAGTCAGGAAAATTAATGGCCTGCACATTGGCGCCGAGTGAACGATACGTTTCTATTACTTTCCATTCAGGTGCATCTTTATTCAATCTTTTGAAAAAATTTTCGGCATATGCAATGCGGGTTTTTGACCAGTCCACTTTGCCGGTGTAATTAAATGTATGCCGTATAGCACTTGGGTCGTTGCCATCTGTACCATGAATAAACGCATAAACAATGGCTGCATCTTCTGCACTTCGGCAAATAGGACCGGCTTTATCCAAACTCCAGCACAGCACCATCGCACCATAGCGGCTCACTGTTCCAAATGTTGGACGAAGACCAGTTGCCCCGCATCGGGTGGAAGGGGAAACAATCGAACCCAATGTTTCCGTACCGATAGCAAATGGTAACAGACCAGCCGCAGTTGCAGACGCTGAACCGGCAGATGAACCACTAGAACCTTGTTTCAGGTTCCAGGGATTTTTTGTTTCGCCGCCAAACCATTTATTATTATAGGCCAAAGCCCCCAATGAAAGCTTGGCACATAAAACAGCACCGGCCTTTTTCAGTTGTTGATAAACGTAAGAGTCCACATCCAGCACCTGGTCTTTGTACGGTGTGCTGCCCCATGTTGTTTTATACCCTTTTACAGCAAATAAATCTTTTAATCCATACGGAATTCCATGCAACGGCCCACGATAAATGCCTGTTTTTAATTCATCATCTGCCTGTTGCGCCTGTTTCAGAGCAAGGTCTTCTGTAAGTGTGATAACACATTCTAAGGTATCGCCCCATTTTTTTAAACGTTGAATAAAAAATTTAGTAAGGTCAACCGAACTGATTTTTTTATTATGTAGTAAGGAAGCTAATTGTGGAATGGAATAAAAGGCAAGCTCGTTTCTGTTAGCAGGCAACTCAACTCTCAGCGGAATATCCCAGTATATTTTTTCTCTCCTGGTAGAAACTTTCATCCCCAAAGGAGCCGGGTTAAACGCAAAAGGGAAAGGAATATCATTTGCAGGTAAAGTTTTGTGCATTCCTTTATATAGCAACAGGTAATTATTCAGATTTCCTATCATGGAATCGGCTTCGGCATCAGTAAAATCAAGGTCATACCATTTTACGTTATTACGGATGAGTTGAATTGTATCGGCTTTTGTTTGAGCCTGAGTGACAATAATCGTTGAAGAGAGGAGGAAAGTTAGAAAGAGTCGCATATAAACAGTTTTATGTCGCTGAAATTAAGGAAATTCTTTACCTTTTACCCAAATCAACTATTATGCGAAATCTTATTTTTTCTTTTTTGGCTTCAATCATTATTGTTTCGTGTCAGGACACAAATAAAAATGTTACAGGCGGTAATATGCCGGTGTCTGATTATTTTAATTATGGTGACAGTGGAGTGCAATCTGCCGGTGTAAAAATGATTCCGATTAAAACACCGGTGGGTGATTTTAAAGTCTGGACAAAAAGGTTTGGCAATAATCCCCGTATCAAAATTTTATTATTGCATGGCGGCCCCGCCATGACACATGAATATATGGAATGTTTTGAAAGTTTTTTTCCGCAACAAGGATTTGAATTTTATGAATACGACCAGCTCGGTTCTTATTACAGCGATCAGCCAAAAGACAGCAGCCTCTGGACAACTGAACGCTTTGTAGAAGAAGTGGAACAGGTTAGGAAAGCAATAGGTGCCGACTCCACTAATTTTTATTTGTTGGGAAATTCATGGGGTGGCATTCTGGGGATGGAGTATGCGTTGAAATATCAAAGTAATATGAAAGCATTGCTGGTAGCAAACATGGTAGCCAGTGCACCGGAATATGGTAAATATGCAGATGAAGTATTGGCAAAACAAATGGACCCAAAAGTGCTGGCAGAGATAAGAGCTATTGAAGCCAAAGGCGATTTTGCTAATCCAAGGTATATGGAACTATTGTTACCGAACTTTTACAAGGAGCATTTATGCCGGCTACAGGAATGGCCGGATGGGTTTAACCGTTCAATGAAACATGTTAATGGAGAAATCTATGCGATGATGCAGGGGCCTTCGGAATTTGGTATTGGCGGAAGATTAAAAAACTGGGATATAAAAAATAGGTTGAAAGAAATAAAAGTACCAACGCTGATGATAGGGGCGAAGCATGATACGATGGACCCGAAGGCGATGGAAGAGCAGAGTAAAATGGTACAGCATGGCCGTTATCTTTATTGCCCCAATGGCAGTCATCTATCTATGTGGGATGACCAGCAGGTGTTTATGAATGGAGTTATTCAATTTATTAAAGATGTGGATGAACAGCGTTTTAAATGATTTTTCAATATTGTGTGGGTATGGAGAGCAACCAATACAATCCTCATGCCGTCAGTTTTGAAAATGGTGATGGCATTGGGGTCATTTTTATGCCAGTCATCTTCATTTTTAACTGCTGGATTAAAGAAGGTAAGTCAAGAAATAATAATGTTAAATCCACAGGACGCTAACCTTCTGGCCGATTGGTTGTTGCTTCATTAAATTTCCATGAATCAAATTTTCTGAACGGGATAAAGCAATGATTGCATTTTTAAGATACAACCATTTACAAGATGGAATTGATTTTTGAATGGGAAGGCGGTGCTTTCACACAAATCCCGGTCGAAGAGCAGAAGGGAGGACTTTTAATTTTTTACTGAAATAGAAAAGTATAATTTTGCGAAAAATATTTTTAACTTCAATCACCTAAATCAACAAAGCATGAAACTAGTTAAAGCATCTATGGGAATTCTGTTTGCCGCTTCACTACTTATAGCCTGCGGTGGAAAAGATAAAAAAGAAGACAAGAGTCCTGTAGGCAAACTGGAAGGAGCCTGGGAAATAAAAAGGGCAGAAGGAATTAATAGCCTTCAGAATGTAGGAGCCTCTTATGAATTCAAAGGGAATAAATTAACATGTCGTCAACAAGGGTTTATCATCCCCGGCACCACCTTTATAACTGACAGTACTTTCGCTTTTCAGATAGATGGTCAAGAGGGGAAGTCAATGTATAAATATCATTTCAATGGCGACACTTTGCTGGTAGTTCCCCCCAACAACGTTGGGCAGGTGTTTTATATGGTAAAAAAATAGAACTCAGCACACTTTGTTTTTGTTGTCAAACTTTCTTTAGGAGGATAACCAGTATCCTTGGAATTTCGTTCCTGTTATCGTCATCAAAATGTTCTTTGATATCAACAAGGGTTAATCCGTTTTTCTTGCCTGCTTGCACAAAATCTGAAATATGATGTGTAAAACAATCAACTATTTGCAAACCATTTTCCGTTTCAAACCTTGCTTTGCTGCCGGCATATTGTTTAAAGGGGTGCAGTTCGCCAATATAAACATAGCCACCGGGTTTTAATGATTGCGACACTTGTTTAAAAATGTGGTCAAGGTTCTCAATATGTTCCAGTACTAAACTAAAACTTACCAGGTCGTATAATTGATTGCTGAATGTCCAGTTGGCAGTAATGTCAGCCTGTATAAATTGTACCCGTTGTTCAGAAATTTTTTTCTTTGCTTTTACCAGCATTTCTGCTGAAAAATCAACCGAGGTAACTTGTTTTGCTTTTTCGATAAACCAAACGGTGTTTTTGCCGGTGCCGCAGCCGATTTCGAGGCAGCTTTCAAAAAGAATGGCTGATAAACAATTTTGCAAAGCCATTGCTTCCAAGTCTCTTGTCTTGTTGATATTGGTATCGTATTGTGAAGCCCAATTGTTATATGCCTGTTCAGTAGTCATTTCAAATTTTGTAATAAGTAAACAGGATACCCTATTACAGGGTAATGGTTATATTTTCTCTAAACCGCTTTTCTGATTTTTACTAATTGTTGCAATAAACCCTCTAACAAATCTAATTTCAACATATTAGCACCGTCGCTTTTTGCAACAGAAGGATTAGGATGTGTTTCAATAAACAGACCGTCAGCCCCGGCAGCAATGGCCGCTTTTGCAATAATACCGATGAGTTGCGGATTGCCTCCTGTTATTCCTGATGTTTGATTCGGTTGTTGTAACGCATGAGTAACATCCATCACCACCGGAACACCGTGGGTCTGCATGGCAGGAATATTTCTATAATCAACCACTAAATCCTGGTAGCCAAAAGTAGTTCCCCTTTCTGTCAGCATTATTTTAGGATCCTGAGCTTGTCGAAGGACAGCAATACGAATCTTATCTACGGCAAACTTCATCGCTTCGCCGCTAATAAATTGGCCTTTTTTTACATTCACAATTTTTCCTGTCTCTGCTGCAGCAATAAGTAAATCAGTTTGGCGGCAAAGAAAAGCCGGTATCTGTAATACATCCACATAGCTGGCGGCTATTTTGGCTTCTTCGGCAGTATGAATATCTGTAACAACTGGAAGGGAATATTTCTTACCTGTGTTTTGCAGCATCTTCATCGCCACATCATCGCCAAGTCCTGTAAAGGAGGTGCCGCTGGTACGGTTGGCTTTGCGGTAAGAGGATTTAAAGATATATGGAATGCCAAGATTTTTGCAAACAGTTGAAACTTTCTCCGCCACTTCTGATAAAAGCTCCTCACTTTCTACCACACAGGGGCCTGCCAGCAGAAAGAAATTTTTCTCATCATACGATTGACCGGCGAATAAATCTTTCAGGAATTTTTCCATGTGACAAAGATATTGAGGAAGGAGCAAGGAACAAGGTACAAGGAACAAGTGAGGCCGTCCCGCAGGGTTTTCTTGTGCCTTGATTCTTGTATCTTGTGCCTTATTTATTGTTATGATAAAAGAAAAAATACTCGTAATCGGGGCCTCTGGCCAAATAGGCGTAGAGCTTACAATGGCTCTTCGAAAAATTTACGGTAATGCGAATGTTGTTGCGTCCGACTTGCGGGAACAAAACCCCTTGCTGGAAGGAACCGGCCCTTATGTTAGTCTTGATGTAATGAATAAGGAAATGTTGCATGTGCAGGTGATACGGCAAAACTTTACCCAGATATATTTACTGGCAGCTATTCTTTCTGCCACCGGTGAAAAAAATCCTGGTCTTGCATGGAACCTGAACATGACCGGATTATTAAATGTATTGGATATTGCGAGAGAAGAGAAAATAAGTAAAGTATATTGGCCATCATCTATCGCTGTATTCGGGCCTACATCACCCAGGCAGAATTGTCCGCAGCAAACTATTATAGAACCCGCCACGGTGTATGGCATCAGTAAGTATGCCGGTGAGTTCTGGTGCAATTATTTTCATCATCGCTTTGGTGTGGATGTGCGGAGTATCCGTTACCCCGGTTTGATTTCTTATAAATCTGCACCTGGTGGTGGTACTACAGATTATGCTATTGAAATTTTTCATGAAGCATTGGAAGAAAAAAAATATGAGTGTTTTTTAAAAGAAGATACATACCTGCCGATGATGTATATGCCGGATGCTATCCGGGCTACTATTGAATTGATGGAGGCGCCTGCCGATAAAATTTCTATACGAACTTCTTACAATGTCTCAGGGATGAGTTTTTCGCCAAAAGAAATTGCGGCAGAAATAAAAAAACATATTCCTGATTTTTCCATTTCTTATAAACCAGATTACAGGCAGGCAATTGCTGGAGGCTGGCCGCAGAGCATTGATGATTCCGTAGCAAGAAATGACTGGGGCTGGAAAGAAGAATACAGTCTGGCAGCAATGACGAAGGATATGCTGGAGAATTTGCAGCAATAATTAATTCCAGATAAACTTATCTTATACTTTCCTTTCGGGTGACTTTTATCTATCATTTTGCGAAGCAAAATATACCTGTGTTAACCTGCCTGCCGGCAGGCAAGTCTGTTTAATCTGTGTCATCCCCCGCATAGGGCGGGGCAGGCTGTGTTCCTGTATTAGTATAGTATTCGGTCTCTCTTCGGTGTCAGTCAACCATATTATTTTTCACCGCAAACATTACAAGACCAGCAGTATTTCGAACGCCTATTTTTTCAATCAGCCGTTGCCGGATACCTTCTACAGAACGGGGGCTTAAAAAAATATATTTGGCTATTTCGGCTGCTGTTTTTTCTTCACAGATAAGTTTCAATACTTCCATTTCTCTTTCTGTCAGTTCTACATTCTGGTTAAAGGATGGTTTCAGGTTGTTTTTCAATACCAATTTTTTCAGCAGAGCCTTATTCACCAGATCATTAAAGTAGTAACCGTTTTCATGTACTGCATAAATGGATTTTTTTATTTCATCCGGCTCTGTGTTTTTTAACAGGTAGCCATTGGCACCATTTTCCATCAGGTGAATAATGAATTTATCATCATCATACATTGTTACGACCAGTACTTTTATAGTTGGGTATTTTTTGCGTACAGCTTTCGTAGCCTCCATACCATCCATCAATGGCATCTTCAGATCCATAAGGATGACATCGGGGGTGGCTGTTTCTAATGCTTTCAGCAGCTCCTCACCGTTGTCCGCTTCCAGTATCACATCAAAATTTTCTTCTGCTGACAGGCCGACTTTCAGTCCCTCCCGGAAGATCTTGTAATCATCTGCGATGGCGATTTTTATCTTACTCATGATTGGTTTGATTTAACCGGTACATGGATGTTGATGCGGTAACCTTCACTACCGCTGGTAAAATGAATGGTTCCCTTCAGCAATATAATCCTGTTCTGGATATTCTTTAAGCCTAATCCTTCTTTTTGGTAGCGAAGCTCTTCAAATTGTTCCTGTGTCAATCCATCACCATTATGAAAAATAACAAGGTTCAGTTCATTGCCATTCAATGTAGAACTAATCAGGAATTCCGTGGCATTGGCATATTTCAGTGTATTATTTACCAGTTCCTGTACCATGCGGTACATGCTGATGTCGTTGTCAGGGTTTACGGTCTGGTAATTATCATCTAATGAAGTAGTGGCATTTGGGATAACACCTTCCGTTACTTTGCGGACAAAATGCCGGATTGCTTCGTTCAGACCAAATTCTTTCAGAATGTTAGAATGTAAGTTGTGGGAAATTCCCCGTACTCTTCCAATTACATCATTTAACAGCTCCCTACCTTTTTCATGCAGCTTTTGGTCTCTTTCGTCAAGTACGTCTGCTTTAATACCCAGCAAATGTAGTTTGGCAGAAGAAAGAATAGCACCTACTTCATCATGCAGGGTTTCAGCGATGCGGTGGCGTTCCTGTTCTTCACTGCGGACGGCGGCTTCTATGAGTTGATTTTGTTGGTCTTCTTTCATTTTTGAAATATTTTTTTGAAGCTGTGATTTTTTACGCTGATTAAGTACTACGACCAATAAAAAACCCACTCCAAAAAGAAGCATAGCGACGATACCAAAAATCACCAATATCGCAATATTTTGATTTTCACTTATCATACTTTTCAATTGTTGTATTCTTACTGCCTTTATACAAGGCTATTGCTAAAACAATACAAAAAAATACTAACGAGAAATTATGTATAGTCCATGTCAATTTTCCAAAGGAAAGATTGATTTTTAATCCCAGCGGTTTATAAAATAGAAAAATAAAGAAATTAATTGCTTCAAATATGAAAAGACCTGAGCATATTAAAAATGACGGCTTTCCCAGCAAGTTTTGTTCATCATCCATAATTGCCTGATAGAAAAAAATAGTACATAACGAAAGCAGAACGATAGTTTCTGCCATGAGAAGAGGAGTACTTAAAAAAAAGGGGGATTTGAAGAAAGTGAAAAGTAATAATATAAAACAAAAATAAATTAGCAAAAGAATCCTAATTGTTTTGCTGTTTTGTAATGATTTTCTTTGAAAAACATACCAACTAAAAAGGCAAACTCTTGCAATGGAATGGAGATTGTAAAAGATATTATTGTTTTTTAAAAAAACAGGCATTTCTTTATGATAAACATACATGGTAGTTGATATGGAGTTTAATAGGAGACCAATGATAACATATTTGACTACCAGGTTTTCCTCCACTGGAATTTTTCCTCTTTGAGAAATGATAATTATCAGAGGTATGAGGAATGCCCATACCTCTGACCAGTTACGGATGTAAGTGAATAAATTCATTGGCAGGAAACTATTTTTCTGATTCAGGCGTAGTATCATCCGGGCAATAGTGCGGACAAGGGTCACTACTGTAAATACCAAGCACGGTTTTTATTCCTTGAATATCTTTTACTACCTGAACATCGAAAACGATATAATTGCCATATTTAGGCTTATTGATTTTTGGAATTAATTTGATGAAAGTGAAATCCAATAATTTCCCATATGAATCGAGAATATTTAATTTTTTAATAGTAATATAATTGTTGGCAAAGTAGGCAGTATCGGTTGGGCCGAACTGCTTTTGTGTGGTGTCAATAACTGTAAATTCTCTCCCTTCAGAATATACTGATAGAAAATCTTTTGCTGGATACGCAATAAGCCTTAAACTATCCATATTGGCTGCATCTGAGGAAGCAAATTGTAAAAATATTTTCTTAATAGGATCCAGTGGGTTAGTCCATCCTTTATCTACCCAATGCTGAATTTGATCTTTGCTAAGAATAACAGTGTTTAATTTGAAAGGCATGAAAGTTGCGGTTGTTTTGCCAGCTACTTTTTTATCTCCTGAGCTGCATCCCAAGGCAATTAATGTTAAAAATGCTACTGGGACAATTAGTTTTATTCTAAAAAACAGCAAGTGGGTTTCTTTCCTTTTCATAAAAATAATTTTTTGGTTAAATAATAAGTGAAGAGCTCTCACCAGGCAGGAATAGAAATCTTTCTCTAAAGTAAACCCACTCTGTGAACTTTCAAAAACCTTCTGAGAAGATTGCGTAGATACTCTCAAGAATACGTAGTTGTACGCAGTCGGGGAAATTTATAGTTGTAGTTTGGCGATTTTAAACTGCTGAGTAGCGTAGATACTCTTTCCATAAAGTAGTAGTACGGATGTAGTGGCTAAGGCATTCATACGCAGTTGTTAATGCCCTTTAGCAGTTCATTTACGGATTATCTTTTTCCCGCATTTCCTACCTTGTTTTCAGCCCATCTACGAGACAAAATTGTGTTATAAAATTTCTTTTTATGACACAAAGAACCTTATCCAACATCATCTTTTTGATGGTATTTTCTTTAGCCACTACTACCGTTTTTGCCGGTGGTCATACGGCTAAAGCCAAGTCGGAAACCTACAGTAAACAAGTCAACACACAGGCAACATCTGACTATCCCGCTACGGATAAACCGATGCCGATATTTCCTTCACCTAAACCTACGGTACCACATGGTAAAGCTAATGTCCCACACATGGAGGAACTGCCCCATATTCATAAGTTTCATAAAGAAAGGGTGAAGAAGATTAAGAAGCATCATAGCAAATACTGGTTACTAAGCCAGGTAATACTGGCCCTGTGTCATCTTTCAATCCTTGTAATAGGATACTTGCATGCAACACACTAAAACCGTTCTATAGAAAACTTGCTGAAAGACTGAAGGGGAAGTTCCAAAATAATTAAGTCCGTTACGCTGGCTCTTGCAGGTCCCTGCTTACACCATACTGCTAACTTATCCAATTGCTCACTTGTACCTGTGGCTATAATACAAACGCTGCCATCTGGTAAATTCTTAACCTTCCCGGTTATGTCAAGTGCTACTGCCATTTCTTTTGTGCTTTGGCGATAATATACTCCCTGCACTTTGCCTGAAACGATGATGGAGACGGTAAGCATAAGGCTTAGAATTCAATCAGGGTTACAATTTCTTCAAGGTAACGCTGGTCGGTAGTATCAAATTGGTCGTATTCGCTGCTGTCAACATCAAGTACTGCCACTACTTCATTATTACGGAAGACAGGGATCACAATTTCAGATTTTGATAAACTGCTGCAAGCAATATGTCCGGGAAATTTATCCACATCCGGAACGATAAGTGTTTTGGCTTCTGCCCAACTACTGCCGCAAACACCTCTTCCTTTTTTTATCCGGGTGCAGGCAACCGGCCCCTGGAAGGGAGCAAGAACTAATTCATCGTTTTTTACTACATAGAATCCGACCCAGAGCCAGCTTCCGGAGCCCTGTGGGCCAAACTGTTCCTTCAATGCAGCAACTACATTTGCCATATTGGCTACAAGGTCATTCTCACCTTCAAGTAATCCTTTTAGCTGCGGAATTAGTGATTGATATTGTTCGGCTTTATTGCCAGTTATGATTGATAAATCTTCTGCCATTGCACGAAGGTAAATGGACTTTAGACATAATGAAAATGTAAACGTATTAAAAAGGGTTTCCGTGAGTTTGTTTTACAAGGTAGTTGATAAGTTTAGGAAAAGGCTTTGTTATTGCTAAGAAGAAATTAGTAAGCTTTTTGCTGCCAAACAAACGTTGTATTCGTCTGCCCATTTTTAAACGGTTAGCAAATTGCTGGTTCCACTGCAGCGTATATTGCTGTTCCATTTCTGCTCTCGTAATTTTAGCCTGCAGGAAATCATGGATATAAATGGCGGCTATCTTACTACCGTGTAAGGCCATACTCATACCATTACCACACAATGGGGTAATCATCCCGGCAGCATCACCAATCATCAGCACATGATTTTCTACCTGTGACTTTTTATCAAAACTTATTTGAGAAATAGTAAGAGGATTGTCGTTTATGATTTTGTTTTCAGTAAATATTTTTTTCAGGTGTGGGTTCTGACTTAAAATATGTCGTTCCATTTCTTTTATATCGCCTTTGCTTTTTTGCAAATTGTTAGCGGTAGTGAGGTAGCATAAATTATAATTATCGGCTTCAATTTTTACAATGCCGCAATAGCCGTTTTTAAAATTGTGAAGGGCAATCGTATCAGCAGGGAAATCAGTTTTAATATGATACTTTACGCCAATGTAGTTATTCAGTTTGTTTTTTGATGCGTTAGTGAAAGGCCTTTTCCATTTGATGTCAATATTACTTCGCTTGCCAAAGCTGCCCGCCACCATTTTTGCATGGTATTGTTGCTGTGATGTATCAACAATAAACTCCTCGTCTAAAAACACAATATCTTTGACTTTTGTGTTTTCCATTACAATTACTCCTTCATTCTTTGCTATTTGGGCCAGTGTATTGTCTAACCTGTACCGGCTGATACCAAAACCGCCAAGCGGTAGCGATTGTTCCAGCATTTTTCCATTTACGGATGTTACTTGTAGTTTAGTGATGATGGGAACGTTTATGCCATCAAGATCAACTCCAAGATCATTCAAAAAATCCCATGACTCCAGGCTGATATATTCTCCGCATACTTTATGAAAGGGGTATTGTTCTTTTTCAAACAAAATAACTATATGCCCCTGCCTGATCAATTGGATGGAGAGTGCAAGGCCAGCCAGACCTCCGCCAACAATAGCAACATCATATGTATTATCAGCAACCAATATTTATTTTTTATTCCCAGAAATTACTAACCAGCGAAAAGCCCATTTCCAGTTGATGGTGAAATTTCCAATGCCTGCCTGTTGAAATAATTGCTGCCAGTCTTTTTTTCTAAAGCTACGGGCTACAGACAAGCAAGCATCGTTTTTTACTAAATATGATTTGCTGAAAAACTTGGTGATGTATTTAATAAGATAATAAGCCAGCCAATGCCGTTGCAGATCATTAATAAAAAAACCTTGACTACTATTTTGTTGTAACCACTGTAACATAGTTATTAATTGCTCATCGGTAAAATGATGACAGAACAGCGATGAAAAGATAATATCCGGTTTATTTTCACCAAAATTCACAATTTCATAATCACTGCAAATCCACTGACAGGGCAGTTGCGGATATTGTTGTTTGGCAAAAGCAATACATCCGTCATTCATATCTATTCCAATAAAGCTGACCGGGATATTTTTATTAAGGCAATATTTATAAATAGCAAAAAGATTATCACCGCCGCCGCAGCCAATTTCGCAGATTGTAAGAGGCGAAACAATGCCTTTTAATTCTTTTACACCTTTTAATGTTATGGCATGTCCGCCAAGCCGGGTATTGATAATATTCAGTTCTTTTAAGGTCTGTGCCATTGCCTCAAAGGAGATATTGTCTCCATCCATTAACTCTTTCTGGTAACTGCGTTGGCGTAGGTTTATCATGCAGATAAGATAAAAGTTTCCATCGTCAGGCCCGGCCCGAAGGCGGCACCAAAAATGGTATTCTTTTCTTTGTTATTGAGAGCATTGATTATTTTCTCTAATACAAACAAAACAGTTGGAGAAGACATATTGCCATAATCTTTCAACACTTCATAACAAGGTTGCAATTGCCCATTTGTAAAGCCAAGGCTTTTATGCACAGCTTCCAATATTTTTTTTCCTCCGGGATGGATGCACCAATGAGTGATGTTTTCTTTGCTAAGGTTGGCAGTAGCTAATGCCCCCTGGACTAACACATCAAAATCTTCTTCTATCATGTCAGCAACGTAACCGCTTAATGTCATCAGGAAACCTTTAGAAGAAAGTTCCCAGGCCATATCCTTCTTTCCTTTTAATGAAACCATTGAGTAGAAATTATCAATCGTTAACCCTTCCTGTTCTTCATTGCCCGTTACTAAAACTGCTGCGGCACCATCTGAAAACAACATACTGCTTGTCATATTATCAATAGTATGTTCTTTTTGAAAATGCAGGGTACATAGTTCGGTGCATACTATCAATACATTTGCCTTTTTATCAGCTTTGCAAAATGCATCAGCAATCTTCAACGCATGAATAGCAGCATAGCAACCCATAAAGTTCACAGAAGTTCGGAAGGTAGTAGCCGGTAAATTTAATAACTCAAGCAATTCAAGGTCAAGACCAGGTGCACTCATACCCGTACAACTTACCGTAATAAGATGTGTAATTGTTTGACCCGTAGTTTTCTCCATGCACTTTTCAATAGCATTCAACGAAAGTTGAGCGGCATATTGTTGGTACCATTGCATTCTTTTCTCCAATTTTGGAAAAGGTTCCAGGTTTTCTGTTGGGGAATAAAATGCCCATTCAGCCGCTGGCAAACTATAATCGGGAATAACTGAATAACGGGTGCCGATACCACCCTGCCGGTAGAGATATTTTAATTTTCGTTTATCGTCCTCATCAAGGGCATATACCCGTTGCATAAAATCAAGGATAACAGATTGCTCATGTTTATATGCCGGAACGGCTGTGCCAATGGATATTATTTTACTCAAAAAAACCTCCAGGTTAATAAGATGATAAATGCAATGTTCGTACAGGTAGCAGCAATCCAGTTCATCCGCATGGTATTTTTAAAATTAGCAGCTGTATTATTCTTCCTTACTAGTAAAAACCAGTTGATAAAATAAACGATAACAGGCACAAAAAGGATGCTAACAACCCATAATTTGTTTATTTCTTTTATACTGATAAAGAATTGTGCCATAAATATCCATGCAAATAAGTAAACAGTGGCACAAAATACAAAAGTACCGGTGTACCCCAGTTTATAACTTATAGTAGCCACTCCATCTGCCAGGTCCTGTTTATGCTGATAGATTTGTGTGAGCGGATAAAACCCGCCAATCAATAAGGCGCAGATAACCATTCCCTGCCAGGGCACCCATATAGTAGTGTCTTTATTGCTTCCATGATAAACCAATGCAAACGTTAAAGCTCCCTGGAAAATAACAACGGTGAGATAACTAATCACAGGATATTTCTTCAATCTGATGCCACGGTAGCTATACGCTTTTGAAGCACCGATATATAATACAGCAACACCAGCAAATAAAGGGCTAATCAAAAAACTTAACCCGATGGCTGCAGTATCTAATACAATGGTAAGTAAAAAGAGTTGACGGGATGGGAGAGGTGGCTTCTCCAAACCACCAATGCTTTCTGTATCCCTGTCCATATAACTATTGTACCCATTACTGGCGGGATAAATTAATAAGTGAAGAATAAAAAAAATCAATGTTGCTTTTTCCCAGTTAATATCAGGTACTTGTGATATGGCAAAAAAATACAGGGGTGATAGAAAAAGAGAAAAAGGAATCCGCAGTAATTTAATCGTAGATGCTGAAAGCATATTGTCAGCCATGTTTTCTGTAAGATAGGCCGATAGAGTGATAAATTGAGAAAATATTCATCGAATGAATATCAGCAGATTTAATGTGACGAGTTTGGTGGAATCTCAAGTTAATTTTATTTGCCCGTGGCTTTGCTGTCAATAATGATTGCTAAATCTTCTGGCATAAAGTAAAGGTAAATCAATGACTGTTCCGGTTACCCGGGGGCTACTGTTATTTTATGTATGTATTAATTCAATGGCCTTATATTTGAAAGACATTTATTTGTCGTAACTTCTCTATCCCAAAAAGCTCCACAAAACTCTAAACAATTAAATATGTCTACTAAAAAGAAAACGGCCAGACCAGCAGCAAAAAAGAAAGTTGCAGTTGCAAAAAAAAATATTCGTAAAAAAGCGACGGCTAAGAAAAAAGAAGTGGCTAAAAAAGTAAAGAAAATTAGTAAAAAAGTTTCTGCCAAGGCTACTAAGCTGGTGAAGAGAACAGTTAAAAAAATAACTTCTCCCGGCAATAAAAAAGCGGCTAAAAAAGCGGTGGCCAATGTAAAAAAAGTGGCTAAAAGAGTAGCTGCCAAAATAAACTCACCGGAAACCAGGAAAGCGGTTAACAAAGCAACCGTTAAAGTAAAGTCAGCGGTTAAATCTGCGATAGCCAAAGTATCTTCACCCGAGACGAAGCAGGCATTGATTGCAGCAGTGGGCAAAGTTAAAAAAGCTGTGAAAGCGACTGTTGCCAAAGCAACATCCCCCGAAACAAAAAAAGCCGTAAAAAAAACTGTAGAAAATGTCAAAGCCTCTGTAAGCAGTGCAATCAGGAAAGTTACTCATAAAGCACATGAAATAAAAGAATCAATATCACATAAGGCAGAGGAAACAATTGAAAAGAATATCCCCGCAGAAACAATAGAATCGGTACAGGAAGACAGGGATGGCCAGGTTTATAATGTAAAACCCGAATCAGAAGAAAAGAAAGAAGACATAGAAGGGCCAATGATGTAATCATTATTCCGATCTGTTCGATGTTGATGTGGAAGTGACAGGAACCCTTGTAGGTACTGAGTAAACAGGTGCTGATACAGGCCTATTTGGTCTTTGTTGTATGTCGGGTGAATAATTGCTGCCATCGTTGTAGGTGATGACAAGTTATGGCCGGAGCAGTTTGTCATCATTCAGGGATGAGGCGAAGGACAGTCCGGTAATCGTATTGGATACCACCTGATTATTCTGGCGGATCATAAATCCTTTGTTACCGTACAGGATCATGTCCATAACAAGTAGGGTAACATTGACCCTGATCTCCGGTGTTTTTCTTTTAATTTTTATTTTTTGCCTGGCCACCTCAAATGAATCTACCCTCGGTTGATTATCACAGGCGGTGCTTGAATCATACCAATTATCAACTATGCGCTGAACTACCAGTTTGCCGGGCTCGTCATAATTATTTTCCAGGAAATCTGCATTGGTGGGGAATAAAACTAATTCCGCTGAAGCAATCCGGGTTGGGTCTTTCAAGATCAACGCCGGCAGTGAATCATAATTGAACTGCAACAAGGAGCGAAACTCCTTTTGAACTTGGTTTTCTTTCAAAGCTGCTGCAACAAGAAAAGGTGATTTTTCACCTGCCTGCTGGTTAGTATTCGATACCATAACAGTTTTTGCAGGAAAATCACTTCTTAATGTCAATCGTTTTATCGTCTGTGCCAGGCCGGCATTCGCAAATAAAATGATGAACAAGCAGGTAGCTGTCAGTTGTTGACGCAGGTTCATAAAAATTATTTGAGTTAAGACAGGATTTTTCTTTCGAAGAAGGAAAAGTGACAGGGTTAAATTAATTTAACAGCAGGTTCCTTTCCATCTCTTTTGGATCAATATCATTGTAATTCCTGATTTCATTATACAACGTATCTCTTTCTACTGGTTCTCTTTTAGCCTGCTTGATTAATGTCACCAGTTCAGCCGTCGTCATTGATGGAGTTTGTTCTTCTGAACCGGCCATACTGTAAATTTTTGTGGTGTCATCTATTGTTCCATCAATATCATCTACACCAAAGGAAAGGGATAGTTGAGCATTCTGTCTTCCCAGCATTGGCCAATAGGCTTTTATGTGAGGGAAGTTGTCCAAATAAATTCTTGCAATAGCATAGGTCTTCATGTCTTCCACCACACTGCTCTCCGGCACATAACTCATGTCGTTATCCTTGTTGCGGAATTTGAGTGGAATAAAAGTATTAAACCCGCCTGTTTTATCCTGCAACTCTCTCAGCCTTCTCATGTGATCAATACGGTGTTCATATTTTTCTATATTGCCAAATAACATGGTGGCATTGGAATGTAGCCCTAATTTATGTGCCGTTTCATGAATCAGCAGCCATCCATACGCATCTACTTTATCTGCACATATCTGTTGCCTTATTTCCGGGTGGAAAATTTCGGCACCACCACCGGGAATACTGTTGAGCCCTGCTTCAATTAAAAATTTCAATCCTTCTTCCACACTTACTTTGGCTTTGCGGAACATATAATCATATTCTACTGCGGTAAATGCTTTTATATGTAGATCAGGACGGTGGGTTTTTATGGCTTTCAATAAATCGGCAAAGAATTTCAAATCCATTTTTGGATGAACGCCACCAACAATGTGTACTTCAGTAACCGGCTTACCGTCATATTTTTTTACCATGTGCAGCATTTGGTCAATGCTTAGTTCCCAGCCCTCGTCTCTTTTTGCATACAGACGGCTATACGAACAGAAGTTGCAACTGAACACACATACATTCGTCGGTTCAATATGAAAATTGCGGTTGAAGTAAACTTTGTCGCCGTTCTTTCTTATCCTCACTTCATTGGCCAGGCTGCCTACAAAACCAAGACTGGCTTTTTCAAAAAGCAGTAATCCCTCTTCATCGGTAATGCGTTGGCCGGCTTTTACTTTGTCGGCTATTTGTTGCAGATCAGGGGAGATATCGGTTGTAGCTATCATAATTTGAATAACAATTTTCTGGCGGTAAAGTTACGACTACGAGAAGGAACTCTGCGCCTCTCCATCTCTGCGATTAAAATCTCTAAAATCCTTATCTTTCCTTTTGAGTGCTTTTATAACTTTAAATCTGGGCTATGAGTATTAAATTACGATTAACGATTCTCAGTTTTCTTCAATTTTTCGTATGGGGTGCCTGGCTGATAACCTTTGGTACTTACTTTTTTTCAAATAACTTGGGTTCAGGAGCTCAAATTGGCGCAATTTTTTCAACTCTTGCTTTAGCCTCGATTATTATGCCCGCACTTACTGGTATAATAGCTGATAAATGGATTAATGCAGAACGGCTTTATGGGACTTTGCATATTTTATATGGAGTGGCTCTTTTTTTTGTGCCACAAGCCAAGGATGCAGATACCTTGTATTATGTGATTTTTGCAGCAATGCTTTGCTATATGCCAACGATATCACTGTCAAATTCAATCTCATTCACAATACTTAAACGAGAGAATTATGATGTAGTAAAAGTTTTTCCGCCAATTAGGGTTTGGGGAACTATAGGTTTCATAGTTGCTATGTGGATTACTAATTTATCAGGTAGTAAAGCGAATTCCAATCAATTTATTATAGGTGCAATTGCTGCTATTGTATTAGGTATTTATTCATTTACACTACCGAAATGTCCACCCCCGAAATCAATATCAAAAGAAGCCTCTGTTATTGAGCAACTGGGGCTAAATGCTTTTAAGCTGTTTGCTAAATATAAAATGGCAATGTTCTTTTTTTTCTCCATGTTTCTAGGAGCTGCATTACAACTAACGAATATGTATGGAGATACTTTTCTGGATGATTTCAGGAAGGTGCCGGAATATGGCCCAGAATCATTTGTAGTAAAGTATTCTACTATTATTCTTTCAATTTCTCAGATTTCAGAAACAGTATTTATCCTCGCTATTCCATTCTTCCTTAAAAGATTTGGGATAAAGAAGGTAATGCTTTTCTCTATGATAGCATGGGTTATACGTTTTGGATTGTTTTCATATGGAAATCCTGCGGATGGACTCTGGATGATCATTCTTTCTTGTATTGTATATGGAATGGCTTTTGATTTCTTTAATATTTCAGGTTCTCTCTTTGTTGAAACAACTACGGATTCAAAAATTAGGTCAAGTGCACAAGGTTTGTTTATGATGATGACAAATGGAATCGGTGCTTTTATTGGCAGTAAGGTTAGCGGATTTATCATTGACAAATATTATACTTTAAAATTTACTGATATCAATAGCTTGCTGGGGCATTTAAAAACAGATGTCAATAATCCGGCAGTAGTACAAATTTTCAACGATAGTAAGAATAAAGTATTGGCAGATGGGACATTACAATCACCGGTCTTTATAAAAGAATGGCAGCCAATCTGGCTTTCATTTGCAATTTATGTTCTGGTTGTAGCTGTACTTTTTGCCCTCTTCTTCCGGCATAAACATAATCCTAAAGACGTGGAGAATGTACAACACTAACAAAAGATAAATCAGCCCTTCATAATTCATCTAATTGCTGCACATCCAGTAGCACATCGGTACGATGATGGCCTGTATGCGGAGCAAAGAAAGTTACTGTTCTTTCAGAAATAATTCTCTAAGCCCGGTTAAAGCCTTCAATCTTTCAGGCGGAACTTCTTTTAAATATTCATCTACGGTTGCTGCTTTGCTTTGCATAGCTAAATTCTTTAAAAGGCACAGCCAGTTTTTAAATATGTTACTTGCCATCCGTTACAGCAATAACGATTTTTCCTTTTACGTTGCCAGTCCCAAAGTATTGAAAAGCTGCGGGTACTTCTTGCAATGGGAAACACTTGTCAATTACAGGAACCATTTTACCGTCTTCAAACAGGAGGTTCAGATATTCCAAATCTTTTCGATTCGGTTTATAACCCATGATACCTAACTTTTTATTTCCAATCCGTGAAATAATAGAACCAAAGAGCAAGAATAGCAGCAATAACCCGCCCATCGAACCACCTATCATAGTAAAAGTGCCACCGGGTTTTAATGCCCTTTTATAATCGAAAACAGTCTTGTGAGCTATCACATCCAGTATCCTGTCATACTGCAGCCCATTGCGGGTATAATCTACTTTTGTATAATCTATGAGATGGTCTGCGCCTAATGAACGGAGTAGTTCAAACTTTTCAGCCTTGTCCACACAGGTTACAATTGCCCCTAACGATTTTGCATACTGTAAACCGATAGTGCCCACAGCACCACCAGCTCCGTTTATTAATATTTCCTGGCTCTGCTTAATGCTACCCTTATGGCAAAGCCCCTGCAATGCAAGAAGACCAGCCTGTGGCAATGCAGCTGCTTGTTCAAATGTCATAGCAGGGGATTTTCTTGCTAATAATTTTTCCGGAACACTTACATACTCTGCAAAACCACCAAAGCCGCTACCTGCTGTATCACCAAACACTTCGTCACCCGGCTTAAACTCTTTAACGTTGCTACCAACCGACTCAACTAATCCGGCAATGTCCGCCCCAAGAATTTTATGCCGGGGGCTCCATAGACCGCCAATCATACGTACCAAGAATGGTTTACCCCTCAGCAGATCCCAGTCCCATGAGTTAACAGACGTTGCATACACTTTTACCAGCACCTCATCTTTATCAGGAGTTGGTTTATCAACTTCTTTTAATTGAAGCATATCAGGTGAGCCATATTTTGTATAAAAAATTGCCTTCATTTGTATTCGGAATATTTCCTTTTTTATATTCTGTAATGCCACTTCTTTATAATCATCCCAAAACGGCACCCACCAATAAACATACAAATCCTGTAATATTGGCAAGTTGGCGATATTGAAAAATAAAAACCATTATGCCCGGTAATTTGCCCAATTAGAAGGGCAGTTAATTATGATGAAAGTAGTATCTGAAAGCAGGAGGGCTGATATCACAGTGCTGCTATAGCCTATTTATAAATATCTTTTTTGTTTCCTACATCTATCACTACAATTCTCAGGATATTATCTTCTATCTCATAAATTATCCGGTAATCACCCACCCGTATTCTGTAACCATCTCTTCCTTTTAATTTTTTACAACCGGGTGGCCTGGGGTCGTCTTCCAGTTGCAACAAAGTGGTTTCAACCCTGGAAGCGATAGAAGAGGGAAGTTTAAGTATCGTTTTCTTTACCGCAGCAATTACAACAACTGTATATTTCTTATTTGCCACTTCTGAGGTTTTGCTTTCTCTGTTTTATAACTTCTCTCAGCGGGGTAAGTTTACTATTATCTGCACTTTTTTTTGCTTTATCATAAGCTTTAATATCTGCAAGATCCTCTGCCATTTCTTTCAATTTGTTGTAATCTTTCAGTGAAAGAAGTACGCCGGTTTGGTTACCTTTTTTATCTGTAACAAGCAATGGACTCATTTGTTTTTATTTGGAGTAAAGTTACATTTTTTAAGAAGATTTGAAATAGAGAAATTTTTGGTTGACGGTGAAAGCGACAGAATAGAAATGCGAAACTGGAAGTTTCACATAGCGGGGGTAACTAGGTAATTTGTAATCAAACCAGTCTTTACTGGGGATTTAGTATATTACTGAACTCCTGTAGCGTCAGAACCTTTAAAGGCGGAAAGTTGTTATTTCTCAAAGCTGTGATAGAAGAATCATTTGAAATTAAAATATCTGCTTTCGCTGCTATAAAAGTGTCAACAAATTTATTATCATCCTCATCTTTATTTATTAATTGCCAGTTATAATAAACAGTTACTTGTTCGAAATTAGCACTTGACTCAAATAAGCCCAACAAGTTGTAAGTAACTTCATCACCCCAGAAACGTTCAAACACTTCTGCATATTCATGCAGTATTTCAGTATTAGCACAAATAGTTATCCTGTTTTCCAGGAAAGCATCAAAAACATTCCGGTAAGGGGATTTTTTACCAATACAGCTGAGCAGACAATTGGTGTCAATAACTATTTTCATCAGACGTCAGATGATTTCGCATCACCAGGATTACCTTTTAACCAACTCTCGTATATACCAGCAGTATAATCTTTTTCGGTTTCCGCTTTTTCAATTGCATTGTCTAACTGGCGGTCAAAATAATGCCGCACCAGGGACTTAATATCCTGTAGCTGTTTTTCAGTAGCCATATATTTTAAGCTTTTTAAAAATTCCAGCTGAAGGTTAGTAAGACTGTTATCGCCTGAAACAGAATGTGCCATGTTATTTATTTTATAGGCAATGAAATTACGAAAATTAAATGGAAATAAAAGCTACTCCCTTTTTTAAAAAACGCAGATGAAAGCGACAGCAAGAAAATGCTAAACTGGAAGTTTAGTATAGCTGGGCAATATTATTTATTTTCCAACATATTCATCATAAAAATCATTGCTTGAAATCGAAATTGTAAGTTTTAAATCTTTCAATAAAAATTCATATTTTTTGTTACTTTTTTCTCCATTCGCATCAAGTTTGAAACATTAAATTACAGTATTTTCTGGCAAGTTTCATAGCCACCTTTTATTTTTAAATTCAAGGTTAATAATAAATTCTATCGGCGAATAAAATTCTTCACTTGTTTGACGGTGAATAAATTTAGCAAAGTCCATATTTTATATTTATTGAAGCTTAACAGAATATTTA